>Ga0115006_10001892_pt1 | contig 13443 bp, 13 predicted proteins | sample ArcOceMetagenome_3_FD_88943 | JGI IMG/M metagenome (GOLD analysis project Ga0115006, IMG submission 88943) | Marine eukaryotic phytoplankton communities from Arctic Ocean - Arctic Ocean- Svalbard ARC20M Metagenome | ecosystem: Environmental > Aquatic > Marine > Oceanic | place: Arctic Ocean...
CCGTATTTATAAGGGCTTTCAACGATGTCTTTTAAAACCTCATCAGAATTTTGTATTTGTTTTTCAACCATTGTAAGCAATGTGTTTAGATTTTATATTTTTGAGATTAAAATTTTAAATTTGAAATGATTATTTTAAAGGTCTTTAAATTGATATTTTAAACTATTCCATTAGATAAACTTGAAAAAAAATCAATCAAAAAAGTAATTAAAATAAACCCTAATAATGGTGAAAGATCGAAGCCAATTAATGTTGGAATAATGCCACGAAAAATACGTAAATACGGATCCGTCATTTTTCCGATAGAATAAAATGGTTGAATGTAAAGATTGATGTTTGGAAACCAAGTTAAATAAACACGGATTGTTAATAAAATCATATAAAATTTTAAAAATCCTGCAATACCACCACAAACTGAAATTAATAAAAAATTCATTTTAATAAAATTATTTAGCTAATTTTTGTTATTAAATACTTTATTTAGTAATCTAAATTTTAAAACTTACGAAAATCATAGCATAAACATGCTATTTAAATCTACTTAATCTTAATACTATTTCCTAAATAGCTAGTGAAGAGACTTGAACTCATAACCTACTGATTACAAATCAGTTGCTCTACCAATTGAGCTACACCAGCTAAGCTTACTCTAATCATAGGATACCAAATATTCTGTATTTGTAAATGTTAAGTTGTATTTGAAATTTTTCTATTTCAACTTGATTTTTTAAATCTTTCTAATTATAATTATATGGTCTACATATTTACACATAAAATATAAAATTCTTATGGCTAAGGGTAAAGGAGCGCGTGTTCAGGTAACTTTAGAACATAGATGTGAACTGGGCACTTATCGTTATACAACAGTAAAAAATCGTCGAAATACGACAGAACGATTAGAGTTACGTAAGTATTCACCAGTTACAAAAAAACATGAAATATTTAAGGAGATCAAATAATTTATGTACAGCAGTTCAAAAAAGTTAAAAGAATTAGAAATTGATAGCATAGCGTTTGAAACGCTAGACTATAAAAATACTACAATATTAAGTGCATTTATTAGTGACCAGGGTAAAATTTTAACTCGTCGCACAACAGGTTTATCATCTAAGCAACAAAAAAAAGTGCAAAAGTTAATAAAACGAGCACGTATCGCTTCTTTATTGCCATTTGTAATGGGTAAATCCTAAATATCCTTATTTAGTATTTATGAATAAACAAATCAGTAAATCGTGTTATAATAAGAGTTAAGTTAATATACAAATTCTGATTAGCAGTATGACACCTTCATTAAGCGCATTTTTAAGTAGTGTGATTTTAGCCGTAGTAATCGTTATTATTCCAATTTCAGCGGCATTAGTTTTTGTTAGTTCTTCAGACAAAATCGTTAGAAACTAAAAAAAACTGGATCCAGTGGATCCAGTTTTTTTTTGTTTTTTACTATGGCATGATTAAACGAATTAGAAATTCATTTCTGCAGCTTGAACTTTTTCGAATTGCTTTTTCTTAACTACAAGTAATACTTGCGCAACTGTAACTTTGAAGAAGAATACAATCATTCCTTTAACACGATTTGGATTTTGTAAAACAACTTCTGTTTCGTTCTGACCAAATCCACCAACGTTAGGGTCGTATGTAAGTGGCTGATCAGCTTTTACAACGTCGCCTACTTTAACATTTATTGTTAAACCCGCTGGAACTGCTTGTGTCTTTGACTCACCAGTGGCTGTTTGAATAGCAACATTTGTCTTACCTTTTTCACCAGGATCAATCGCCGTGATCTGTCCTGCTGATGTCGATGTATAAATTGTATTGTTACTCTTCTCACCACTTGGATAAACTTGTCCACGTCCACGATTAGCTCCAACATAAATTGGATAGTTTAAAAAATGTACGTCCTTGTTTGTAGCTGGGTCTGGAGCTAATACAGGAAAAACAACTTCTTGGTGTTTATCACCCGAGATAGGACCAACAACTAAAATGTTTGGTTTTGTTTTACTGTATGGCTGAACAAAAACACCCTTTGTCTTTTTCTTAATTTCATCAGAAATACGATCTTTTGGGGCTAATTCAAATCCTTCGGGTAAAACTAAAACGGCAACAACATTTAATGGTCCTTTTTTTCCACCTGCTGTAACTTGCTTTGATTGTAAATCATAAGGAATACCAACAACAGCTTCAAAAACTGTATCTGGTAATACAGCCTGAGGAACTTCGATTTCAGTTGGTTTTTGTGCTAAGTGACAATTGGCACAAACAAGTCGTCCAGTTGCTTCTCTCGGGTTTTCGTATGCTTGCTGTGCAAACACAGGATAAGCATATGATATCTTTGGTGATGTTAGGCTTACGATAATGCCTAAAATCAGAAATAACGCTCTGAACTTAGATACGGGATTTGTCATCAAATTTTAAATTATTAAAAGTATACAAAAAAATTATATACCGAATTTTCTCAGAATACTAGATTTTTTTGAGCCTACTTAAAATTAATGTATTAGCCTTAATTAAATTTACAATTTTAAAACTTACTTATTTATTAAGGTTACTATTCCAGCACCTCCTAAATAGAGCCCTAATAATGCGATAGTAAGAAGAATTTGCGTTATCGGATCTGTTGATGGTGTTATTATTGCGGAGAGAATAGTTGATATAACAATTACGTATTTCCAAGCCGATAACATAGTTTGGCCAGAGATTATATTTAATAAACCCAATACAATTTGTATTACGGGTATTTGAAATGATAATCCAGTAGTAAAAATTAAAGTAGCCACAAAATCAAAATATTGATTAAATGACCAAAACGGTTCAACAATATCTGCACCATAAGCAATAAAAAATTTAAGAGCAGCTGGAACTAAGAAAAAATACGCAAAACATATTCCAATCAGAAATAAAAAGCATGAACCAAAAGTTACCAGAAGTACAATTTCGCGTTCTTTTTTTGTCATTCCAGGAACAATGTATAAAAAGAGTTGATAGATACTAAACGGGCTACTTGCTAAAATCCCACAAAATACAGCAATTTTTAAGGAGGCAAAAAAGTACTCCCCAGGCGCAAATTGCAAAAATTTGATACCCATAGCCGGTACTTGGAATATTTGTACAATTGGTTTAATGTCGATAAAGCAAATTGTTGAGGATAGAATTAATGTAATTAAGCAAAAAATTAAGCGTTGACTAAATTCTTCAATATGTTCAGATAGTGCCATTTCATCGTCCTGTATTTTGCTTAATGCAAACTCATTATTATTAGTCGTCATAATAATATTTCTCTATTTTCAAAAAATTATTTTTTGTCCATTTTATCGACAATAATACATTCTGTTGTCATGACCATACTCGCTATAGACGCGGCATTTTGTAAAGTTGAACGAGTTACTTTAGCAGGATCAATAATACCTACCTTATACATATCTTGAAACTCATTACTTGATGCGTCATAACCAACATTAAATTCAGAATCTTTAATTTTTTCTGTGATAATAGCACCATTTTGACCGGCATTTGATGCGATACGACGTAATGGGGCACTTAATGCCTTTTCAACGATTAAAGCTCCTAGTAGTTCGTCGTCTTTTAAATTTTCTTTAGACCATTCTAATAATTCACTTGAAATATGAACTAGTGTAGAACCGCCCCCTGGTACGATACCTTCTTCAACAGCAGCTTTTGTTGCATTAACAGCATCTTCTAAACGTAATTTACGATCTTTCATTTCAGTTTCAGTTGCAGCACCAACTTTTATAACAGCTACACCACCACTTAACTTTGCTAACCGTTCTTGGATTTTTTCTCTCTCATATGATGAATCAGTAGTTTCAAGCTGACGTCTTAGTTGTTCACAACGTTGTAATACTTTTTCTTTATTTGCGTCCGATATAATTGTAGTTGACTCTTTTCCAACAATAATTCGTCTTGCTTTTCCAAGAGTTTCTATTTCCATTTTTTGAAGACTTAATCCTGCATCTTCAGTAACAACTGTCCCATCTGTTAAAATAGCTAAATCTTCTAAAATTGCTTTTCGACGGTCGCCAAATCCTGGTGCGCGAACTGCTACGACATTTAATATACCGCGTAATTTATTAACGATTAACGTTGCTAATGCTTCTTTTTCAACCGTATCACTAATAATTAATAATGATTGATTTGTTTTTGAGACTAATTCTAATGTTGGTAATAAATCTTCTTTAATTACACGAATTTTTTTATCCGTAAGAAGAACAAGTGGATTTTCCAACACAATTTCCATTCGTTCAGTATTTGTTACAAAATACCCTGAAATAAAACCGCGATCAAATCCCATACCTTCAGTGATTTCGAGCTCCGTACTTGTTGATTTACTTTCTTCTAAAGAAATTAAACCTTCGCGTCCAACTTTATCAATGGCATTAGCGATTAACGATCCAACACTCGGATCATTACCAGCAGATATAGTTGCAACTTTTGTAATATCATCAATATTTTCAATAGGTCTTGCGTATTCTGTAATTTTACGTACAACAAACTGTGTAGCTTTTTCGATTCCACGTTTTAAAACAATTGGATTGGCTCCCGCTGCTACATTTCGCATACCTTGTTTAATAATAGCGTATGCTAATACTGTCGCAGTTGTTGTTCCATCTCCTGCTACATCATTTGTTTTTGAAGCAGCTTGTCTAATTAGCGATACGCCTGTATTTTCTAAATTATCGGCAAGATTAATTTCTTTTGCAATTGTTACACCATCGTTTACGATTTGCGGTGTTCCATATTTTTTTTCAAGAACGACATTTCTTCCTTTTGGCCCTAACGTAATCGACACTGCTTCAGCTAATGTATACATTCCTCGTTCAAGTGCTTTTCGTGCATCCTCTTGATATAGAATCGTCTTCGATTTCATTTTTAACTCGTTTTCACAAAAATATAATTACTCTTTTGGTAAAATTTAGTATCTAAATAGTTTAATACTGGCTCAGGCTGGACTTGAACCTGCGACCTTGGGCTTATGAGTCCCCTGCTCTAACCAACTGAGCTACTGAGCCTTACTAGTAATATAGTAACAAGAATGTATAACTTTTTGCAATTATAACGATTAAAGATTTTTTAAAATACTGGATATATCTGCTTTAAACCTATGAAAAAAAATCATAACCATATATACTATTATGGTGTAACAACGGGTTACTAACTCAATGGTAGAGTACTCGGCTTTTAACCGAATAGTTCTGGGTTCGAGTCCCAGGTGACCCAGTCTGAATGATATTTATTTAAAAAAAGCTGGAAAAGAGGAACTCTGATTCGTATAATTTATCTTCGCTTACTATTGGTATATTAATTTAATTTGCGAAAGTTCCTAAATTTACTTCATCCGTGTTATTAGTCAAAACTTAGTAAGAACTGAATTTATGTTAGAAGCATTTTTTCAAAATTCGACTCAGCAAAAAGTCGCAAAATATGAGCAAATAGTACAAAAAATAAATGCTTTAGAACCTAGCTTACAAGCTTTAACTGATGAGCAATTAAAAAAACAGACAACACAGTTAAGGAATGCATTACAAACTAGTTCTGAATTAGACGAACAAATTCTTATAAAATCATTCGCCTTAGTACGTGAAGCATCAGTACGTACTCTAGGATTACGCCATTTTGATGTTCAGTTGATAGGAGGTCTGATTTTAAATGAAGGTAAAATTGCAGAGATGCAGACTGGCGAAGGTAAAACGTTAGTTGCTCTGTTACCTTCATTTTTTAATGCACTTTATGGTCGTGGTGCACATATTGTTACTGTTAATGATTATCTGGCTCGTCGTGATGCAGAATTTGTAGGTCAAGTTCATCGTTTTTTAGGATTAAGTGTTGGTTTGGTTCAAGAAAATATGGATTCGTATGAACGTAAACAAAACTACAATTGTGATGTTACATATGTTACGAACAATGAATTGGGATTTGATTATTTACGTGATAGTACGGCATTTACTGCTGACACAATTGTTCAACGACCATTTTTTTATTGTGTTGTTGATGAAGTTGATTCAGTATTAATTGATGAGGCACGTACACCTTTAATTATTTCTGGTCCAAGTAACGCACCTGTAGAAAAGTATCTAACTGTAACAAAATTAGTTACGGCTTTAAAAAAGGATATTCACTATGGAGTTGATGAAAAAAATCAAAACGTAACATTATTTGAAGATGGTTTAGCGTTTTGTGAACAAGTGTTATGCACTTCTGATCTCTATAACCTTAATGATCCATGGATTCCATATCTTTTAAATTCAATTAAAGCTAAAGAATTATTTATTCGTAACACCCACTATATCGTTAATGACGATAATGAAATTATCATAGTTGACGAATTTACCGGTCGAACGATGTTTGGTAGACGTTGGAGTGATGGTTTACATCAAGCCGTTGAAGCCAAGGAAGGTTTACCTATTCAATCTGAGAGTCAGACATTAGCTTCAATTACCTACCAAAATTTGTTTTTATTGTATGATCGATTATCAGGTATGACGGGTACAGCTAAAACTGAAGAGGCTGAATTTGAAAAAATATATGATTTACAAGTGGTTCCTGTACCCACTAATCGCCCGATTTTAAGAAAAGATTTTCCAGATTTAATTTATAAAAACCAATACTTAAAATGGCAAGCAATTGCAACGGAATGTTTGGAAATGTATAATTTGGGTCGGCCAGTTTTAGTTGGGACCACAACAATTGAAAAATCTGAATTATTAGCTGCTTTACTTGATGAATATCAGTTGCCATATCGTCTTTTAAACGCAAGACCAGAAAATATTGAAAGTGAATCAGAAATTGTTGCTCAAGCTGGTTGTAAAAATGCGATTACAATCGCTACGAATATGGCTGGTCGTGGAACTGATATTGTTCTCGGCGGTAATACAAAATCACTCACCTTATCAACGTTAGAAAGATTATTCACTGATAATCAACGAGATTATTCAGAATACGACAATTTTACAAAATCCGAATTTTTAAACATAGTTGATCTACTTGAGAATATTAGTTTTCCTGAAAATATTAGTACTTATAACCAAGCAATTAATTATTTCGAAAGTTCAAATAATTTGACACCCGGGTTAGAATCTCAAAATAAACTTCAACTAGTTTATGACTTAGTTTATGAAAATAAACTAAAAAATGTTAACACTGGTCGAACTCAAGTTCAACAATTAGGTGGATTACATGTTATTGGTACTGAACGGCATGATTCTCGCCGGATTGATAATCAATTACGTGGTCGAGCTGGACGACAAGGTGATTCAGGCTCCTCTCGATTTTTTTTAAGTCTTGAAGATAAGCTTCTTCGAATTTTTGGTGGTGAAAAAATTTCAACACTTATGCAAAATATCGGGTTTCAGGAATCAGTCCCAATTCAATCTACATTTTTAAATCAAAGTTTAGAGTCGGCACAAAAAAAAGTTGAAGCTTATTATTTTGATATGCGCAAGAAACTTTTCGAATATGACCAAGCTTTAAATACGCAACGTAGTGGTATCTATTCGGAACGTCGACGAATTCTCGAAATAGAAAATCTTCGTGATTGGATTATTGAATACGCAGAACGAAGTTTATATGATGTGGTTATATTCATTGATTCAGCGCAATCCGAGCAGACTAAAATTACTGCTTTACAAAAAGTTTGTTATTTATTAGGAATACCTTTTAAAATTTTATTCGAAAAGTACGAACAGAATGATTTAATTCCTTATTTACGCCAACAATTACAAATTAGCTATACTTTAAAAGAAGCAGAAATGGAGCTTGTTGAACCAGGTCTAATTCGTGAATTAGAACGTTCATTTCTACTACAACAAATTGATTTTTCGTGGAAAGAACATTTGCAAAAAATTTCGTTTTTAAAAGATTCTGTTGGTTGGCGTGCTTATGGTCAAAAAAATCCATTAACCGAATATAAACAAGAGGCATACAATGTTTTTGTAAGTATGTTGGTACGAATTCGACACCGCGTAACTTATTTTATTTTACGTACGAATATTATCTTTGACATTTAGATTATATATTAAAAAATTCCAAATCTGGATAATTTTATCCAGATTTGAAATTTTTTAATTATACTCCAAATTGATTACCACGACGGTACTGTAGATACGCAGCTACAAACAAACCTGTAATTGTTACAGGTACTAATCCTAAAACAATTCCAGATAATAAAACTTCTACCATAATAATTTTTATAATGTTTTAAACAATCCCAGTTACTTCTTCAAATAAACTACTTTGACGAATATCATCTGCTTCAATTGTTACTAAATCAGATTTAGTAAGAATTTTACCACCAGAATTAAACATTCGGTTAGCATGTCGCATTCTTGCTTTATCAATAGCATTAGTTACCGTTCTTGCGTTTGCAAATAAAGGTAATTTTGCACGTTTCGCAACATATTCTAAAAGTGCTAATTCTGCGTCAGGCGTCATTCGATATTGTTGCTCTTCAAGCATTAATTTTGCAATTTGTAATAGCTCATCCGCTGTATAGTCTGGAAAATCAATATGATTTGCTACAGGTGACGATAAACCCGGGTTTGATTCGTAAAAACTATCCATACGATCTTTATACCCAGCAAAAATTACTACTAAATCTTCACGTTGATTTTCCATCACTTGAAGTAAGATTTCAATCGCTTCAGCACCGTAATCACGTTCGTTATCTGGCTTATATAAATAATAGGCTTCATCAATAAATAATACACCACCCATTGCTTGTTTTAATACCTCTTTTGTTTTAGGTGCCGTATGACCAATATATTGGCCTACTAAATCATCACGTGTTACTGTAATAAGATGACCTTGACGAATATAACCAAGCTTGAATAAGATATCAGCCATACGATTTGCTACCGCTGTTTTACCTGTTCCTGGTGCGCCGGTAAATGACATATGTAATCCAACAGATGTTGATTTCATACCTAAACCAAGGTTCTTTCTAAGGCGCTGTACTAAAAGTAAAGCTGCAATTTCTTTAATACGCGCTTTTACAGGGGCTAATCCAACCAGATCTTCTTCTAACTGGTCAATAATCCCTTGAATATTTGTTTTTGTATACTCTTCTTGTAAATTAAGTGCCATAAAAAGGTATATTTCAATATTATCTATAGATCATATTATAACTTATAAGGCTAGCTTTAATAATTATTTAATGATAAATGACTATGCTGGTAAATACGATTAATCAGGATAAATCCGAATACGACGATTTGCATCCTCACCAACACTAACACTACGTAACTGATAATGTTTAATAAGCTCATGCTGAAGTTTACGGACTGAATAATCTTGAGGTAGAAGATCAATAATTTTATTTTCCGGTATACTAATCTCTTCGATGGCTAATCTTGTTTCTTCAAGCGGCGTTAGTAACTCTTTATTAATAATCCGCGACGTTTTACGAATAGTTTGTTTTTTAATCGACGGTAAAATTGTAACTTTTTTAACGAGCTTACGTAAGGCACCTGCTATTTGTATTAAACTATTTCCATGTGTTGTATGGATCGTAATTTTACGTGAATGTGAAATATTTCTCAGTCGACGATTATTTTTTACGAGATTATCAAGCCCTAAAATTGCAGTTGCAGACTGAATTTCTTTTGTTATAACAATTGGTAAACGAAATGTTCTAATTAAGGATTTTAATTCTTGAGTATTAATACCATACGCATATAAAAAGATATAGTTTACCTGTTTTCGTATGCGATTTTCAATCTTCCTATTTTTTGGAGTTTTCCAGTCGTCTTTAAGGCTAATTTTATTTAGCATTACATTCTTTTTTTGCTTTTTATCGACGGATGCACGTTTAACAGAATTAGTTTGGTAACGGTTATCCGGATCGGTCATATTATAGTTTATTTGGCAGCGAATTTGGATAGCTTGCTTAGGAGTAAGTTGACGTTTTTGTAAGGGTGGAATTTGACCACGTAAAAATGAGTCAACTGAATTAGCAATATTGTCATGAATGATCCAAGTTTTTGAATCGTGTATTTCAATTGCAACCTCAAATGTTGGTGATGCTTTTCGTTCAAGAATACTCTTTGCAGATCCTCGTCGCTTAGCTTCTTCATCTCCTAGGGTAACGTATTGTATTCCACCAATTAAATCTGTAATTGTTGGGTTTTTGATTAAATTTTCCAAAGCATTTCCATGCGCTGTTCCAATCAGCTGAACACCCCGTTCTGCAATTGTTCGAGCAGCTGTTGCTTCTAATTCTGTTCCAATTTCGTCAATTATTATGATTTCAGGCATATGATTTTCAACGGCTTCAATCATTACAGCATGCTGATTCTGAGGATTCGATACTTGCATTCGACGCGCTTTTCCAATCGACGGGTGAGGTAAATCACCATCTCCTGCAATTTCATTTGAGGTATCGATAATAATTACTCGCTTTTTCATACTATCAGATAATACACGGGCTATTTCCCGTATCGCGGTCGTTTTCCCTACACCAGGCTTTCCTAATAATAGTATTGATTTTTTATTTTCTAATAAGTCGCGAATGATACTTACAGTTCCAAAAACTGCACGTCCAATACGGCAGGTTAATCCAATAACATTACCTTGACGGTTTCGCAATGAACTAATACGGTGGAGTGTTTTCTCAATACCAGCACGATTATCACCACTAAATTTTCCTAAACGTTTTATGGTGTAATCTAAATCTTGCCATATAATTGTACGATACGATAAGTACTCGGTACCATCAGCAAACCGTGCTTCTGGACGACGCCCAATATCAAGAACTATTTCGATTAAAAGCTCTTGCTTTGGATGCTTGTTTAATGGCTTTCGAATGAAGTCGGGTAATATGTTTAATAGCTGTTTTAAATCATCAGCAAGTAACATTGTTAAAATGTATTTTCGTTTTAAAATTTAGATATCTTAGCTGATGGCGTCTATTTCTATTCACCCAAATTAGAGATAGTCAGGAAAAATAGACACCAGCAGGGAATTAGAATTTATTTAGTAGTAAACTAAAAATTCATATTTCTTATTGAAACTTACGTAATAATAGTCTTACGGAACCATCTTGCGGGTTTTTTGATTGTGCAAGTTGAAAACCTTCACGCTTACTCATTTCTACGATTGAGTTATACGCGTAACGTTGGTTAACTTGATTTAAAAATTTATCTACCGAGTATGGCTGTGACCAGAACATTAGATCTGTTACTAATTCGTACTCATTACCATTCCAGGCAAACCCAATGTCATGCCCATTTGATTGTTCGATTACGAGCTCAGCAACATGCTTTTGGTTGTTATAGCCGTTTATTTCTTTACTTTCAAATTTAGTTTCTAAAGCTAAATCAGTTAAGCTTTTTTTTAGAATCTCTAAATTGTAAAGTTTAGTTTTAATTTTAGTGAAGTGAGACATAACTTATGAACTTCTTATAATTAATTTATCAACTGGACTGCTTATTATATTGACTCAATTACGCTTATACAATTACGTCTAACAAAATTATAGCATACGTTATCGTTGTTTGAGTGACCTACCTATATTATTAGGGGTGTATACTATTATCGTGCAATTAAAGTCGAGCTAAAACTATTGATTTTTAGTCGTTTTTTATTTATATTAATAATTAAGCTGCGGGGCAATTTTCTGCGTAGATCTGCCAAAAAGTTTATAAATAGCAAAACTCCTTACATAATGACCCGGCTGTGTCATAAGATTTAATTAATGCTAAATTAACATTATGCGTAAAGAATTAGAATTATACGAAATACTTTTTTTACTTCATCCAAATTTCACTGAAAAAGAAATAGCCGATAAAATACAATTCTATCAAGACTTTTTAACTGCAAAAGGTAGTAAAGTTATGGTTCAAAATCAAGGTCGTCGTAGTTTAAGCTACCCAATTCAAAAATTTGAAGCGGCAAATTTTATTCAAATGGTATTTTTAGGAAATGGTCAACTTATAAAAAGTTTTAACAGTACACTTAAACGTGACGAAACCATTTTACGACATGTTACTACAAAATTAAACGAACCATTACTGGCATAATGATATCTATTTTGCCTAATCAATGTTGAATTTTTGCAACTAATTGTGTGGGCAAATAAGACTAGATAAATCAAGTCATATTAAAGTATTTTTTCGTAAAATATTCGAGGAAGCTTGTTATTGATGTTTGACAATTTTTTTGTTAGTCGATTATATTATATTAGTACAATTCGCGGGATAGAGCAGTTTGGTAGCTCGTCGGGCTCATAACCCGAAGGTCAATGGTTCAAATCCGTTTCCCGCTAATATATAAAGAACTAATAGTTGCAGTTTCGACCGTCTTCATTAGGTGATTCTTTGACTACGAAAAAAAGTTTTGAAGAACCCATTGACTTTACAACACAGTTTATTGCAATTTTAATAGCAAGATTTGGGCACAATCTTTTAATTCTTTTTCTTCAGAAAGAATAGGAAAGCATTCGCAAGTAGCATTAATTTGTGCAAGTAAGTCACCTAGTTCAGATTGACTAGTTTTTAAAAAATTTGTCAACTCTAACGACTCATCGTTTTCCATTTGAGCAACTTCTTGATCTATTCCTTCATATATACCCATGAAAGCAAACGAAAAGTCTTCTGCAGTTATTTGATCAGCCAGAAAACCTTTAGCTAAGTCAATATATTCTTGCCTTTCTGAGAAATGAAAATTGTTTCTAATTGTTTCCAAAGAGTCTAAAAGCATGTCAGACGATTCACGGTCTAAAGAGGGTATTCGACCAGCTCTATTTATTATTGCTTTATTATTATTATACTTAAAAATAGTTAAGAAAAAACTAAAAGAAGATTTCGCTTAAAATTTTATAGAAACAAATTATAGAAAAAAACATATTGACTGTGCGACACGAATCTTTTATAGTATAAAAAACATCTGTCGCATTTTTTAATTTTCAACTGCGCGCATTACTTTTTTTAAATACTTACCTAAAAAAACTAGAGAGATTAAATCTCTCTAGTTTTTTATAGATTCTAGATAACTAATTACGCTGCAACTGCAGGAGCAACTAGAGCTACTGGTAAAGACTCACCAGCTGCAAGATCTAGAGGGAAGTTGTGAGCGTTACGCTCGTGCATAACTTCCATACCTAGGTTTGAACGGTTAAGGATATCCGCCCATGTGTTAATTACACGACCTTGAGAATCAACTACAGACTGGTTGAAGTTGAAACCGTTTAGGTTGAATGCCATTGTAGCAACACCCATAGCAGTGAACCAAATACCAACTACTGGCCATGCACCTAGGAAGAAGTGAAGTGCACGTGAGTTGTTGAATGAAGCGTATTGGAAGATTAGACGACCGAAGTAACCGTGAGCTGCAACGATGTTGTAAGTCTCTTCTTCTTGACCGAACTTGTAACCGTAGTTAGCTGATTCGTTCTCAGTAGTCTCACGGATTAGAGATGAAGTTACTAGAGAACCGTGC
>Ga0115006_10001894_pt1 | contig 13441 bp, 13 predicted proteins | sample ArcOceMetagenome_3_FD_88943 | JGI IMG/M metagenome (GOLD analysis project Ga0115006, IMG submission 88943) | Marine eukaryotic phytoplankton communities from Arctic Ocean - Arctic Ocean- Svalbard ARC20M Metagenome | ecosystem: Environmental > Aquatic > Marine > Oceanic | place: Arctic Ocean...
CGCCGGTGACGCGCGGAGGACCGGTTTTTCACGGGGGGAAAACAGGCCCCCCCATTGCCCCATCTTCCCCCCCCTTCGGCCCCGTCCCCCCCGGGGCAAATAACCCCCCCCCCCCCCCCCCCGTCCCTCTCCCTGCGCCTCTCCCCATCGTGTGCACACGACCGTGCTCCCGCGTCGGCCAACTTCTGCGGCCAACGGCAGCCTTAAAAATCTGTCCCGCACAATGCCGCAGGCGCAGCGGCAAGAGCCGGGGCAGACGTAGGATGTGGGCGCGTAAGCGGGATGCATCTGCCACGGGCGCATGCCCCAGGAAGCTCGGCCAAGAGAGCTCGAGCAGGCGGACGCAGGCCCGACGACGCCCACACGGCCTGTGACTGCGTCGCGCTCGACAGCCATGTCCGCCACGCTCGACATCGAAGAGCATGACCTTGATCTCTCAGATGCGCTACAGCAGGTCCTGGCGCGCCATGCAGCGGCTGTGGCGTCTCCTTTTTGCGGACAACCCTGCCTCTTTTGACGCGTGCGAGACTTCACAATTCCCCCACTTGACTGCGTTTCCGTGTCGTGCTAACGCTCGCCCTGCGCTGCCACAGGCCCTTCTGGCGGATCAGACGGACAACGCTACCGGGTCCGGGCGGCAGGATTCGACCGAGAACCAGCAGGGCTGGGAGTTTGCATACGGAGAGCGTGCGGTGCTGCACGGTGGCAAGAAAGTGGAGCAGGCTGGAGGAGATGAAGGGGAGGGAGATAGTTCTGACCCTGGCGACTCCGAGGGAGCTAGCAGCCAGAACGAGGATGAGCAGCAGGATGATGATGGACGGACACAAGTGAAAGTCAATGAACTCTCCCGCTGGCGTGTCGATGGCAAGATACAAGGCCGCGTCGTGGCGAGAGAGGAGCACGAACATATTGGAGAAGAAGCCGAGCACAGACAACAGATCCCAGAGGACGGGGATTCAGATAGTGCAGATTCCATACGCCAAGACCAGTCCGATGGTCAGGCAGAAGACGTAGTCGGAAGTCTATCCGTCAATGATTCCTTGCAGAGCAATGTGAGTAGCTCGCCCCTCAAGCGAGGTGGGCAGAGTCGATTGGAACAAAGCGACGAGAAAGAAGATCAAAGTGGACTGAGAGACCGCGAGGCAGCTGAGGGCCAAGAATGTTTTCTTTGTGGCGAATGGGGACATGGTAAGAATCTATAAACGTGTCGAGGGCATGTTGACTGAGCTGTGTCATGTTTGCTTGATGTTACCACGCCCTTTCGCGTGTACCTTACTATCGTGCGTGTCGCCTGACTTTTTGTGAACAGGGATACGAGACTGCCCTTACAAGGAGCCAGAGGCAGACCTGGTAGAAAGCAACATGCCCGAGCAAGACCAAATGGCAGATGCTAGTGAACAGTTGGAGATAGAAGTGGACAGAGATGCTCAGGAAGAGGAAGAAAAAATCATGAATGAAGCGAGAATGGACGAGGCAAGGGAGCAAGCAGAGAAGGAGGAAGGAGAGCAACGCAGATTCACCGCAGCTGCAATCATACAGCAAACTACCAGGTGAGTGCAACATGCACTGATGCACGCACCTGCGACTACTACATCTATGGTTGGTCTTCGAGTGATCGTCTCGCCCACGCGTTCATACAGGTGTTGGATTGCGAGGTCTCGATATTACGAATTGCTCGGTGGCTTGAAAGAGCAGGAAGAGGGCGTGGATGAATCATTGAAAGATGATGTAGAATCGATGGGCGATGCAGAGCAGGAAGCAGAGCTGGGCGTATCAGCAGAAACGATTGCGGATACAGCTGCGCAGATAGATCTACACGAATCATCGTCCCCGACAGCGGCGGACGAGACAATACTAGTCCAAGCAATGGTTAAGTCAATGGTGTTCGAAGTTTTGCGGGGGGCTGAAACAATTGCACAGCAAAACGAAAACGCAGCAGAAGAGCTCCAAAGAGTGTTAGAAGCGCAGGAAGCCGCCGCAGGAGCAAACAATCTGAGCGATGTTGGAGGGGAACTGGAAACGAGTGGTATGGATTCACGCGATTCTCCGAGTCACATTCTCGACATTTTGGAGTCTTTACTCATCAGTGTGCTGCACAAGACTGAAGAGACAGATGAACAGGCACGCAAAAAAGCTTCTGCAGAGGCAGAATGGCGCAAAATACAACAGGATTTTGATGCAAAGGCGCACTTGGAGGCGCACCAAGCAGAGATGCGTGCGGCTGAAGAGGATGAGGCAGCAGAAAAGAGAAGACAGGAAGAGGCAGAGCGCATGGCCTTGACGCGAACAGCAGTCATCATGCAGAAGTTGTTTCGCGGGAAAGTTGCGAGAGGATTTGCGCGTGATCTCCGTGAACTTCGCTTGCTACAGCGCCAAAGATTTGAGAACGAGGAAAAGAAAAGCGCTCGCAATGCTGTGCTTGTGTTGATGCGGCGCGCACCCCTTCAGGTGCTTGAGTTCAAGCGTCTCTTTGATGCTGTCGTGCAAGAGGCTGCTGACAAGTATAGTGCAAAGTGTGCCTCAATCATGGCAACACCTGACGAGGCAGCGCAGGCTGCAATCACGGAGAGCATTCAGCAACTTTGGGCCGACGCCTCTATCGAAAACGAGAAGGCAATTGCTGCTGCTCTGGTTAATTCTGCGCGAATTGAAGTCCGGCGGGGGCTGGTATTAGGGCGAGTGATGACTGGGGCATTGCAGCGCGAATCTCTTGTCAAAGGGTTGGATAAGGTCAATACGGTAGCACAAGATTGCCTGAGTGCAGCGCTACGCGAGCATCTGCCGCTCACGCCCGAAACAGTCGAAGAGCGTATGGCGTCCCTGAAGATTTCCATAGAGGCCAAAAAAAGACTACAAACGTACGTCGAGCTGGAGTGCGGCAAAGTCCTGAGTGAGATGGAGGAGGTGACACGTGCCGTAAAGTTGCCGGAACCTGAGCTGATGAGTGTCTTAGCTTGCGCGGATCCAGGCTCAGCAATGCGGCAGTGGGAGCCGCTGTCCCACTTGGCGGGAAACAATTTGAATTGTAGGATGCTCAAGAGCCGTGAGCGCACGTCTACCAAGCAGTCGATCCGTCATCGATCCCGTACTTGTCAGCAGCGCTGGCAAGCCCTTGTCAGCAGCCTCGACAAGTGCCGGTCGGCCTTCACTGACAGCGTGCTTGGCGTTAGCGGAGGCCGTGGCTGGGACTGTACAGGAGACATCTTGAAACAGGGTGAATATGCAAGTCAGCTCGCGGACGCGCTCTCTCACCTTTCACCCCCTTCCTCGTCTGCAGATTCAAAACCAACTGTGCACGAGTCGAAATTTTTGAAACGGCGAATAGCAAATCTCTTCGCCCCAAAACTCACGAAGCCTGCAAAAGGCCGGACAGACGTACTGCAGCATCGGGAGCTCACTGACGACAAAACAGCATCGCGCTGGCCAGACTGGGAGCCTGGCAGATTCAAGCCAAGACATCGCGACGCTCGATACGCGCACTTCGCATGCAAGCCCGAGCCGCATTTCATAACGGAAGTCGGCATGCGATCACCGGAGTTGGAAGAGCGCAGCTTCGGGCTAAAATCTTATACAATCTTACCTCCCATCTTGGCGCAAAACTTTGATCATGCGCTGGCCAAACTTGACAAGGAAATTCATGTGCGCCACATAGCGCGAGATGAGAAAGGTCAGGGTCGCTCTAATGTTCCTAGCGCAGAACCGTGGAATCACATCCGTCAGATCATGAGATTGGAACATGGAGCACAGCCGACCAAGGACCTCTTTCCTACTCCACGTCGTGTGCAAAAGTAAGTGAACCCCGGTGCTCCGGACTTGATGTTACGTGACTCGCTGCCTATTTGACCCCGCACACTCACTTGTTTTGTGCTCTCTTCTTCTCAGGTGGCGTGATCGCATCAGAAATGCTGAGGTTCAGATGCAACCAGCTAGCAACGTCATCACCAGTGGTGGAGCAAACTATGCAGGCGGGGGACGTGATTCTGTGCTTTCGTTCATTTCGGGAGCAGAGACGCGCGCTCAGTCTCGTATTGCACTGGCCAGCTCTGCAGGGCGAGCAACTGCAGACAAGCTAGACGATCAAACACTGTTCGAAGATGACTCCGCAGAAGCGTGCGGTATACCAACAGCTCTCGGACTGCTGACCAGCGCCGTCGAGGAGTTCGAGAGACTTTGGGACCGGGGGATGAGCAGTGACAGCTCGAAATCGAGCGCAGCACGCAGTAGCGCAAGTAAGCGGAGTGGCGTCGACAAGTTTGCATTAGAAAGCCGTGTGCTGCCCGACTTGGCTTAGCCACGCGACACTTCCAAGTCGGGCCACTTCAGACGTACCGCTACCACAGTCACACCGAACTTCGGTAATCATTCTGCGCCACATGTAAATAGAATAATGTACACAAATAAATAAGCTCCTCGAGACACAATTGCCCCGTCCTAGCTTGCCAGAAACGTGGCTGTGAACACTCTTTCTCAGTGTACACTCCCCCCAAACCATGTTCGGCTGCGTCACTTCCACTCGCAGCAGCCGCCAGCACCGCAGGCCCCAGTGCTTGAACCAGCGCAACCAGCTCTCTCGCTCCCTCGCTCCCTCGCTCCCTCGCTCCCTCTCTCCCTCTCTCCCTCTCTCTCTTTGTCTCAGCGATCACGCTACCACTCTAGCGATACCTTGTCGCACAACTCTTTCCGGGGCAGGGACCATCGGGGCAGGGACCATCGGTCCTGCTCCTGGCACATTGGCCACTGCTGCGCGACGAGGCGGTGCTAAGCTGGTAGCGACAGTGTGCGGACGGCCCTGCTCTGCTGTCCGAGATGGCGCGATACTCCTCGTTGATGATGGGCCCCGCATTTCTGCCCACCCGTCCAAATCTCCCGCCACTGCCAAACACACCGCGAGAGCCTGTCAGCGCTCCGTTTGATGTATTGCTTCGGGTGCAGGCAGGCCATTAGCCCTGCCCTCACTCCCTCTCATCTCTGAAACCCTTTCACATTCTTGGGCGTGTATGAGTGCGACCTTCAGCAGTCTCGAAGTCAAGCATGGACATTGTGCTCATCGTCTCTGTCATGTTGCTTTCGTCGTCGTTGTCATACAAAGACGCATCGTCCACGTTGAAAACTGCCCAGATTGCGCAGGTGGCGCAAGAGCAGGGGGTGTGGCAGTGAGAAGGAGGGAAACGGCGCACGCTATGCCGTCAGTGACAAATGGCCTGCCGTCGTTGGCGGACAACACCGAAAGGCAGCCGCAGCTCGTCAACGATCAAAGGCGCGCACGCGTCATCGACCCCGACAGGGCGCAAGATGTCCGACTCACAGTGTTGCTGCTGTCTGGCTGCGGGCGCCAGGAGACCTCGCATAACCGGACCTGCCGCCGCACCCGCTTCGCTCCTCTCCCTCTCCCTCTCCAACATCCGCCTTTCCCGGGCTTGATCCGCGAGGAACACTTTTCGCCTGGGACACCGAAACACGTCAGAACCCTCGATCCCACGCGGGCTATGCCTATCCCGTGTGCGCGCGCCGACACGCACGCACAGGAGTGATTCCATCTGCCCCGACCTCTTTTGCGCTTCTCGCCACTTGTCGTACGTCAGGGGCTGGAGACCCTTCGAGTCCGGTTGCGCGCTGGCGGGGCGCAGCATGCTGCCAGTGCGACGCAGCAGGGAGCGGACGCTGCCCCCGCTTGGTTCCAGCGTGCAGCCATACGCGACAATGAATTTGGACTTGTACTCCTGCGCCGGGTGTGGGTGCGTCAGCGAGTTGGTGCGCTCGCGCGGGCGTGCAACGCCGCGGGAGCGCGGCCTTAGCTGGCGCCAGACCTCATACAGCTCCTTGTTCTCGGGTGTGTCCGGAACCTGGTCGGGCGGCCGTGGCGGCGGTGGCTGGATCACACGCACTGAGGTGAGGGCCACAGCGCAAGATGCGCATCTTGATCGCAAGCTGCGCCGCCGCGCCCGCACGCCCGACACGCCGCGCCGCGCACACGGACCTTTTTCTTCTTGGGCTCCTGCGGCCTGCCTTCCCGCTTCTTCTTCAGCACAATGTATGCCACTACCGCGCTCATCCTGCACTCCTCCGCAACCCTGCTGAGGAACACCCGCAAAAAGAGGAAAAAAAAACGACCCACGAACCTTGAACGCGCCAAAAGAGCCGAAGAAGCCATTCCCACACAAAGCGGGGTGCGCCCGCTCTCGGGGGGCTCGGCGGAGGGGGGGGGGCTGCGGGCCGAGGCGCGCGATGAATTGGAGCGTCGAGATGCCGGTGCGCGTGGGCCCTGCGTCGAACTGGCGCGGTAGCCGCGACGCATGACGCGCTTGTGGCTATGCAGGCGGGGATGCACACGCCAAGCTCGCGCGGCGACCCGTCGGCATACCTGTTACATAGCGGTATGTGAGCTGTGGTTGGCGCCGGCCCGCCGTGTCGCGCTGCCGCACATGCTGCGCGCACACGGGCGCCCCGCTCACCCTGAGCTCCGCCGCCCATCTCTGGCAGGAAATCTGCTGCCGCCCCCTCCCGCCTACGACCATCCTGAGCCATGGCGAGATACCCTGGGCCAGTCGCCACAGCCCACTGCGCCGTGCCTTCCGGGCCACGCGCCGCGCTTCAAGACACCCGAGGTTTTGCCAGCTGCAACGCGGCAGCGGGTGTTGGGCATCAGCACGTGTGTGTGGCCTCAGCCCGTGTGTGGCCGCACCGTGCGAAAATGTGTTCGGCGCTGCTGTCGAGTCTGATGCGTGCTCATGCTTCCAGGTTCAGCGGGTCGACGACCTGCGGGTTGCTGTGGAGAGAGAGCGCGCAGCCCTGGAGCAGCTGCAGGGGATGATCTCGTCTGAGCGCAAGCTTCTGGGCGAGGGAGCTCGCCGCTCAGCGTCTCCGTTGCCGTACCCAACAGCACACATGGACGAGGTGCAGCACGATTCACCTTCGGGAAGCGAGCAAGAGCGAGCGTCGGACGCAGCAATGCGAAGTTCTGGAGCCCTCTGGCCAGTTTGGGGTGGATACGTCGTCGAAGTGCAAGCAGCCAGCAGGCCTGAACCGTTGCACGGGTCTAAACCGGTGCTGGGGTGGGAGGACGAGAGAAAAAGAAGAGCAGCCGAGAAGCGTGCCGCCTTTTTGGCTTCGGCTGTGGGTGCGCCAGCAGACATCACTGCAGCAGCTGGCAGAATTACCCCGTCGCACTGTGGTGGCGTGTGCGTCGACAGTACCGAGGATCGCCAGAGGGAAACAAGGCCCAACGTTTGCCACGACCTGTTTACCGCCGGGAGTGCAGGTGACAGGGGCTGCATGCCTCTATTTGCCACGTGCGAGGGCACGGCCACCGAAGAGAGAAGAATAAGAGCTCAGCAAAGACGGGCTGCCTTTTTGAGCAACCTGGGTGGCAATCCGGTGCAGGCACCCAGAGAAAGTGGAATCGAAAAGAGGCATGTCACGGCAGCAATGACTGATGACGTGGGAACGCTGCATGCCTCGCTATTGCCGTCATTGCAACGGTCGCCTGATATTGGGTCTGCGCGTTCTGGGGGCGCGCCTACGCCTTGCATTCCAGGGGATTTGAGGAGATCCTCCCTTCCTCAATCGCCATTTGTGACAGGTACGCGTTTTGAGGCCTCTTCTAGTTGTAGGTCGATTCGAGATTGACTGCCACCTAGGTAGATTGTCTGAACCACTTTTAAGAAGAGAATGCTGCATACGTTTGATAATAACATTTCTTTCTCAAACCAGGAAATGCCTTGAACTCGTCAACGTTGTCAGTTGCGTCAGACGAAGGGGGGGGGGGTGTCTTTATTTGGCTCGACATGAAACGAAATGAGGTCATTGCTGCTCATGTTGCATCAATTGCTTCGCCTTGTCATGCTGTGCACCTTATCCGGACAGTTTGCTCCCGCACCCTTCTCACTTTGCGAGGCTTTCCTAACTATTGTGCCTACCCCGAACTATTGTGCAGACCCAAATTAGGCTATGCGTAGCAGGGTGGAAGCGTATTGTCGATTCCTGCCGGTCTCTCCACAGAGAGGCTGAATTGATGAGGCAGAGAAAACAAGACGCGGATGGTCACAGAGCTCTCTCGGGCGCTACCACTGCTTGGCGCAGGTTCTTGTGCGGAAATGCAATTTTGGCAAAAAGTGCAACAAATTCGGAAACCCCGCGATGACCTTTCTTTCCTTCTTTTGCGCAGGCGAGCAGATGGACAGCGAAGGGCAAATGCGAGCAGATTGCGACTCAATAGACGCACTCTGAGGTATTTTGTTCGCTGCTGGAACCAGCAGGCACAACACCGAGTTGCAACCAGACAAAAGGGTCTCGCTCTCAGTACCCGCACCACTGTGCGCAAAATCTCTGCGTCAATACGGTGCTGGTTTTATAGAATCTCGTGCTTGCGTGGGGCTCGCTGCACGTACCTACGAAAGCTCCGTTACGATTTGCACAGAGTCCTGAAATGTTGGAGCGTATACGCAAGTACACGGCAGGCAGCAGCAGTAACAATGCAGGCGAAAACTGCAGCCAACGTAAAGGCTTCACTCTCTGAATGGCACATTGCAGCGGTCACGTCTTGCCACACCACATCTCGTTGGGCATCCGTTGTGACCACAGTTTACTGCTCGATCGTGGAAGAGCGCAAGAGAGAGCACGCTCACTCAATCTGGCGTCTCTGCTGCGCATGGAAGGCATCCGCTCTGTTGAAAAGGTTATCAGCCATGCTGAGAAAAACGCAGGTTATTGAAATATGGCGAGACTGGATACAGCAAGACCTAATTCCTCTTCTTGAAGTCGGCAGCCCGCGAGAAACCTTTGACACAGTGGTGAGCAAATGGACAGATTGGGCGAACAGCACAAGCTCCAGTGGATGCCAAGTCATACAGCTACGGGCACAATCCAAGCGAGCGAGGCTATTATCATTTTGCCGTGCATGGAGCTTTCAGGCTCGCGCGTCTGCTGCAAGGTTTCGCGTTGAAGTGTCCCTTGGCGTTTGGCGAGTACATGCACGGCTGCAGAGGTCAATCCTTTCGTACATCTACAAGAGAGGAGCCATTCGCGCGCGCCGCATTGTAAACGCTTGTCTCTGGCACTGGATCAGAGGTACAAAGCGATGCATTATGGGCCGACAGGCAGTGACCTCGTATCGTCATGTGCTGCTTTGCACAATGACGAGAAGATGGGCCAGCCAAGCCAAATCTCTTGTACTACACCGTGCAATTTTGACCACAGCCGCACTGCACATTAGATTCAAAAATCTCGGGTTCTACATGAGTCACTGGAGGCGCTTCTGGAAGCGCAAAATTGCACGAGGGGGTGTAAAAGAGCTGGTCGTTAAAAGAATTCTGTCCCGTACTGTCAGAAAATGGTTGAGCTGGACCAGAAAGAAGCAGTGGCTGGATCGAGTTTACAAGCGCAAGAGTGTGCGCGTTATCCACACATTACCAGTCATGATGTTGCGTTGGCTGCAACACACGCGCTCCAAACAAGCTTGCTCCAGAACTGCACAATCTTTGATGAGAATGCAGCGGTTTCGCTTTGCAAAACATTGTATGGCTGAATGGGTTTCTTGTACTCGTAAGATCCTGTTCTATACCGATTGCTGCGGGCGTATCGAGCAGATGAGATTCCAAAATCTGCGTAGTCAATGTTTCTTGGCGATGGCGAACGCAGTCTTACGCTGCAAGAGGCATTGTGCAATACAAGTGCTGATAGCCCGGTCAAATATAGCTGCGACTTTGAAACGAGGCTGGTTTCTCTGGTGCCATGAGGTCCAGATAAACAAGCTGTTGCATGACCATCTGATGAGTAGCTATTTGACGACCTGCCACAGAATTATCAATGATTGGTCTTCGACTGCCAAGCGTTCAAGTCTGTTTTACCAGAGGCTGACGACATTGGATAGGAAATTCACGAAATCCAGACGGCAGTCTTTTTTGTATTTTTGGCATAGAGTTGCCAAGCACCAACGATCGATTCGAAACAAGTGCAGTTTTGCACGACGCAAGGTGGAAGATCGTCTCAAGTTCAGTTCGTTCTATGATTGGTCGCGTTGTGTAGAGCTTCAGCACGTGCCCGCAAATAGTTCAGGACTGGATGTTTGGAAGTATATCAACAAGGTAGTGCTGAATCGTGAAAAAGCTCAAGCCACCGGTTTGTGTGCAAGAGTTACAGCTGCGTGGAAACAGACAATTTTCAAGAGAAGATCGCTAGATTTCGCCCTGTCGCGCATTGGGCGCCGCCAACAAGATGCAATGAGAATTCTGACCTTCTATCACTGGATTCTAGCTCTTTCAACACACAGGCACCGGTGGCGTACGTTTGAGCGCATGCGCTCTAGAAACGCTTCGATTCGACTGTGCCAGGCTTTCCAAAGATGGATTGATGTTGTTGATCACAGGCGCCGTTCGAACCTTCACTGCAAACGCAGATTGTTGACGAGCAATTTTGGATCTTGGAAAGCTTTCTCGCAATCATGTCTCCGTATCAAGTACGTGTTGAATTTGATGGCAAAAGACAAGACGACTCTCATTCAACGCGATTTTTTGCTAAGCTGGAGGCAGCATGTCGACAACGTATGCTTCACATTACGCACCATTCAGATTGGCAAAAGACAAGCGGATAGGGACACGGCTGGTCGGTGTTTTATGCTTTGGGTCCAAGCGTTGTCAGATTCGAAAGTCAGAGCCAAGGTTGACTCGGTTGACGAAAACATGAAATTTGTGCACGCATACATCATAGCAAAGCAACAGACGTCTGCATTCCGGGTTTTGAGGGCATCATTTTTCCTCTGGTGCGATCGTATTGCTCGTAGACGAATTCTTGAGGACTGGACTATCCACATATACGCCAAGAAGAGACTTCGGCGTATTGAAAAGAATGCGTGCTCACAGTATCTGCAAAGGCTCTTGGCTCGTGTTTTCCTCAAGATTGGTCACTGGGTGCACGAAAAGAGGAAAATGAATAAAAAATTGGGGGAACTTCGAGGCAGCTTTGCATGCACTAGCGTTCTTGCGCCACCTTCTCCTCCAATGGCAGGCGAGTTGAGCACCTCAAATCTGCTAAACTTGAGGCAATCACTTATCTGGCCACTGATCATGATGCTGCATGCAAGCCTCTTACTGCATGAGCACCGTCTGCGTGACAAAACACGATGTGCGTGTTTGCAGCAAAGTTCCATATTCACTTTTTCAGACTCTCTTGTATGATTGGTGTGGCAGGAGGAGCTGTTCCTTCCCAATCTTCTGATGAAATTGATCCCAAGTTCATGACTCCGGCTCCTCCTGCTGTTGCGGGACGCTACGAGGCAATTTCTGAGCAGTATGCGCCCTCAAATTTCGAGGCACAGGTCTGCAAAAAGAACAAATGGCGCTCAAGCATCGTGAGCATTGCAAATAATAGACGCGACCCGAATATTCTTCTGGCGTGTATGTGTATGTATTACTCTTTGCGTGTGCATTGTATATCTGAAAGAGCCTGGCGATTTCTCAGGTTTTCTGGGCCCAGCGATTCTTTGGCCAGTGGAAGTTCTGCATAAAGCATCGCTTTTTCGTCAATAAGTTCAGAGACCAGATCTGTTTGCGATGGCAACAAGATGCGTTGTTGGTAAATTTTGCCCGCAGGCAGCCCCCTTCGCTAGATATGTTTTAGAAAATCAGCAAGTCGGCAAGCGCTCGTGTCTTAAAACTCTGATGATGGGTTACTGTTCACGACTGCACTCTTGCAGGCCTGGAGGCAAGAGACTGGAATCCAGCGCATCAAGCGAGAGGCTTCATACCGACAAGAGCAATCATGGCTGCAAAAGATGCTTGGATTGTGGAAAGAGTGCGTTTTCTATCCGTTACCATGGGAGGCAATGGCCGAAAAACTTTTGAGGCACAAATATTGCCTCATAGAACGGGCTCGCAGTTGCCAAAATGCGTTGAAGGGAAAGAAGTTGAATCCTCCAACGGTGGAGAGGTCAAGCGAGACTCCGTTGGGAGACAGGCAGCGTCTGCTTTTGAGAAAATGGTGGAAATTACTTGCTCGATACGCTGAACACGATCACAAGGAGGAGATAAAATGTGCTGCCAACGCCGCCGATGCATTTTGCCATCTGTCTCCGGTCCAAAAGGTGGAGGATGACATCGAGGTGTGCAAAAGTAGGCTTCAGGCGCATGACATCAAGGAACAATATGCTGATGTATCCAGGTAAGACCTTTGAAAGTAATTATATCCCACCCTGAGGAGTGCTGATTAAGCCGAATTTCACACGATCGCTCTGCAGGTGCTCTGCTGGGTTCGAATCGACTTTTCAGGGCGACCCCCTGTGCCTTAGCGCGCTTGGTGGCGAAGCCAAGACCAACAAGCCCGCACCATCGGCTGTTTTCGACACATCGTTCGATCCTATTTTGATGCAAGCCGAGCATATAGGTCGCAGAGCGCACAAGGATGCAAATGTCGGGTGGGAAGAACCTTCGCAAGGCTTGAACAAGGAAAAGATGCGAGAGAATGCACACGAGCCGTCGGAAGGTCCGCATCTTGAAGATGCACAAAAGAAGTTGGACTGTTCACAGAGTGTCAACGAAAATCAAAAGCAAATGCTGGCTACGGTTCAAAGCCTGATCGAACTGGTAATTTTCTGGGCCTTGCCTGTTTGTGGTGCATCTGCTTCGTTTCGTGACTTTCTCTTGATTACGTTCATTGCAGGTGAGCTCGACTGGCGCGAGTGCGAGCAAAAAAGGCCCGAGAGGGGATGAAGGTGCCGCTACAGCCCTCTACAAGTCCCCTGTGTCATTGGCTCAAGTGTCATTGGCTCAAGATAATGACGATGATATGGACCCTATTTCTGAGTCTCTTCTTTCCTCTGGCACAAGAAGGCGGGTCATGCTAAGCAGTACCAACCCCTTTGATGACGACGAAGGCTCAACTGCCGAAATCGTCGACCCTGTTCAGAGTAATGACGAGGCGCCAAACGCTCTCAAAAGCAGTACTGCAGCCCGTACTGAAGCCCAATACGCGGCTGGTCGCAAGGCATTTGAGTGTGTGCCCACGCCGCTGCCAGATGTGCAGGCGACGCCATTGCGGTCCATGATCCAAAAGCAGTATCCTGCATTTCGGATCCCCGAGGAGGATGAGTACTCACAATATGGTCAGGGCCGTGAGGCGATCGATGGCAATGGTGCAAGATCGACTACGGTGGACGTTGCGCCAACCCAACTCCGCTCTACCACCCGCAGGTGATGTACAGCTATGTGATGTCGCCAGCCCTGCAGACACCATTACTGACTAAATAGGGTCGTTTGTCCAGACAACATCCCGTCGAAACTTCGAAGGTGGACGGGGAGGCGGGGCGAGATGCAGAGCCTAAGTCATCTGAGGTCGAGCGCATGAGATCCACAATGCCGGAAGTCGAAGCAACCCCTTTGCGCAGCAAGATTGCGTTCCAATACCCTGCTATCACGGAGGCGTGCGAGGCAGAGCATGATGGTGAGTGGGC
>Ga0115006_10001895_pt1 | contig 13425 bp, 9 predicted proteins | sample ArcOceMetagenome_3_FD_88943 | JGI IMG/M metagenome (GOLD analysis project Ga0115006, IMG submission 88943) | Marine eukaryotic phytoplankton communities from Arctic Ocean - Arctic Ocean- Svalbard ARC20M Metagenome | ecosystem: Environmental > Aquatic > Marine > Oceanic | place: Arctic Ocean...
ATCGATGCCTCTGCTGCTTTTCATCGGTGCCTTGAGCTTTTCCCTCTCGTTTTGGGTAGATAAGTGGCTCTTCTGCCGATTCTACCAAACTCCCCCCGTCTACAGTGATCGAATGGGCCAGACCGCTTCCAAGCTGATTGGATTTAGCATCGTGGTGCATTTGGTGATGTCGATGTGGAGTCTAGGTACCAATGAAAAGGTCTTCGATGGTTTGGATGGATTTATCAACGGCAATGCACCCTCAGATATCAACATCGGCGCCCTGACGTCCCTCATTAAGCGAGTGATTCTTCAAAAACGACACTTAATCATCCTCGAGACTGTGCTCCTGTTCTTCTTTGCTGCCCTGGTCCTATCGAACTTTTCCAAGCGGCTCGGAGGTAGCTTGTTGGGGTTCTTTCGCTGCATTGCATGTCAAGCTTCAAAGAACCAAGCCAAGAAGCTCGAAAAGACGAGGAATACCGTGGAGGTGGACTATCGCAGCGCAATCCAGCGCGGTATTATCAAAGGCTTGGCGTCGTTCAACATATTGAAGAATGCTCGATATGCCGAAGCATTTGGGATTTCCGCTGAATTCGCAGAAACCCACAAGAGAGTGAGCGCAATACGTGGCTTGAATGCCAGAGACGGCGGAGGTATGGTGTAATCAATGAACATAACATTAGGCTTTATCCTGTACCTAGTTAGGTATTCTACTTCGTCCGAGCACGGTCGGAGTTGTCGCACCATGAATCAAAGCTTGAGAACGAATCAATCAAATCGAATGAATCGATTATGGGCTAACTGCAACCTGCCTATCTCCACGTCTCTACTCCACGGCGGCGTCCAAAGAGGAAATATCTCATTGTATGTGTCAACGCTCATGTATCAACACGCCCTCTCCGTTTTTGGCAACGCACCTCGCGCCTCTCGCCTCTGAGTCAGCCAATGTAATCACTGCTACTAGCTAGCAATACGTAGCAGGAATTGCGACCCACCGCATCGAGGTGCTCATTTTATATATGTTGCGACAATTGCTCTTCGAACAAAGTAAAAAAAGAAATTCAGTCTACCACCATGAACGTCCTCGCAACCATTGTTGCTTTCATCAGCACCATTGTTCTGTGCTCGGCGGCCACCAATGCCACCAATCGACCGGAGGACTGGTCAAATGCGACCTCAACAAACCATCGACGTCTGCAATGTCGAAAATGTGTCTCCTTTTACGCTCATGCGGACACCAACTACGCCCGGGAAGAGCGCGATAGATTCCCGCTTCAAGTCAAACGGATTCCCAATGATGCAAACTTCATTGTTCATCTGGGCGATCTCAAGGGGACCGACAATTGTAAAAGTGATAAGCCATACTCCGTTGTCGCCGATACCTATCTGGAGCACGCCAATGTGCCCGTCTTTATTTTGGCAGGCGACAACGACTGGTATGATTGCGGCTCTAAATCGGCACGGCGGCGAGGCTGGAAGTTGTGGGAGAAATACTTTCTTCATTTCTACAACCGCTCTGGCAACCTATCATGGAGCGTCGATCATCAGGCGAACCGCGCCGAGAACTTTGCCTTCTACAAGAAGCGCATCCTCTTCATTGGTGTCCATCTTGTGGGTGGCGACATCAAGGATGAAAAGGAATGGAACGGTAGGCTCAAGGATAATCTCCGTTGGACCAGGATGTCCTTTGAGAAGTATACCAGGGCCAGCGTCGTTGTTATATTCGCACACGCAGCACCAACCAAGAATCATCAGCACTATTTTGATGGCCTCAGCAAGATCGCCAACAACAACGCAGGAACCGAGTTTCTCTACTTGCACGGCGACCATCACCGTTGGAAAGAAGATCGTCCGTTTGATGCCAAGAATATCAAGCGCGTGATGCTGGATCAGGGTGCCATTGCCGACCCAACTCGCATCAAAACATGCTCTTGCTCCAATACGCCAGCGTTTGAGTTCGATCAGCGGCGTTTGTCAAAATTGTAGATGAATCAATTGTAGTAAATCCGAATCGCAACTCCACTCCATCTATCTCTGCCTCTATCTTTACTTGTCTTTCTTTCGATCCCTCGCTCCTCGTCTTGTGACAACCTCTTCACGTGGCCCCATGTCGTCCTCTTTGGCATCCTCTTCATCTTCTTCCTCGTCGCCTTCTCGAATTTCCTCCTCAACGATGACCTCCTGCTCCACCACAATGTCTTGGCCCACAATCAGCTGTATGACATATCCCGCCGCCAAAGTCAATAAGATCATAGCCAGAATGACCGCCAATCGAGCCCCATTTCGAGCCCCATTGGAAAGTATTATCGACGTGGCGGTTTGCTCCCCGTCCTGGCCGTTAAGACTGTCCGCGATTGCCCGGAAGAAGGAGTTATCCGCGAAGCCCCGGATGGTCCGGACGGCCCACCCTCCCCAGGAATTCTGCAGCCATTCCTCGTGGTTCGCGTACATCTGCTCGTCCCAGGCCCGCTCTTGTGCCGCGGCGTGGGTGCGGGCCGCCCCGTCCCAATCGAACATGGGCGCTTCTTCGTCTGCTCCAGCCATGGTGCTATTGAAGACTTACTGTATGGCCACTGAATCTTACCGGTGGGTCAAACTGGCTGAACGAATCTTGCGCGGTAGCGTTGGAGCGGAGGGTCGTGATTCTCGTGGCTTCTGGTACAAAAAGTATACACACTACAAACGGTTTGTGTCAGCCTTTCTGATGAAGAAGCCCGCCGCGCCCCCGCCATCGCGCCAAGATGATGAGCCACTTGCGGAAGTGGCGCCGTCGAGCCCCCAAGCGAGGGAGCGGAGCGTTGAGGCGCACGCCAAATTTTTGATTGAATTGGCACCAAGGTGCCCCCTCAGTCGTCCGACAACGAGCGCGCTGCTGCCCACATTGCTGCTGGAGGATTACTGGACGCGCTGATCAAACCAACCTTTCTCACACATCACTGTTCTTCTTTTGAAGAACGCGGCAGAACCATCATGGCGCAAAGGCACATCGCATGCCTTCTACTCGCCCTGGCCACTCTCATCTCTCCCACACATGCGTCAACATATTCCAAGCAATGTTCATTATTGGGATCTCAAGCTATTCCAGTTGTTTATAACGTAGTGACTGGCGAGTACTATTTATCGGACAACGGAGAAGATGAGCCGCCGAAGGATATCTTTGCCGAGGACGGCGCCGACCGAATGCTGTTGCGGGGAGGTCAACAGCAAACCAAGGTGTATTCGTCCAGGGAGGATTTGTTCGCCAGCCTTGGCAGTGGCAATGAGCGAGTTGATGAGAAAAACTCGATAAAATTACATCATCGATCTGCCCAAGAAGAAGAAGAAGAAATGATTGACCAAGAACTTGAGGTTTGGGGCCGAGCCGACGTCGACGACAATGACCAACAGCAATCGGAGCAGCAGACGCTCATCTCACTCTATGCGCGATTGTGCCCATGCACCTTTCAGGACCACACCTACTGCCTAGCTCAACCTCATGTCACCCAAAACACTTGCGGAACACCCCGCGACTCGCGTCTTCCGGTGGGTTGCTACAATCTCACCAACCAAATGGTATTTATCCGAAATGCTTGGCCTGTCGTCGTCTTGTGGTATGGCGCCCTCCTAATATTCCTCATTGCCACCGAAAATGGCAAGAGCGCACGAGACTGGATGCTGGCCAAGATATGCCCAGGCCGCAACGAACGCTTGGCCGCTGCCTATCTGGAACGGGAGATCATGATCCGTGATCGATTGAGACGGATTCGCTTACGAAGAGGCGGCACGGTTACTGCCCTTGATGAGGAGGAGGGCGGTAGTGGGCTTGCTGCGGCAGATGCTCAACGGATGCGGACGCAAACGCTTGTTTTGAAGACAAAGCGCTTTAATGCCCAGCGGGAGAAGGAAAAACGCCGAAGACGGAGAAGGGAGCAGCGCCTGACCCGGGTGGAAGAGTCCGATGTTGATGCCAGTACGGATAGCGCACCAAGGACCCCTGAGCGCGCACCAATAGATGACAACGAAGACATGAATACACCCGAGACAATGGCACTGGATAATTCACTGGAGTCTCCAATGTCATTCCCCCCTGACGGACCTCTATCGGCTCCTGCAGATTCGTTCCTGGACAATGAAATCCCTCAGTCCATGTCGGCCGACCAAGCAACGATGTTATGCGCGCCGTGCAGCCCGATAACCCCAGTGGCCGACGAAATTGATGAAAGTGACGATGATTACGAAGAGGACTTTACTTGCACCATATGTATTATGGAGGTCGAAGATGGAGACAAGGTCGGTGCTCTCAACTGCCACCACATTTTCCACGTCCAATGCCTCAAAGAATGGATCAAGCGAAAGAATGTTTGCCCTCTCTGCCAGGTGCCAGATATTGCTTCCCCACGACCAGGCAATCCAGACACCAATTCTCCGCCAAGATCGCCGTGGAGAGCATCGTCTCCAGATCCAGATGCTACTGTAAATTCTACAAACGACAGCGGTAACACCAATACCACATCCGCTACCAGGAGAAGGATTAGAGGGTTGCGTCAATTACCAGATCGGCCCCCGTTAGTGCGCCGGACTACATTGGAGTCGGTTCGGTCTCGTTTATTCGAGCAAAGCGGCAGCCGCTCCGTTATATCTCGCGATAGTAGCGGAAATCTCGCCGTCTTGTCGGCACAAAGCTCGACCGTTTCATCTGTGCAGCAAGCGCATCAATCACAGACGCCACCAAGGACGACAGATAATGCCTAATTCTACATAGTTCACAATTCACAAATCATTTTCTATCATACAATTGTTTTCGCAAATTCGCTCAAGGAATTCTTCAGGCATTTTGCCATCACGGGATCCGTCGCCTCATGGCCGGCTTCTATGAAATTTGCCCTCGTTGGAACGCCTGCATCCTCCAAAGCATCGACCAGCTTTTGGGCATATCTCTCGGGGCAAACCTCATCTCGATGACCTTGACATACCCAGGTCGGCGTGTGCTTCAGGCGATCCACTCTCTCCAGTAAGTCTACAGGTTCCTCAAACGTACCATGGAGGAATAATCTCGACTCAAAGAAAGCCACCGAAGTTGCCTCGGGGAGTACCGAGTACCGAATCTTGCTAGGATCCAACAGTTTCTTCGGATCTTCCTCCATCAAATTCTTCTCAAAAACATGCCAGTGCCAGATAGCACTGTCTGCATTGCGATCGCATCGTTCAATCATTCGCTTATACACCCTGAAGAATCTCTCTGCATCGTTGGGATCCAGTGGTGGCTCGCCGGCTTCTTTAACTTCTCTGGCGGCCATCTCAAACCATGTATCAAACTCTCGCAGTCTCTTTGTGTTTTTGTGCTCGACATAGGGCTCACGCGAGAAAACGTCATTGAACTCGCTCACCGTGTTGAGATAAACCCCCCTTAATATCAAGCCAAGGCATCGCTGAGGATAACGAGTTCCATAGTCGAGACTAAGAGTACTGCCCCAACTCCCTCCAAAGACTAACCACTTCTCAAATCCCAACTCCTCCCGCAGCAATTCGAAGTCCTGGCTCATCTTATCGATCGATATGTCCGCGTAGAATCGGGAATTGCGACAATCCTCCCGCACGCTGGGCTGGGACTTGCCTGTTCCTCGTTGATCGACCTCCACGACAAAATAATTCTCGGCTTCAAAGAAATTTGCGTTTGTATGTCCGTAGTCTGAAATTGCATTGCCGGGGCCTCCATGAACAAAAAGTACGGGAATTCCTGTTGCTCGAGCGCCCCACGTTCTGTACCAAAGCGACAGGCCACCGCCGATATCCAGCATATGCTCATTTGCATCCCCAATTTGAATTACACTACTATGCGGCCTCGAAGGTGAAGGCACAGGAGTCGGCGATTCTCTGCTGGACATTGCTAGAATGGACCCACTCACGGTCAGCATGATTATGCCCAGAAGGGGCAATCCTCTTTGCAACAATGTTTGGCACTGTTCTCGTCGTTTGATTTCGTTCTCATCGAAGTAGTCCTCCATCGACAAATGACGCACGAGCGCAGCATCTTCATTCTGCGCCGGCCACTTCTCAATGGAACACGACATGGTTGGCTACTGGCTACCCGCTTGCGAAAATGAGCGGTCGAGCGGCGAGCGGCTTGCGAAAATAAAATGAGCGGTCGAGCCGCGGTGTGAAAACTCGACTCACTCGACTCAGTCGCTTCAGATGTGAATTTTGTATCGAAATTTGTACGAAATTTGTGAGATGTTCGAACGATTTGATGCTTGCGTGAGACGTGAGACCCAACATCACAACATCATCATCCGTGGCAACCATGGCGGTCTGGGGCCTCGCAGGAGTAGCAGCGACGGTGCCCGAGGGCCTTCGACCGACCAAAATGGTGAAGCCAGGTCGACACATTCTTCTATTTGCTCTCCTACACGTACTCGCTGTCGTCCCCGTATCCGTCCAAGCCCAGGTCACGTTGCCGGCAGAACTTTTGCCCTCATGTCCGTCGGCAGGATCCGGTTGCGAATTCGACCCGATCAATCGGTTCAAATGCGGCCAGCTCTTTCTCTGCGCATACGACACTATCTGTGCTGTGAACAATGCAGGTTTCAATCAGAACGTGGATTGCTGCCAGGCACCGACGAATGCTGCTTGCACCTCAATGTAGGTCAACCTAACTCAACTCATGTTCTGTCCGAGAAAGTAGCCCCACACTTTTTCCAACTTTCTCCTCACGCCACCCCTTGCTCCATCTTTCCCATCTCAATTCACATCAATTATTTTCAACGCAGATACGACCCACAAATATGCGGTTCGAATAAAAAATGCCCATATCTCAACCTGTGCCTTGCAAAGGCCGCCGGATTTACAGATGCGCAGTGCAATCCACCACCTCCATGTACGTTGGACGTAAAAATATGCCCGACTGGAGAGGTGTATCAACGCAGTCCGTTGCTCGATTGCCGCTTTCCGCCGTGTCCAGACCAGACTTGTCCGCTCGGTGAGTCTATTGCAGGCAATTGATTGTTCTTGTGGGATTATTTTTGCAATTGTATTCTTTGCCTCGTTTCTCACAACGATAATTAATTCCCATGCAAAAACTTCAGACATTTTGCGCTGTCCGAACGGAGAATACGTCAGTCGCAACCCCGAAAATGGATGCAGATTTGACCCTTGCACGACGGCTTGCCCTTTAGATATCAAGGTGAGGCCCCGCGTTTGATTAGGAACAGACGAAATGAATGAGAGCTATTTCTATAATTGGTGCGGTGACATCTAACCCTTATTTCTGCGACCTCCCCACTCTTACTGAACGAAATACATCATAGGAATGTCCCGCACCATACGTGGATGTTTTTGTATCAAGGGACCCCGAAAATAATTGCGGTACGTAGTTGATCAGAAACGATTTATTGCATATATATGTTATAGGCAGATATATGTTGTTCACTCGACACTCACTATTTGCATAATATCTCATTTCTTTCCAATCACCATGAATTCCACAGATTTCTACCCCTGTCCAAAGGTTTGCACTAAGGACACAAACGAATGCGGCCAGGCTAGAAATCCATTCGAGAATTGCGAGTTCCCTGGATGTCCCCGCGTGTGCGCCCTTGACGGTAAGTGACCCTGGTGCTTGTTATCGCTCGACGTTTCATTACTGTCAATAAGTTCTAACTTTCTCATATTTTTCTCGTGCTTCAATTCTACAGTAAAAATATGCCCCGACGGAACGACATTCTCAAGAGATCCTCTGAGAAATTGTGAGTTGGTGCAACCTACGTATAGTTTAGCTACTCCATTTTTCATTTTTACCCCACACTTCATCTAATAGTTGGCCCTCAACTCTTGTTCTGTTTATTCATTCCGCAGGCCGATTTCCCCTTTGTCCTTTTCAACCGTGCACGTTGGATATCCTTGAGTGTCCTGACGGAACATTTGTTACGAGAGATCCAAAAGACTTTGTGAGTTGGATAATACTGGCAAAATCTTGATAAATGGCATCTCTTTCCTTTCTAACTTGCAATTTGTACCTCTTGACTGCTCAAATGTCTTCAGTGCAATTTCCCACCTTGCCCGCGAGTCGATAATTGCCAATCTGATATCAAACAGTGTCCTGGATACGACGACTACTGGGTTAGCCGCAATCCAGACAATAACTGCGCGTGAGTGGACCTCAATTTGTGGCTGCGTGATTTTGATGATGTCCAATTATTCTTCTGTGGGCTTCACCTTCTTACGTTACGCACATCATGTTATAATTTTCTTCTCCATTTAGGTTTTATCCCTGCCCACCTCCTTCGTGTCCATCAGATGGTAAGTTTTAATTAAAGTATGGTGGTAAATCGGATTCTATTACTATCCTTCTACCGTAGAATATTTGCTTCCATTCATTCATCTTACTGCTTTCAATCATCTCCGAATTGTTTTACATCATCAGTGAACGAATGTGGACAAGCCCGCGATCCGTTCTCGGATCCTCCGTGCGAGTTTCCGGGATGCGCTTCGCCCTGCCCATTGCCTGCCAATATTTATGGTGTCCTGAGGCGACATAAATGGAATCATGTGTGTGTTCCTTGGGGAGATACGCCTTTTGCTTCAGATACTCAATTCGTTGGAACTACTAGTAGTAGAAGTGATGTAGAGTTTGCCGATGGCGGGTACTTGGAGCCAGCTTCAACAACAGTAATATCCGCCAAGGGAGAGACGTCTGATTTCGACATGATCGAGCAGTATGATATGGCTATTGACTGGGCACGATCAAATGAGATCCCAAATCCAACAGATTCACCAACGGATAACCCAACACCCGGTCCTAGCCCGGGTCCCAATCCATCTACAAGTCTCATTGTGAGCGATGGTGGCACCGCAGCAGCGACCGGAATGGTTAGGTATGGAGGGTCTGCGTATCAATACTATTCTTCAGGAAATACAAAGGCACAGATGGCAAATACTGTGAGCGATACCACCTCAAAACGATTAAGAAGACGACGACACAGAAGGGGTCCTAGCTAGCTGACTGGGTTGCCTTCTACGTAGCCTCAAAAAGTTCCAACATATTTGTTATTTTGAGAACGTTGATCGGTCCGGAGTTCTGGGGTGAGATCCTCCGCCATTTTATTTTCTAAAATTATTTGTTGGGAACGAAAGACAAGCGTAGATTGCGAGACTATGTGTAATAGACCCTACCTAGGTACATCTTAGGAAGTTTGATTTGTCTGCGTCTCTGTAAGGGGGGAGAGATCCTCCAAGCAATTATTGAGGATGCTATCAATATTTGCCATCTTTTTGGCCGACAGTGCTGACCGACATCTACATTTGTACAAACATGATTCAACAGTTACAGAGGCGTGGATGAATGTGTGAGTGCCACATGACAACGCTAGGAACAAACATCATAGCAACCAATCATGGTAACACTTACCTTCCCAAGTACTGCTCCGCGATGCGGCTGGTTCCAACGGAATCAAATCGTAACGACATGTTTCCGTTTTTGACAAAGAAAGATTCCTCAGTCTGTCTGACGGCAATATGGAGCAGCTCTTTTTCGGGCACTGCTGCAATGACAGCGCCGATCGGGGCATGGCAGAGGATTACGCCGCGATTGCAGGCTCCGTCGCTCAGATTTGGCTTCAGAACGAACAAATCTGTTGGATCGAGGACTAGGAGCAGCTCTTCCTGTTGACCGGGCATTGCCATACGTTTTAGTTCCTGAGCAAGTCGCCGCTTCCGATCGCTCGAAGACGAATTAGATAAATTGATATTAGGCAGCGAAGGTGAAAAATAGAAGAAAGTCCTACCTCGAATATCCAAGTCGGTTCCAAGCTGGGGTCGTTCCTCTCGACCAACGAGCGTGATGTAGTCATCTTCCATTATCTCGGTCGTACGCACCTCGAAGAAGGTGGTGTCTTCGGTCCATCTAGGCCCAATTGAATTCGGACCGATGCAGCTGTTCAGATTTTGATGAAGCTCTTCTACAACTCGTCCCAACGATCGGAAATAGAGAAGAGCTCGAATGGTAAACTTTGCTTCTTCGACTTCATTGGAACCCGTTTCTCGTAGTGCCCGCACCAAAATCTCAGGGTCGCAATGAAAATTGTGGCAGTCACTTGCATTCAGATTGCACACGAATACCTTGCTGTCGTTCTCACCGGGGACAGCATCATACCGACGCGAAAGCTCTAGCTCCATTAGCTCAATAAAAATCCCAGAAAGCTCTGCCGCTCGACTCATCGTCTTTGCCTTAGTGGCGTATTGTGATCGGGTTGTCGCGATTGCCATGACCAGGGATGACGTGACAAAATGATCATGAAAATGCTTGAAATTTGTCCCATTGCTAGACCAAGCTACAATCAAGTGCGAAAGGAACGATAGAATAAGGGCACCAGCACACTCCAGAGCAAAAGACGCAGTTTCCGAGGCCCTATGGTTTCGGGAAAGGAAGTGGCCAATTGCATCTTCAAACTCAGAAGATTGTGGCGGCGTTCCTTCTTCGCTGTTTTCAGGATTGACTAGATCTACAACTCGAAGGGCCGAAAGGAATGAGACATCTAACTCAGAATCTAAGAGCCCCTGAAGGATCATGGCGGCAGGTACGAAGCAACGATAGCCAAGATCACCCTTAATCATAGCATGTAATACTGCCCGATATGGATTTGTGTTGGTCTGGATATTGTTGGTCGCCGTGCTGTCATTTAGAAGTGCATTTAAGGCCGATTGGAAGACATAGTTATCACTCTCCCGACCGCTTCTGCTCGAATCGCCTTCTTCAGACTCGTGTTTTGATGAAAGAGGATGAAAAATCGCAACGGAACACATTTTGAGCAGCGGGGCGTACTCGAGTGTAACGAAAAGCTGGTTGAGAAATACCAACGAAGCAAGGCAATGGGCTTCTCCTTCGCAAACCTTCGGGTCATTAGGTGGAATTTCAGAGCCCCTCGCCTTGTCACTACTACTACCAGTACTCGCATCAGCGCCGATATCTGCGTTTCCGCCCAGAAGCAAGCCGGGCAACACGTTTTGGAATAATACGCGAAGCAAGTGCTCGCAGAAGCGTACATTGAGCTGACGGATTCCACACCAAAGAACATCATTGATCAATTGAAATAATTCCTGCAAGCCTGCCAATTCTCTGCCGATTGCTTTTGACCGCTTAGGATCTCCAGAACTGATGCCAACAGTCAAACGAGCAATGTGCCGATAATTGGCAGTGAGGCGCTGACACAGATGAGAAAGGAGGACTTCCTGATCGACCACTGCATCTCCGATAGCGGACCGTATCCCCTCCGAGGGAATTTGACAAAGATTTAAAACTACACTGCATGCTGCTTCATACACAAAGGGATCCGACTGAGCGAAAGTTGACGACAGGACGTGAATCGCCGAATGGAGCAGCGGGAAATGGTGGTTCGTGTCGACAAAGAATTGAAACAGTTGCGGCTTTTTAAGCAGTCGTTTCGACAAGCCCTTCAAGAGAACGCAAAAATGGGGAACCATTGTGTCTAGAGCGTGGCCTGTCCATTGGTGTAATGGCACCAAAAAGTTCACCGTGTCGTTGATGTGATTGCTGCTCAATAAAAAGTACAATGACGTATCGTCTCCGTCGGCATTGGACAAAATTGCAATGATCGTTTGCAGGACTTGAGCCTTGATTGCCGGCGTGAAGACGACCCCACAAAATTGTGTTCCAGATTCATCCTTCTCACTGTCTTGTTTCGGGGGAGGAGGCTTGGCCTTTGCCATATCTACCAATAGCGAGAGGATGTTCTTATCGCAAAAGTACGCCCATACCTCATCCTCATCGGATGCATTGGTTATTGTCTCGCCAATTTGGAGAATGGTGTCCACAACTTTCCTTTCCTTGGCCCTGGCAGCCGCCAAGACCGCCACAGACTCATTGTCTCGAACGGCCAGCGCTGTATCCGCGCAATTGCCCTCCTTGAATGGATTTGGAGTGGCCGCCAACACTCTCCAGGCCGACTGTTCAGTGAGACTGTACGGCTTTTTGGACGGAGAGGGAAATGTCGGTTGTCGGCGACGAATGCGAAGGCGGGCCTTGCCATCGCTGGAATATCGGCAAGGATCGTCGGAATCCAAATCAGGATTGGGCTCTGTAGGACCTGCGGCCTCTTGAGATGAACCCTCTGCCGGTGGCTGCTGCTGATGCTCTCGTTCTTCGTCGTTTTCAACGCCGGCATCGGCGGCATTGGGTCGTTGCAATGACAGTGATGGTGGCGGTAGCGGTGGCGGTGGCGCGATCAGCTCGAGAAGGGTGGCGTACAAAGAACGGAAGTGCTCCACATCGTACCGAACCTTCCGACGAAAGGGGGAGAGAAGGTCAAACCGGCCGCCGCCGCCGCCGCTGTTGCTTCTCATCGTTGGACTGAAGAAAAATAATGGGCTCGATGCGAGCGATCGCGATTTGTTACTATCTGACGCGATGATGACGCCAACAACGGCATGTACCGCACCGCACCGCGTACCGCTACCGGCATCGCATCGGTGTTCAAAAAGATTACAAGTGCTATTTCAATTACAAATCATGTGGCCTACATATTTCCAAAAAGCTTATCATACACAATCGGAGCGAACGTCTTCATCACAATCGTCGTGAGACAAACATGGGCCAGCCTGGCCTCAAAACCATTCATGTAGCTCTTGCCCAGTCCGCTCCATCCCTTCTCATCGAGCTCGGCCTTGAACATGTCCCACGCACTGACAGCCTCGCCAGCGTTCTTGGCATCTTGGGACTTGGCTACCAACACATCGAGGGGAAGAGTGCTGAATGTAGAGAGGGTGCCACCCATGAGACTGGCGACGATCTTCTCTCCCGTGGTGAGGGTGCCGGTTGTGCTCAAGTTGAGCAGTAGCGCCTCAAACATGTCCGAAAAGATGTAGCGGGTGAACCAATCAAACATTCTCTTGATAGCAAAGATATTGGACCCCTTCATCAAGGCCAGCAAACCCTCATTCCGAACGACATCGCATCCAATGGTCAACGAAAGCCAAGTCGTTTTCATAAAGTTCATGTTTTCACGGAACACATCGTTGGTCATCACTCGCGTCTTGAGCAGGAGCGTTGGGCTCAGGACGTATCCTTGGAAGAGACCGCCGAAGGCTCCGGCGAAGGAAAGGGCGACAATCATCGGCAGCTTTCCATCCTGCGCCAGAGGTTTGAGGAATCCAGATGCCGCGGCGTGCGCCAGACCGAAGACGCCTCCTTTCAAGATGCTTTGGACCACACCCCAGGGCACGAAGCCATCCCAGACGCCAATGAAGCCCTTCTCCCCGGTGATGCTATTCATAACGTCCTTGTACGACGTTCCCTCGGGAGAAGTTTGCATCACTGTGAAAATATGAATGGTCAAGTGCAATAGATAGATGCAGATTGGATGTATTGTTAGACAAACGATATATATATGATGACCCGGGGAAAGCGCAAAGCACAAAACAAAAATTTTACCGGCTGGCTTTGACGATGTGTTC
>Ga0115006_10001898_pt1 | contig 13419 bp, 13 predicted proteins | sample ArcOceMetagenome_3_FD_88943 | JGI IMG/M metagenome (GOLD analysis project Ga0115006, IMG submission 88943) | Marine eukaryotic phytoplankton communities from Arctic Ocean - Arctic Ocean- Svalbard ARC20M Metagenome | ecosystem: Environmental > Aquatic > Marine > Oceanic | place: Arctic Ocean...
CCGCTGGCCGTCTTGTTCAAAGGGGAAAGGTGGTGGAGGGGGATTTTCTTAACCGACACATGCTGCTTACGGGCGTACCTACGGTTGGGGGATATGCTGCGTCCCCCGCTGCGGGGGACCTTATCGAGACTAACTCCAGGATCTACACCTCTGATGGCAGATGATAGAGGACTCCCGGTATGGCCCAGGAGGCCCCTTAAATATCCCTTCGCTACCTTAAAACCCTTTGCTACGCCCTTTCCAGTAGGAGCCTTAGATGTCTTCGCTACCTTGCTGCGATGTATTAATGACAGTTTCAGTTTGTTATCAAACTCCTCCGTGCCTATCGGTTCCAAAGTTGAATTCACTTTCTTAATTGAGGAGGCTCCATTGTGTAGGGTGTAAGGCTTGCGTTTCCCCGCTGCCTCACGTTTGAACCGAGCAATGTCAGTGGCGGAACATGTCTGTACGCACTCTTTCGTGGTGGTAACGGTGAGGATTTCGTCGAGGACGATGGAAGCTATATTCGAAAGGGAAAGACTATATATATCAAGACAGTGTTGTTCTGCCGATTTCCCCTCAATTGTCAATCCTGCTAAAAAACTTACCAACTACAAGAGGGATTTGGGTGAGGGGAGGTGGGGAGGGGGGACACTGAAAGAATAAATCTCACCTTGTCCCTAACAACGTCGAAGTCATCCCCCTTCACGGACCCTAACATTCTGCGGGGTCGCATAAAGGCATCTTTAATAACCCTGTCGTGGAATATGGACATGCGGGAGTATGTCTCATGCCGGAATATGTCCAATGAGCCAATCTTGTCAACGAATTCTTTCATGGCTTCCTTTGAATCGAACCACCGAACTAAGCGGTATGCTGAGTTAAGGCTGATCCTAGACCCCATCTCTTGCAAATCATCTTGGAGGAGTTTGAGGGAAAAGTGGTCATTTTTGAAGGTGGTGATCCAACCATGTCGGCCTAACTTGTCGGCATTCTCAAAAGCCCTTTTCACATTACACATGATAGACAAAAAAGTGGGCATAGATTGCTGGGACGAGTAATGCTTCCAGGTCCAAGAGTTATTAAAGGAAGAAATCATCAACTCCTCGAATATCTGTGGCGTTAGTGTATCTGCAATCCACTCCCTTGCTGCCTTTTTCTTGACTGCCTTTCGTAGTGCCTTGTTTGGGCTGTTGAGAACGTCTGTGGTGTTTGAGTCCTGGTCTGTATGCCTTTTTTTGTTCCTATAGACCTCTTCATGTTGTCGTCCGTTTCCATAGAAAGCTTGGGTAGAAGGTGCATTCTTCTTGGTTGGGGACACATGAGCCAATTTATCCAAAGCACGACTTGCTACTTCCCCTTCAAGTATGTTTGTGTCCCAAATGCAAACCATTCCGTCTCTCCCCACACTGATCAAATATTCTTTGTCAAAGGTGAACTTGACAGCTCTGATAGCCCCATTGTGCCCTATAAACTCCTTAAATGGTACTGCTCCCCGAACACACGGGTATTTAAACAACCGAATCACGCCCAAGTCATCGCCTGTGGCCAGGATTGGACCTTTATTAAAAGTACAGGAATTGTGAACCTCTCTGTAAGCGTGGCTCCTGTCAACACTAAGGACCTTACCACCCCCATTCCCCTTAATTCCCTGCACGGGGAACCCCAGCGTCTGACTGTAGGTGGCAAACACCAAGTCCTTCAACTTGTTGGCGCTCTTCTCCTCCTCCATTGAATTGACGTTCCAGAAGCTCATGGTGTCGTCGCCGGTGCACACCTGCATCCAGATCTCCTCCACCTCCACATTCCGCAACTTCTTCCCCCCCTTGGGGTCAACCACGACCCCCTTTTCGTTCATGGTCTCGCCCCCACGCAGAAGGATGCCAAAGTCAATGTGCGTAACGTAGCTCGTGAAGCAGTCGATCCTCCCGCGTAAGCTGTAGGCGTTATTGACGTCGTACACGTAAATGCAGTTGTCATGACTTCCAACTACCATCCTGCTGCCCTCGAAAGTGTAGCAAATCTCCTGAATCCACTGGGTAGGGTGATGCAGCTCAGCCAGAATGTTCATGGTCCTTAAGCCACCGTCAACCACGATGATCTTGCCAGTTATAATGCCACAGGCCAAGTGAGGCTGATCCTGATTCCAGCTCCCTAGAGGACTGTATGCTAGCGCCCTGCACTTCCCCTCCAAGGACATCTTTTGGAGGCAATCCTTGCTGATTGTGTTCCATAGTCGAAGTACATTGTCATCCCCCGCTGTGACGAACTCTTCCTTGCCTGGGTGGACTGCCAGACCCCAAACCTCCTTCTCGTAGTGCCCCTCTGAAATAACAGTGAATCTGATATCCTTGGGCCACATAATTGCACCCTCGAAAGTCGAAAAGTTGCAAATCCCGGCGCTCTTCACCTCAACGATCTCGCTGCCCCCGGTACCGACCAGCAGCTCATCGTCGTTCATCATGCATACACTCCTAATGTTCATCGAGCTTAAGTCGAAACCCAAGTCCTTCAGCCTGAAGACCTTGCACAGCCTCAAGTGGCACTCCTTCGTGTCCCACTTCCAAATCGCGACAACCCCATCCTTATCCCCTGTGACAACGACCTTGGTTCTCGTGTTGGTGTACAAGGCATCAACACTCTCCTCGTGCCTAAAGCCCCCCCTCACCCAAACAGAGGCGCCATCGACATTTGGGGCTTTGCCGTTCTGCCACACGACCACCTCACCGTTGATCCCAGTGGCCAGACAGAAGTTCTCGTCGAGGGGCTCGACGCACATGACACTCATGCCTTCCATCCAACCATCTCCAGAGCCTTCCTTGGAGTAGTTCCCATTCTGGCAAGACAAGTTGTTCCCGTTCATGGTCCATATCTTGAGGAAGCCGTCACCTCCCGTGATGATCTTCTCTCCGACAAAGCATGCGGCTTTGACCATGCCCATGCCGACTTTGGCCGTGGTCACGCAACTTTTCTGATCCCAGTTGTAAATTGCGATGCTGTTTTGATCATCGAGGCCAATGCTCAGGAGGAGCTTGCCGTCGGAGTTGAACTGAAGCAGGGACACCCCTCCTTGATGGAAGCCGCTGAGAGTACTCTTCGTCTGCTGGGTGTTCACGTCCCACACGACAATAATGGGTGCGTCCCCGACCTGCCCCGTGGCGCAGATGTTTCCGTCCGGATGAATTGCAAGGGAGATGATTTTGTCGGAGTGTGCCTCCCTCTGGAAATGTTGAAATCCGGTTAACTTGTCGTAGCAAACACCAATGGCGGCGCAGTTGTACACAATTCTCCCGCTGCTGCTGTACTTGACCGTGTTTCTGCTGTCTTTGCTGTTATAGCCGTGTACCCAGTGCAATTCGAGGTCCCAATCCACACTCTTATGCAGGTCTCCGAATTCAAAGGGGAATGCTGTGGGCTGGAAGATTTTTCTATTTCTAGTGAGTGAGATACACTGTTGCAAGAAACTTGAGCAAATTCTTCTCACCTTGCGCTATCTTCGAAAATTTCATGATAGTCTAATCCCTTTGGCACATCCCACTCCCTGATATCACCAAAAACCTTTTCTGTCTCCTCCTTGTTTTCTGTCCAATCTTTTAGTGTAGAATCAACCAGCCAGTCCGTGAACTTAATATTCTTGAAAGCCTTCGTTTCCAATGACTTAGTCCCCTGAAATATTTCGCCGAAATACTGCACCTTCTCCACAGACCACCTCGTAATGTCTTGATTGAATAGTTCGCAACCTTTGAACATCCTCTCCATGGTTTCCACCATCCCAACATCCCATAGCGATAAGTCATCATTAAAGAACTCTCTGTTCTCAAACAGTCCACTCATGTCTGTCACGTCTGAGACGTCCCAAAATTTGATGTGACCATACTTATCCTCTGCCGCCTTTCTGTCCTTTTGCCACTCCTTGACTGCGATCCTGATCGCATCATTGTCAAAGGACGTCAACATACCCTCCTTGACCATATACTCCAAAGTCTTCCTGTCGTCCCAAACAACCTCCATTGGGAGTAACGCGCGGCAACCTGAAAAGCACCCCTTTCCAATCCGCTTAATTGACGATCGAAAATGGAATTGTTTCAGACTCGAACATGACGCGAATACCTCATTCCCGATATCTTTCACAGAGCCAATGTCAAACGTCTCCAGATTCAAGCACCCCTTGAAAACCCTATTGCCCACCTCCTTCAGGCCCGGCGCGTCGACCCTAAAAACCTTCTTGCAATTCCGGAACGCATCATCCCTTAAAATTTCCACAGTCCGAGGCAAAGTCACGACCCCCTCCAAGTTGAAACATCCGTCAAAGTTGACCTCTCGCAAACTCGACAAGCTGCTGAAATCATCCGGAAGTTCGACGACGTTGAAGCAATTCTTCAAGTCAAGCACCATAATCTTAGGGTTGTTCATTAAGAAGTCAGCGACCCTCGTGAAGTTAACATGGCCTGTGGTCTTTTTCGCCTCCTTCTCCTTCAATGTTGCCTGCTCGGAAGCTGGGGCGGTAAGGATACTTTCCTGGATCTTCTTGAGCTTTCGTTCGTTAAGCCTCCTATGGCACAAGGAGATGATCCTCGAAACCATACCGGTCATAATGTCGAGAAGCACGCAAATTTTGATCATGGCTTGTTTAGCACTTTCACTACCGCCGTTGGCGCCTATCCCGACGACTCCGCTGCCCCACATTTCAAATTCCCACCTCCTCCACGCCCACGAGAACATCTTCTCGGAAGTCTGGAGTCCAATCACTGCAATTGAAATGATGAGGGGGAATTGGGTCGGTAGCGTCAGCAAATCGGGCCAACCGACGACAAAGCGGAAGTCCAAAGTGAAGGTGAGCCTAAACGAAGAAAGAACCTCAGAGATTGTCTTTGTAAGGACTTCAAACCAGCCAACAGGGTCCTGGTAGAAGCCAACGTATGAGACGGAGGACACGAACGCCATGAGGGTGACGGCGGCAATTACCTTCATTTCCAGCAGCCCCGTGTTGGCGGTCCTGGCGCCAATCTTCATGCACACCTTGCTGATGATATAAATTGGCAGCTTGAGGAAGAAAAGGGGGACCCCGAAGAGGATCATGAGACTCGAGGGGAAGAAGATAATGTTTAGGGGCAGGAAGAAGGCCGCGATGCAGAACCAAGTTGCGAGCATCATGAAGGTCGTGACGATGATGAACGCCGAAACGTAGTTGTCGGGAAGATCGGGAGTTCCGGGGAGAATGTTAGTCTGACAACGAGCGGCAAGCGCGGCAGGGACGGAAAGGAGTTAGGACATGGGGGGCGGGAAAGAGGTGAGCTTTTATGAGGAGGAGGGGGGGCGATGCGGCAACGTTGGGCCGTGGGACCCTCCTAGTCCAACCTCACCTGCTCCTTGGGAGGGATCGCCTTAACACGACGCCAATATGTAACATGAGAGGTGGACATGAGGACCATCCACATACTGGGCACGGCAGGCTTGTACATCACGGTGGAAAGAAAGTAGACCATCCTGCAGTGCACGCACATTTTTGTCGGTGGGTTTATTGGATGCGGGGTTTGAGAAGGCAAACGACACGTTAGTAGACCTCAAGACTACGTGTCGCGGAATAGCAAACTCCCCAACCCCAACTCCACCCTCCGCCTCCCCGCGCTCACCTGCATTCGATACTCTGGTTTGTAGAGAATAAGTTGATGTTCATGAAATTCACCTCGGGGCTTATCCAGTCTGCGGGCGAAAAGAGTGAGAAGATAGACAGAGTGTGGTGAAGGCTTTGGTGTCCAACTCACACTGCCCAAAGGCCGTCATGACCATGGCGAGGCTTACAAGGTTAAAAAATACCTTGGATGCGTGGTCTGAGTTCTTAAAGTCCTTCTTGGGTCTACCAGCGTATTCTGCTGCCTCCGCATCCTCGGTCAAGGGGCTCGACTCAGAGATCTTGATGTCCTCAATGGGACCGGTCTCGATGTCCCCTCTGTGGATCCCCTTATTCCTGGAGAGCTTCATCAAGGGGTTGATGACGGTGGTATTATTTCCATCTTCAGGGGAGGGTGTCGTTGCCTTCCGTAACTTCTTTTTGTTGAAGAGATTTTTCAACCTCTTCCAGATCCCAATGACCATAGGAACGGATGCAACAATGACAACAAGTGTGCATGCGGTCAACAAGAACTGGTAGGGATCCGACCAGGCTTTCAAGAGATGTTGAGGGACTTCAACATGGCAGACATCCTCGAGGGTGGAGGGGATGAAAGGTTTTGAGGATGAAGGCATAACAGACGTGGGGGGCAGTAAATTAGATAAGTATGGTTGCGATTGGTATCAGAAGAATTAAGATAGTTATCAAAATTAAGATGTAGGAATCTTCACGATCTCTTTTTGAATCGAATTATTTCTAGAGTGAGGGGTGGGGAGGGGCAAAACTGCAGCAAAAGCCAACATAACTTTTGGTTTCAGTAATCGTTCAAGTCTTCCCCATACTCCAACCCCCCCTCTTTCTCCGTAGCCCCATCTCCTTTTCATCAATTCGCGATGGAAGACCAAATCGCAAATTTCTTCAAGGATGACAAGAAACTTGTCTGGTACTCCGCACTTGAGATTGGCAAAGCTCTCCTTCCTCGTGGAACAGGAGTTGGAAGGGAGAATCTTGGATGTAATATTATTATTTCTTAAGATTAAGGCCGATGTCAGGGTTGAAGTGATCCTTGAAGTCAAATACAGATTGTATAAGGAAAGAAAGTTCTCGGACTGGCAAATGAAACTTATTGAAAGGAATCTTTTAAGTGATCTTATCAAACACAGGGTGCTCCACCATAGCGACGACAAAACTATTTTCATGGTGGAGGACATTGGTATCCAAAGGCATTATGCTCTCAAGGAAGTGCTCATTCAGCGTGAGCCTACTCATGGGCTCCCTATCACAAATGAGTATGACATTCTCAAGACTCTTCACAGCCGCTATACTGATAACGAAGAGAACTCTGGTCAGATTAGAGGAGTTTGTGATTTTCCCGATATCTTTCACGAGCTTGTTAGGATAAACATGGTCTTCCCTCTTTGCCAGATGGACCTATTCTCTTGCATTCAACACCACTTTGACATGACTTCCGTTGATAACTTCTCAACCAAAACCTTTGCAGTCCTTTTCTACCAGATGTTGGTGATGTTGCGTAACTTGAAGAGAGCCGACATCGTGCACCGTGATATAAAGCCAGAGGTAAGTTCACAAGTTGCTATCCAGCAAACAAGGAGGAAACACAAACTTTCCCTAACATTCTCACCATACCTGCTCACCCTGTACAGAATATTTGCGTTGATGGTCACGGCAACCTTGTCCTCGTAGGCTTCGAACTTGCAGTCGACGTGAGGTCATCTCCAGGAGGAATAATGAGATCAGAAAATACGCTCGTGGGCACACCTCTGTACATGGCACCCGAGACGTTTCTTCGTCTTGAATATTCCAGTGCATCTGATTTGTGGGCAATCAGTGTCGTTGTGTGCGATCTTCACTCGCACTTGCTTCCCTGGCTGGTCAACGAAAACATGACCCCAGAAGAAATTGGTCAAGTGATCGCCTTGCAAGAACCTGTGAAACCATCAGGGATGGCTGACGCCGTATGAAACTCTTTGAGCGAAGTTTTTGCAGTCGTGGCCAGAGAATCTCTTGCGAGGAAGCCATGGGGGACCCATTGTTCCAAGGTATTGATGAAGCAATTGCCTTCGGCTCTAACCCGGACATACAAATTATCGAGGACATTTGCAGTGATCGTGGGCTGCTCACTGCTTTCAAAGGGAAATCTATCAGAAGGAGGGCCCAGAGGCTTGATGGACTTAGCCAGAGTCTGAAAATCAAAGACGCACGAAGGACTTTCTATTCTGGATCAAAATAGAAAGTATCGTGTGTACATTTGGAGTTTGTGAGGACTAGCACAAAATTTGGACGAAAGGAAGAACAAAAACGATAAACGAATGCTTATACTCAATAAGCGCTCGAAGGGAGAGGAGGACCATATATTGAGTGAAGATTAAAGGTTTTACAAGCAAGGACGAAACATCGACCAAGGATAAACCGGTAATTAGGACGAGGGGGGGAGGGGGGGGGGGCATGGGAGCTAGTGTTGTGATGAGAATACCACGTAAGAGCCTACACATATGGCTGTGATTCCCTGACAGAAAAACTCTCAGAGCAGCGGTTCAAGAAGATTGTCAACAAGCGAAGGAGTTTGATGGCCACTATGTGTGAGTGAAGAAGAAGTAGATAAATGATGGTTAGGGTGACTCCAACAATTACCCAGAAGTTTGCGACCTCAGTCACCTCCTCTACTTCCGTTTCCTCTGTTAGGGTCTTTTCTCCCTCGTTCGCATTCAACAGTGTGACGATTTCCCAACCGATGACAACAGTAAAAGCAACCAAGCCAAGGTAACCAACAATCTGGATCGTCAATTCGCTTGCTTTTTACGCAGAGTTCATCAGGCAAAAGAGGAACATGCCGCTGTGGGATAGAGAACATGTTAGATAAGTTAATATTTCGGCCCATGTTGCCCAATCCTTCCACCCTTACTCACCATGCTCCTGTGACCATCGTCAAGAAGCCGATGATTATGTGTCGTTTCTGTATGCTCGTAAACGTTGTAATATTTTCCCATGATACTGCATGACTGCTCTTCTCTTCTTCCGACATGGCTCCTATGACCACCTTTGTTGCAGTAAAGATGACCAGGTAATAGCTGATGAACGCGCCTCAATAGATCTTGTTGGCACACTTTTCAAGCAACGTCTCCTCCATGACGCAGTTCAGAACTCTAAACGTGACGAAGAGCATACCTGATATATTCTGCATTGCGTTCTTCAACACTGACTCGAGGAGGAACTTGCTCAGCGCTTTCGGACTAAGAGCAGTAACCTTTTCCCGGAATTTGAAGCCATAGTGCACCATGACAGAATATCCAATCAACTTGGTCACGAAAACGAAAACTGCTCTTTCTGCATTCCCATCTCGAATGTCAAGTGTAAATTCTGGAACCGAAGCGCTTGCAAAAGTCAGGAAGAGGATCACCTCAAACCTCTTCTTTCCGCTCTTTGGATCGGATATAAAGGCGCTAATCACAAAAAAGGTCACAAATGGAAGTAGGATGAACTTTATCAACATAAATGTTTCGTCCCCTATCCCTGCTTCAAGAATCGACCACATCGTGTGGGTACAGCTTGCAATCAATCCTGTAGCCTGAAAGCCCCAATGAAGCTTCTCCACAGGTCGCGAAGCCATTTCCTCAGCTTCGCCCACCCCCTCTGCCTCCTCCTCCTCCTCCTCTGCCTCCTCGAGCTCCTCTGTCTCCCTTTCCATGACCTTAAATTCCCAAAGATTCACAATAAAGATCAGGGACGATCCAAGGGCGCCGACGACAATTAACAGGGACCTCTCCCACTGCTTTAATTCCCCTCTTGCATTGTACTGGGCAAAAAGAAAGAATCCGCAGCAAATTGCGAATGCGATGACGGTAATTTTAATTCTTTCCCTCAAATTGAGGTCACCGATGGCTAGCTGTCTAAGTGAGATGCTGTGCTTGCCAATGATCCGTTTCGAAAACACGGCGGAAATACTTGAAACAATTGAGTGCGTCAGGAGGATATAGACGAGGCCAGCTTGACCATATAGGGTCCTGCAATGAGCGGAGCGAATCGCGAAATGAGTTTGGAATATAGTTGAGGATTAACATGTTGGTATTTAAGAGGGCGTATCTTGAGCTGTACCCTAGGGTATGATTTTAAAACAAACTTTGACGCAGAGAGCTCGTCATTTGGCTCCTCGCTCTAACTCACCTTTCGCAGATTTCAGGTTTGTCGGGATTTTCAAGCCAGCACCTGATAGGGTCGAGAGCAAAGAAGATTTCGAATCCCAGAAAGATAAAAAGGGTCACTAAGAGGCTGTCAGTCAAAAACCTTGATAATCGCTTTGCCGGGAGCCTTGCAATTCTCGCCTTCACTGAAAGAAAGAAGCGAAACAACCATAGGCCGAAACTAACTCGCATTAGGGATACCGTGATTCCAACAGAGCTCGACTCATCGATGAGCTTGATCACGTCGGGGAGTACCAAGACGAGGAACGCTTCAAAGAACAACAGCGCCACAAGCATGTTGTTCCTAGGCTGTAGAAAGATTGAGGCGGCCAGTGCCGCGCATGATATTGGGGCAGCGAGGTAAGTCATGCTTTTCCAAACTTCGCTTTCTGTCTCAGTGTATAACATCACCCGTGTTGCAGGTAAGATGCACGTCAAAACAAATAAGATGAACACGTAGATGTAGGAGACAGCCTCAATGTAGTGTTCAGAGGTGCTACTCGGATCACCAACTGGCACGGTATTGTTTTCTGTTGTTGTCTCATTCGGCATAGGGGGCTGCTGAGAAGACGAGGTGTCCTTGGCTGCAGCGAGCAAAGTGACAAGCAAGTGGGTAAGCCAAACAATATTGGACGATATCGCGCGAAATTGCCCGATCCACAACATATCCCTCCTTATCTTACCAGATTCAGGCGTCGATACGGGCGTCAATACAGAAACGGGTGGAGTCGAGGATTCGTCAGCAACCTCCGGTACCTTTTGAGGTTCAGGCTCAGCTGGAGGGGCCGATAAAGATCCAGAATCGCCAGCAAACTCACATCCCGAGGTTTCATGCTCGTTTCCACTCGATGGAGTGTTAGAAGATTCTGGTAAAGGCTTGTGTAGAGTCTCATCTCCCTCAACCCCATGTGATTGACCCCAGTTCCCCCACCCTCTCCCTCTCTCTCCTCTTCCCTTCCACCCCCTTTCCCCCCTCCCAGTATTTTGTAACGGTGTATTGACTCTATCACCGTTAGTATGCGCCTTCTTACCATTCATGCCCATTGAAAAAGCAGTTACCTTACTTACAGATTGGTTTAACGAGGAGGTGCTTTTTTGACACAAGTTAAGGGCTAAATACTAAATCCGAATAAATGTGCACTCAGTTAGTGTTTAATGTATCGAATATTGTCTTCTCTCTTTCGTTGACTAGCAAGATTTGTATGATCTCTTTGACAGATAAGTTGTTGTTGTGGATGACTTTAACGTCAATAAAATAAAGCGCAACTTCACGATTAACTTATTTAAAATATGTAGCGGTGCAAGTGCTGTCCCATTAGCGCAGGTGCTGCCTTTTTTATTCCTCTTCGATTGCGCCCGCCTCATTTCTCTCTTTGTCACTTGAACTCGTGAAACTTGGCGAGTTGTCGATTCGACTGGTCTTCGGCGTTTCTGGTGTCTTCTGTACCTTGATCAAAATCCTGAGCCTTTCGAGCGCGACGGGATCACTGTCGTCTAGCACCCATTCAGAAACAATTGACAGTCGCTCCTTGTTTAACCACCTTGGCTTTTCGTTCGCCCACTCCGTCAGGGCTTTTGCAAGCCACTTTTGTACATCCTCTCCAATTGCTTGACGCCATTTGTACTCGTTACACTCAAAGATCTTGAACTTTGCTTCGTTGTCTTCTCCTTTAGAGAAGATATCCTGAACGTACTCGTTTCCGCTCTTTGTGGTCACGAACGTCCAAACAAAACTCCGTTTTATAGTCAGGATCAGCATCCCAAAGGAAATAACAATTCCGATGCAGGAGCAAACCATGAATGCGACAACTTTAGATTGCAAGTGGGTTAGTTTGAGGGCATGAGGAAAAAAATTAAGTGAATTCTAATAAGCGTACCTGTTCCTCTCTTAAAACCTCCGTCGTCGTTTGATTTGTATCCTAGCGCGGCATACAATCCCATTGCTATTGTAAGGCATAAGTTGGAAACGAAGTAAAACCCACCCACCTGCGAGGAGCGAAGCAAATAATGGCAAAAAGGGTTGGGGTTATGGATGGGGCGAAGAGCGAGGCAACAAGTGGAAAATTTTAAGTTGCACAGGTGGTAGTGCAATGATTTGATGTCGCTTTGCTCCAGCCGTCGTCGTCGTCCATTCTCACCTCTCCAGGGCTGCGGAATTGAACGCATGCCGTCCAATCAGCGACGGCTTTTGTCAGGACCCTCATCAAGCTCGAAGCCACAACGCCCTTCGTTCCGTATATCTTAATGCGGTGCCAGAGGTCCCCTCTTATTGCCTTGACACCAAGATAGGTCAGCATTTCAAGTACAAGAAACGCGATAACAATACCGACGCCCTTAATCTGCAAGAGGACGCACCCCATCGCTCTCACGATCAAATTGAAGGCGCTGGTGTAAAAGAGTGCCACGAAAATTGCGACCTTCCGCATCCTGCTCCCCGTTACGTACCCATAAAAAAGAGGGTTCTTCCCCCTGTTCTTTGGATCTCTGTCCCAGTCGAAGCTCATGAGCGCGGACATGAAGCTTGCAGTCACTACACTCGATGCCAGGCTAGAAAAAGCTGCAAACGACCTCTCTCCCCCCACCGAAAACATCGCTGCGGCTTGAATGACTGTTCCTGGCACAGCCTCCGTTATCAGCTCAATCACGCGAATGACTGTCATCTCTTCGTGATGGTCTTGAACCTGTCCAACCTGCCTCTCGTGGCTTGTTGCTACTCGGAAGGCATCAACAGCTGGTTTCAGTAGAGTAAATACAATCAGCTGTTCCTTGATATGTGCCCAGCGGCCCCTTTGGCTATGTAGGATAGATGTGGCAAAGGACTGGATACAAAGATTAAGCGAAATGCTGCAATGAGGAAAGAAAATAGCAAAAAATGTCAGGATGAGGGCAGATATAACTTAGTTGCTTCGCTCCTCGTCAACTCACCAACATATTGTGGCATATGCTGGTCCTAATTTCCCACCGTTCATGTAACGAATCGCCATCATTATATCAGTGCCCATATCCGAGATGGAGAGAGCTGCTGTGCCATACAACTCGATCCTATCAAAAAAATTGGAGTCTGCGAAGGCATCTGAAATCTGCCTGGTGAACCTTATTTTGTTCTGCTGAGCACTACTTGGCGGATTTTTTCTCGTTAATGTGGCATCAAATGCATTTATCCCGTCCTGATCTGACTCTGGGGCGACTTTCTCGATCAACACCATAAAATAATAGTGGAAGAGTGAAGATAAAAGTGAATACTGGGATGATTGTCAACTGAAGAGTATGGGCCATATAATTATGAAAAGAACTGAAGCCTTCGATCAAAAGTGTTTTTACTTATATTGGTACAATTCGATTACGACCACGCGAGCTCCTCAACTACAATGTCCTCGCGAAGTTCTGCTCCCCCTCCTTTCCTCCATTTCTTTGGCAAGTTCGGCAGTAGGTTCATGGTTGGTGGCGCTGTGTAACCGAAGAGGAGGATTTGGATAAAGTGTATCAACAAGTGCTGCCATGGGATCAGTCCTCGGAGCACTAGGTCGAGTAGGAGTCTGATCCACTTTTGGAAGAAGCCGTCGGCGAAAAGAATGCTCTCGCGCAGAGTGAAGTTACCGAAAAGTCTGTCAGCCTGAACTCTCATCGAGG
>Ga0115006_10001900_pt1 | contig 13417 bp, 6 predicted proteins | sample ArcOceMetagenome_3_FD_88943 | JGI IMG/M metagenome (GOLD analysis project Ga0115006, IMG submission 88943) | Marine eukaryotic phytoplankton communities from Arctic Ocean - Arctic Ocean- Svalbard ARC20M Metagenome | ecosystem: Environmental > Aquatic > Marine > Oceanic | place: Arctic Ocean...
GCTTTTCTCATCGCAGCTTGCGCTCTGGGAAAGTCTCTGAGCGATCAGGCTACAGACCAGACCCTTCACGATTCGGAATCAAAGTGTAGCGTTTGCGCTGGAGGAAAATATGCATTAGAGGCCACCCCTTCATGTGCAAATTGTCCGAGAGGTCGGTATTTGACCGATAACGCCCAAAATAGTGAACTCCATAGCTCTTTATCATCGTGTGTCATCTGCGATGCTGGTACATATAATGACGAGGAAGCCCTCTCAACTTCTTGCAGTGTTTGCTCCTCAGGTCGGTACAATATTGATACCGCAACAGCAGCCGACCAACACGATGACCCAAATGACTGTTTGCTGTGTGCCGCCGGAAAGTTCCTCGAAGACAATGCGATTTTAGCCTCCAACCACAACACGGCCGAATCGTGCATCCCGTGCTCCCGAAATACGATTTCCGCGGCAGATGGATCAAGTTCATGCGAAGATTGTCCATTCGAGCGCTTCTCACAAACTGGGTCGACATCTTGTTACGTGTGTCCTCCCGGGAATGTCTGCGATGCCGATGGTAATCAGACCCCATGCACTAGCGGGAAGTATTCAAGTGGCGCAGAAGAAACTTGCCAAGAGTGTCCTCCCAGATATTATTGTCCGGAAGAGTCGGACAAAATTCCATGTGAACCCGGCGACTTCCAACAGAGCGCCTCCCAGTCAACTTGCGATGAGTGCCCCATAGGCACTTTCTCAGATTCAATAGCGGCTGAGGTATGTACCATCTGTGACTCGGGGAAGTATCAGGCTTCAACCAAGCAGATAATGTGTAATTCTTGCGGTTCCGGAAAGTACCTGTCAGATATTACTCCTCTTGAGGCATCAAAACACGACAGTCCGGATGATTGTGAATCTTGCTTGGCAGGAGAATCCGCCCCCTTCTCTGGATCTTCCGCTTGTACAATTTGCGCGAGTGGTCGCTGGAGCTCTGTCGGTTCTTCGACCTGTACCGCATGCTTAACAGGGAAATATCTTGCTGACGATGCTACAGCCCCAGCTCTTCACAACTCCGAGAACAAATGTTTAATTTGTCCGTCAGGTCAGTACAATCCATTCCCTGGTCAATCAGCGTGCGAATTATGTGTCAAGGGCAAATACCTCAAGTCATCTTTGGTTTCTAATCACGACAACGCGAACGATTGTATGACATGCGATGCTGGGAAGTACAACAACATACTCGGCGCTGGAGTTTGCGAATCATGTCCAGCTGGTACCTACGCCCCCAGTGGTTCATCGACCGCTCACGATGACGTCGACGACTGTAAAGTATGTGGATCAGGATCGTACTCGGGAGCAGGACAAGGGTCATGTGATTCGTGTGTCGCAGGAACGTACCTCTCCGACGATGGTACCGACGCAAGCGAGCACGATTCTTCCGCAAATTGCCTTTTCTGTGGTTTCGGTGAATTTAGCAGCGACGGTGCCGGAACCTGTACTCAATGCCCAGTTGGGAAATTTAATTCTCATGCCGCCACCTCTTCGTCAACGCACGCTTACTTGGTGTCGTGTGAAACCTGTCTCTCCGGGACTTACGCATCTTCTCTAGGTACCACAACGTGCATCAACTGCCCTGCTGGCTCTGCCAATTCTGATACGACCAGTTCTGCGGCATTTCACGACGACGTATCTGACTGCGAGGTGTGCAGCAGTGGTCGTTGGAGTCCCGAAGGTTCAAACGACTGTACGTACTGTGTCGCAGGTCGCTACCTTGCTTATTCACTTAACTACGGAGACCATGATAGCATAAATAGGTGCTTAGATTGCGAAGCAGGAAAGTCGTCACCATCTTCATCAGGAGATTGCTCTATTTGTGGGAAAGGCAAGTATTCAGCTCTTGGAGGTCTCTGTACGAATTGCGAACAAGGCAGATACTTAAGCGACGATGGAACTGCAGCTTCTGAACATGTGTTGTCCAAATGCCTGGTCTGCGATGGCGGCCACTACAACCTCAAACCTGGCTCTGCAAACTGCGAGCCCTGCGTTGCAGGGAAGGTTATCATTGACGATTCAGATCCATCTCAGCACGATTCCACCGAAGACTGTTCTATATGCAGTGAAGGCAAGACAAGCAACCGCGGGGATCAATTTTGCTCGGCATGTTCCTCAGGCACCTACAACCCAGACCCTGCAACGCATGAGAGTCACCACGATGAGGACGAGGACTGTTTTATCTGCAAAGCAGGCAAATACAGCGAGGGCGTCGGAAATGCTGAATGTTCAGACTGCCCAATTGGTCGGTATAATGCTGACGAGGCTACCGCTGCAATTAATCACAAGCTACTGGCCAGCTGCTCAATATGCCCAAGTGGAAGATACACTCCCGACCTTAACACCACATCATGCATAGCGTGTGCCGCAGGAAAGTTTATCCTTGATGACGGTGCAACATTGTCAGAGCACGTCGGGGTAGATAACTGTGAAAATTGTATCGCCGGTGAGGGATCCGAGGAGGGTGATTCTGGATGTGAAATATGTGCATCAGGGAAATACTCATCCACTCTAGGCACACCATGCGTTGACTGCGAAGCGGGGAAGTTCTTGATTGACGACGCAATATCTCCAAACCAGCATAATTCTGAGCAGTTTTGCATCAACTGTGACGCTGGCACGTATAGCACCACTGGCTCTCCAGAGTGCCTTGACTGCTCACCTGGCCGTTCCAACCCTCATGACAGCTCTGATCACACGGAGCACGACGACTTTGAATCGGACTGTCAGCAGTGCTCCCCCGGAAAATACCAAGATCGCTCAAACGCAATGTTTTGCGAACCGTGCCCGTCAAAAACGTTCGAAGAGAACCACGGCTCAACAGCATGCTCGGGAGAGTGCAAACCAGGTTTTACTGCCCAAGCTTTCGTTCCCGAAGGTGCTAAGTCTGTTGATGAATTGAGTTGCTCCGCGTGCTTTTGCGCCATCGGTCAGGTATGTGATGGAGTCAATGAAGCCGGAGATGCTATTTTCAAGACATGTCTTGCAGGCCGCTATGCTGACCGGGTCGGGCTAACAGGTGAGAGGGTGCGAGGAGCGAAGCGACAAGCTGACAACGCCATCTCTAGCGACGAACTCTACACACACACTCGTACTTCCGCACCCCCCCCCCTCCGTATCCACGGCAATAATTCTCATCCCTCATCCAAACCCCTTTCACGATTCGCTTCGCTCATCGGGCTGATAGAATGCAAGTTGTGTCAGCCAGGAAAATTCGCAGCAAACGATATGTCTGGATTGTGCTCTGATTGCTTGCCCGGTTACATTAGTGACGAAAAAGCCACGTCGTGCTCTCCCTGCCCGCTTGGCTCCAGAAGCAGCGCTGATAACACGGAATGCATCAAGTGCGACGACGGAACTTTCAGTGGGGCGAACCCGACGAACGTTTGTAACCTCTGTCCATCCGGCACGATACCTACCGTCCAACAAGAGTCATGTCAGGCCTGCCCTGCTGGTAAATTCTCTGTGGCCGGAGACAGCGTTTGTGCAAGCTGTGAAGAAGGTAGCTACGCTTCGTCTGGAAGTTCCGTTTGCGTGAGGTGCCTTGCAGGGACAATTTCCAATGAGGCCCTAACGTCGTGTGATACCTGCAATCCTGGAACCTTCTCCTCAAACGGGGCCTCGAGATGCGAGGAGTGCGATTTAGGCAAAGTGGCTCAGGGAGGAGCAAGTCGCTGTGACTCGTGTGAAGCCGGTAAAAAGTCCAATAGCGATCTGACCTCGTGCGAATCATGCTTGCCTGGTTCGTATTCGGGACTTGGGCAGGGTTCCTGCTCCGTTTGTGGGCTTGGAAAGTACGCATCCACCAACAACACGCGCGACAAATGCAACGACTGCCCGAGTAAACAAGAGTCAAACGAAGAATTTACCGCCTGCAAATGCAAAGTAGGGTTTGTAACCGTGTTGGAAAACGGAATGCTGACTTGTCGGTGCGATTTTGGTCGCGAGTTCATTGAATCGGAAGGGATTTGCAGTATATGCAGAGCGGGCGCTTACAAGAATTTAATTGGAGACGAGCAATGCACGTCGTGCAACCAAAATGCAGTGAAAGATTCATTCGACACGACCTACTGGATAATGAAGGATAACAAAGACGACGATGCCGATAATAATCTTCCAATCAATAGTACTTCTTGCGCTTGTGGGAAGCTTTATTTCCTCGACCCTACGCCACCTATAAATGAGCCAAGTTTTATTGGCCAGTGCATAAAATGTCCAGAGGAAACAACCAACTGCGATAAGCCAGGAATAACACTCGCAACACTCCCGGTAAAGAAGGGGCATTGGCGTTCTGGAGGCGATAGTAATGTAGTGATCCAGTGCTATAAGAAGTCCAGTTGCGGTCGATCTGAGAACGTAACTGAGCTGTTTGGGAAGAAAAATGTTGACGACCAATGCACAGAGGGCCATCTCGGCCCGCAGTGCAATGTATGCGAAGACAATTTCGTCATGGGTGTACTTGGAGGGTGCGAGCGTTGCCCAGAAGGGACAAACGTCCCACCACAAATGATAGTGGCAATGGCACTTTTCATTGCCCTTCTTATTCTCCTGCTTTTCATCATCCGGAAGCGTATCTACGCCAAATTGGTCCAGTTCCACATCTGTGGGACTAACGAGGAGAGAGAAGCATTACACGCAGAGAATAGGCGAAGCACCGACAACAACAGGAGCAGCAACGTAAGCCCCCGTCGTGGAAGCGTAGGCATGTCGCCGTTTAGCAGTGATATCAATGGAAAGCAATCACCTTCCTTTAATGTTAAGTTCGACAAGGAGCTAACAGAGGAGGAGATGTACCACTTGCGTAAGAACCGGAACTCGATCTGGAATCGTGCGAAGACCAAGGGCAAGATCCTTGTCGCATGTTACCAGATCATCTCGCAGTACGAGAACATCCTGGATGTCAGGTATCCAGAACTCTTCGAGAGCTTTGGACGATGGGTTGAAAGCGTGATGAGTTTGGACGCTCTGAAGTTAATGGCAGTGGGGTGTGTTGTTCCTACCACCTTCCGACATACGCTTCTTTTGGCCACTCTCGGCCCTATGGCGGTGAGCGCGTGCATCTACCTATTCTATATGTTCATAACGAGAATCAAGCTTCCCAAACAGCGCTTTTACCCAGATCCTAGACTGGACAAGGAGAAGCGCGGCTTCACCGCCAGGAAACTCAAGGACGCTTGCTATCTACTCTTTCTCGGTCTCACGTACCTAGTCTTCAACAGCGTGTCAACGACCATATTTAAAACTTTCCAATGTGGGCCAGTAGGCGGCGATACCACGGAGTATCTGCGAAGCGATCAGTCAATAAACTGTGATTCTCCCGACCATAAGATCTCACAGGCATATGCGATAGCCATGATCTTCGTCTTCCCCGTGGGGATCACGTCATTTTACTTTTACGTCCTTGTGAAAAACAGGAAAGAGTTGAGGAGGGAAGAGCGAGACAGAAATGTAAAGTTGATTAAGATCGCGTTCCTCTGGGAGATGTACAAGCCCAAGTTTTGGTACTTCGAGATCATCGAGTGCGTGCGGAGGCTCATGATGACGGGTATGCTAGTACTAGTCTCTCCCGGCGACGCAACGCAGGTAGCCGTCGCTATGTTGTTCGCTATCATCTCGATCGTACTCTACACCCACCTACGCCCTTTTGAGAATCCACACGACAATCGACTCGCAATCGTCAGTCAATGGGCCATATTTTTCACGCTGTTCGCAGCCATGTTAATTAAGACAGAAGTGGACGACGATGATGATTACAACCAGACACTGTTTGGCATAATTCTTGTTCTTTGCAACTGCACCGCCTTCGCCCTGGCTATATGGCAGGGCTTGATTCCCATAACCGAGACTGCTTACGGAATTATCTTCCATAAAAAAAATCAGCTCACTGAATCTCAAATGCGCCATTTGAAGATACGAGGTTTGAAAGAATATTACAAAGACATACCTTTTTGCGAGGCGTTTGTTGATCATTACGAACAAATCGCCAAATTTAACGGCAAGGTCCATGCAAAGCTGTGGTCTGAGCTAGAACCGAGTGGCGTGGAGTTTCGGAACTACAATATGGCACTCATGACCTCCAGCGTTGAGGAGGCGGGCTGGACCAATATCGAGGAAGAATATGAGGACGACGACGACTTTAAGTATTGGATTGATGAATGGTTGACGGGTGCAGAAGCACATTGGAGATGTTCATCTCCTGACGATGAAGGTTCCGGCACTGTAGACCAAGTCCGCGTTCGATTCCCAATTTATCAAGAGTATAAAAAAGTCCGAGAATTCTTCATGAATGAGGACGGAGAAAAACGACATGACGAAGAGCAGCGAAGCGGATTCGCTGAATACCGACCACATAAAATTCGTAATCGTGAGCCACCACTAAGAAAGATCTATTCCGTCGTCAAAAAAGTTGTCCCATCGATCCCCGTCTTTGGGTTCAAGAAGCGGGAGTTCGTCCTCGAGGAATGGAGGGAGGACATGAAATATCAAAGTGAAAATGGTGAGAGTGACTGCCTGCTCGTTACAGCCAGATCAATACGAGAAGACCACATTCGATCAAAGGACGACACTCATAGCGATGGGTATGAGCGGGGGGAGCTAGAATTGTACTCATTCTTGCTAAAAGATTGCGGGAACGGAGGTGAGGCTGAGCGAGGAGCGAAGCGATGAGCTGCCAACGTTAGCGTTAGGAAAGAAAGCCGTGCGGGCTCTTACTTTTTTACAAGACGCGCCTGCTCCATAATCACGGTAATCATTCTCGTCCCTCATCATAAACCTTTTCGCGATTCGCTTCGCTCATCGCAGTAACGATGTGCACATTCTTAGGAGGAGGCTTACGACTTAAGGGCGTGCTCGGTTTCGTTGGTAGGGAGAAGTACTCCTCGTTCATGATCAGGGTTGTTGACTCAGTAATTGTCCAAATAGCATCGGAGACTGGAGAGACCGATTTTAAGGACGACCAAAACATGACAAAAAGCTCGCGCTGGCTCCAGCTGTTTTCCACAAAAGGTTTAGCGAAAGACCGTCAAAAACTTGTTCGCCGCCGTGGCAGCAAGCTCCAGGCCATTAATCCGCTCACCCAAAAAAGTCAAGGTTGTGGCAAGGGCGGAAGCGATGGCGATGTTGACGAAGAAGGAGTCGAGATGCAATCCATTGATGCTAAGCGTAAGAGCTGGATGCAACAAAAGCGCAGTTCAAACAGCGGTAGCACGAAGGACGTAAGTTCCTTCAAAAAGAGAGCAGCTCGGAAGAAGAGCATCATGGTCAAACCAAAAATGACCTCAAAGAATGACGAACCATATCTTGGAAACGAAGACAAATGCTCATTCGATCAGCTTTACGGAAGGATCACTCAGTTAGAGGAGGAGCTCACCTACCATAAGGTAACCCAAGAAGATTATGAAAAGAAGGAAAAAAGGGCCGCCAACGAAAAGAAGGACCTCAACATCAGGTTGAGGTATCTCGAACTTGAAAAAGGAAAGCTTGATAAGAAAGTGAAGAAGCTCGAGGAGCAGGTGAGCTCAGCAAAATCTGAAGCCGTCAACGAGAAGCGAGAAATCAATTTGAAGTTGAGGACGCTTGAGAAAGAGAAGGGAAAGATAGAGGAGGAGAAGACGCGGCTAGCAACCGAACTGAAGGAAAAAATGGACAAGGAGCGCAAAGGAATGGAGCAGAAGATCAAGAGGCTTGAGGAGGAACTAGAATCTCGAAGCACGAAAGTGTCCCCTCCAGAGAATTCCGAAAAGACGGAGAAAAGGCCACGACGAACATCAACAATTGAATCGTTCGTAAACCGGGTTTCGACGACAGAGTCAAAAGCCAAATCTGCCGCGCTTCCTCCGGTTCCAGTCGTCGACAAAGTTATCCCTCCCGAACCACCCCCAGAATCTTTCAAGACAGAGAAAAGTCGACGACGTTCCTCTTTGATGGGATCTCTCAAAAATGCAATGAAACTTGGCAAAAGCGATAGCACGTTGGAGGAAGTTGACGAAAGCCCCCACGAAGATGACGACAAGTCAGGAGAGAAACAGAACGATGGAGGCCAGGATGGAGTTGCCCCCCAAGAGCAGGCCACCAAAGCCGCCGATGAGGAGCAGTCTCCTACAAAATTTAGTTCAGAACAGTCAACGGGAACGAAAAAAGAGCCTTCAAAACCAGACTCAAGTCTTACGATGTTTGATATCTACAAGAATCAGCGTGCTCGTCGGAGAAGTAGCTTGGGCGCGATGGCGGCATCGAATATTCGCGCAAGGAGGGCCAGTACTGCGTCTCAAGTGAGAAGGACGAGTTCAGTATCCTCCCAGCAGCAGCCAACAACGGTAGAAAGTAAAGAAGTGGAAGCCGACGACATTGATGATGGCGACATCGGCTTCAACATGGATAACCCAATGGCAGCTGCTGCTTCGCGCAAGATCTCTGCTCCCGCTGCGAAAGCGAAAAATCCCATCGCCGAAGAAGCTACCACTTCTACGCGCAATGATTCAGATGCTCCCGCTGCAAAAGTGCCCACCGAAGCTAGTGCTGCGGCGGAGCCAGCTGCTCCTGCCGTGAAAGCAGGTAAGAGTGACAGCTTAATAGCAGTTTGGAGTTCGGAGCATTCGCGATACTACTTCAGTAGGGGCAAGGCCTCTGAATGGGTCAAACCCGACAATTTCATCTTGAAAGCACAAGTTGAAATTGACGATCGCCTCACGGCCGGAGCCGACGTGGTTGTGAAGGGCAAAGACACGAAGATAAAAATTGTAAGGGGACAAGATGTTATTGTGGGCGGGGGAGACGAAAATAAGAGAATGCGCCATGCGCTCTGGTGGGGCGAGAATGCTTGGGTGTCCACTTTTGACATAGTCAAAGTCGGAAAGACTGCAAAGATGCTCAGAATTAATAGAAGGGAGGACGGAATGGTCGCCATTACCTTTGAGAGTGCCGAAAAAGCCTCTGAATGGAGGGACATGATCACTGTACTATTAGAAATTGAGGGACGAATTTAAAATGTGTAAAATTACCTCAAAAATGTGCAATCTCCTTATCTCCCCCCACACCATAGCTCCCCAAGTTCAGAACTTGAGGTTCAGCCGCACTCCCATATCTGACTCCCCCCTCAAATCCTCCTCGGCTCTCTTGGCGAGCTCATTCAAGGATGCGTCGTACTTCCCTCCGACCCTCCCCCCGACGTCCCTCCCTTGCCTCCTCGCCAGGATGGTCTCGAACTTGTCCGAGTCTTTGATGACCTTGAGGGCGCCATTCACCTGAGTGTCCGTAATCAAACTCCTCTCCAGTAGCATGCTCTCGGGCAGGTACCTGGCGAGGATGGCGTTGGAGATGTCCTCCTTGATGTCCTTCTCATACTTCCGGAAGTCGGCGGCCATTTCGTTCCTGATGCTAGCCCTGAGCTGCTTGAGTTCTCTCGCCGCCGAATCGTACCCGGAGTCCTTGAGCTGCTTCTTTAGCGTGTCTAAGGGTTGGTTGTAAAGCGAAGTGAGAGAGGGGATTTCGCCACTCTTCTCCTTCTCCGCCACCATCACCTGGAACTGCTTGTACAAATCGTCGTTGACCTTGAAGCCCGACTCGATGGAATTCGTGCTGCTCCACTTGGAGGCGAAGTCCTCAAGGACCCCGCTTCTCAAAATGGCAACCTCCAGGGCGCTCGCCCTTGGCGGCTTCACCTTGACGTCGACCTCGATACCCCCTCCATCCTTGATTATCCGGCCCGCCCTTGTCTTGAATGTCTGGCGGTCTCCGTCCTTGACGTTTGTCGCGAGGAAACCCCTTGAGTCTCCTTCGTTGTAGTTGGTGGACTGGATGCACCTGCCCGAAGGGGTGAAGTACTTGGCAACTGTGAACTTTAGGGCAGTGTCGTAAGGGAGCTCCTCAACATTTTGAACCAGTCCCTTCCCGTACGTCCTGTCCCCGCCCAAGATGACGCCGACATCCAAGTCCTGCACCGCACCGCTGACAATCTCAGCCGCACTCGCCGTGCCGCCGTTGACCAGCACCACAAGCTTGCACTCCGGATCGAGCAGGGGGTTCCTGCTGCTCCTGTAGAGAACCGAGGGGAAGCCCCTTCCTTTGGCCGAGACAATGTCAGATCCCTTGGGCACCAGCAGGGAGCTCACGTCCACCGCGCTGGTCAACAAACCTCCAGGGTTCCCCCTCAGGTCTAGAATTAATCCCTCAAGCTTCTTGCTGTTTCCCTCCCTCTCGGCCACGTCCTGGAGGGCTTCTATGCTGGCCCTGACTTCCGCCCCAGCGTCCTGGCTAAACCCTCCAAGTTGGATGTAACCGATGGCATCATTTGTGTCGCCTACAAATGTCGTCAGCCTCACATCCCTGATTTTCACAATGGACCTCTTGAGGTCCAAGGTTTGAACTCCCTTCACCCCGTCCCGGAGGAAGCCGACCGACACAGTAGACCCAGGAACTCCCCTGAGTTCGTTCCTGACCTGCTCAACTGTCATCTTCTCAACGTTCTTGTCGTTGACTGAAAGGAGTTTATCTCCCACCCTCATCCCCGCATCGTAAGCATAGCCCTCGAAAGCTCCGACGACATGAATCTCCTCTTGTTTCGCCTTCCTCTTCTTGGCGGCGATGGTCTCAGCGGCCCTCTCTCACTCTTCGTCAGTGTCCTTGGCGTTGATGTCGTCTCCGTTATCGTTCACCTCCCTTGCCTTGACTGCCTCGTCGCCCTTGGAGATGCGATCGTCGGTTTCCTTGCTCCTTCCGCTGATGACGAGGCCGACTCCGCCGTACTACGACGAGCGAAGCGACGAGAGACGGGGTTAGCAATAAGTAGCGGAGCGAAGCGAAAGCAAAAGTATTATACCACCTTCTTACATAACGAACAACCTTCCACTCGTCGCTTCACTCCTCTCTACCCCTCATCCTAGCCCTTTTCGCGATTCGCTTCGTTCATCGCAGCAATAAGTAACCTTCTGCGATTCACTTCGCTCATCGCACTCCTCGCTCCGCCTCACCTTCCCGCTCACGCTTTCCCTCATGTCAGCTGCCTCGGACCTAGTCTCGAATTCGGTGTAGGGGTCGAGAGAGGAAAGCATCGAGGTCACGGCAGTGTTGAAGAGCTTCGTTGTATCAACAGGATCGACGTATGTCTGAGGCGACGAGCGAAGCGAATCGCGAACGGGGTTGGACGAGGAGCGAAGGCAGCGAGCTGCCTAATGGTTCTCTAGGCGATAAGCAAACCTCCCTCCATACTCGTCGCTTAACTCATCGCCCCCCCCTCCCCCCCCCTCACCTTATCCAGGTCGTTGAGAATGTTGCCAAACAGCTCCACCGACTCGCCAAACTTCTCCGTCTCCCCAAGAACCGGCGCAAAGAGAAGACCAATTGTCAAGAAGACGCCAGCAACAAAACTACCAAGAACGTACTTGTACTCGATCACCTTTTCCTTCACCCTCACTCCCATTAACTTGAAGTTCGCCACGGTGACCTTCTTGGGCAGGTCCTTGACCTTTGGTAAAGGTGTCAAGAGAGAGATGGTGGTGTCGGTGAGTAATGTGATATATTTATCGTTATAGATGCAATATTTAATAAATATAGTAAAAAATATGGATTAATTTGAAACACTATTACAGGATAAACCACCAAAATCATCATCAAAGGACTATAAACGACACACACTCAAAAGACAAGGTTCCCGAACATTGACATGGTAACCAAACTCACCTTCCTCCTCAATTCGATCCACACTTCCCTAACATGATCATCGCTTTCATTAATATCGTTACCATCACCTTCAGGGTTAGCGTAATATAGCCTTCTAAGGTCAGAAAACTTGTCACTTCTCGTGAACTCCCTCCTGTCGATTGAATTCCTTGAAAGTTGATGATTCAGAGGGTTTCGAGGGTGAAGGGATTGGAATGCGTTTGCTGAGTTGGCCGTGAATACCAAAAGGATGGCCAGATTAAGATATTTCGTCTTCATTCTTATCTGCATTATGAGGAACAAGGATGAGAAGAATTTTTGGATGCTTCGTCATCCTGTAATGAATATATGTGCAACTAAACGGCACTCAAAACGTTTGTTTTTTTAACGACCCTCCCCTGACAAGAAATCCTTCTCTCCCTATGCACTTTACGATTTCCACGCACGGTCGTTGAACCTCCCTCTCAACATTTCATTAACTTCTTTTCATCCTTCTTAAAAGTTTCTGACAACTCGATCTGTCAGACACAGCACAAAGTCTTCGACCAGCAAGACTCGAAGCAAACGGGGTTTATCGTATTGTTCAATTCCATAAAACACAAAAACTTAGTACCAGCAAATGTCATGAACCACAGCGCAGAGTCTATAGGCGGATCCTTTCACAACAGAACCACTACCCCTCCAACCTCCTCGCCCCCTCAACCACTCCACCTCAAAACAAGCTAATTATGGGCTCCGGAGCGTCTGTCGATCTATCCGCAGAGCAGACCAAGCCTCTTGATCTTTCTGACGTCCTTACCCCTCGAGGCGAGAGTGTGAAGGCTGAGCTGATCAGACTCAGGACCCTCATTAAGAATACAGAATTCGAACCGGTCACAGCGGAAGCTAGAGACGGGGCCGACGGCGCTTCTGGCGAAGGTGCGTCTTTTGGAACACCTTAAACAACTCCTCATAATAACTCTGACAATACTCCCATCCCCCCCCAATCACTCAGACGCAACCGACGAAGCGACCCCTAGCGAGGTCGGGTCTGAGACTTCAGAAGACACCATGACCACCGAGGAAGAGGCCGCGATGCGGAAGGTGAGACATCGGTTTGTCGTTGTTAATCTCCAAAACTACCTTTCTAACCACTTCTCATCCTCCTCCTGCAGAAACGCCGCGGTAAGCTCGGTCCCGGAAAGACAAGATCAGGCCGTAAGGATTCGGTCATGTCCCAGGGTATGAGGCTTTCTATGGCCCAGGCCGCTGGGGAAAGGTGAGACCGGACGAGGACCGTGTTCTGCATATTACTATAACTAACACCCTACTACTCGTCGCTTCGCTCCTCGCCCCTTTCTTCGCTTCACTTATCGCAGCGTCAACCAGTATATGATGGACACACCAGAGGAGGGGACAGCTAGCCAGGAAAATAGTCCTATGCCCCCTGCTAGCAGATCCATCAAGTCGGAGACCGCTCCGGTTGCCGAGGCTGAGCCTGCAGCTGCTGCAGATACTACTGCTGCTGATGCTACTGCAGCTGATGTTACTGCTACTGATGTTGCCGCTTAGGCTCCCGCGGCTGCGGCTGCTTAGGTAACAACGCTGTATTAGGGCATCCTAAACCAAAATATTCTTCTTGAATCTCGGAAAGTACAGACCATATTTACTAAGAAGCACTCATCATTTGTTAAAAAATCCTCTCTTCCTCTCTTCCTCTCTTCCCTCTTTAACCCCTCCCTACCTCCCTTTCCTCCCTCCC
>Ga0115006_10001903_pt1 | contig 13404 bp, 8 predicted proteins | sample ArcOceMetagenome_3_FD_88943 | JGI IMG/M metagenome (GOLD analysis project Ga0115006, IMG submission 88943) | Marine eukaryotic phytoplankton communities from Arctic Ocean - Arctic Ocean- Svalbard ARC20M Metagenome | ecosystem: Environmental > Aquatic > Marine > Oceanic | place: Arctic Ocean...
GCGTGTGGACGTGTGGTTTGGGACTCTCAGCGAGTCGCGCGCAGCGCGACGAGCTCTCGTAGTGACGAATGTCAAAAGAAAAAAATATTGTCACCAGCCCTGGGCACACTGCCCCCCTATTGTAGAAGGAGTGCGCGCTTCGTGAGCCAGATCGTCGACGAGTGCCGCCGGCGAGGGTGGTTGCATTGTTGCTCCTCGCCGTATGCTGCGCGCGACCCCTCGCCGCTGCGGCGAGGGCAGCCTCCGCTTTGCTCTCTCTGGGGTGCGCTCTCCTTCTACATGCCCTTATTGTAGCGCGCGGCGCGCGGCGTCGGCCATCGCGAGCCATCGCCGCCACCGCCCACGATGCCTCGCACATCGCCCAGCTCGTCCCTCCGCAGAGACGCGCCTCCGCCTCGCCTCGCGGCCCCGGGCGCCGAGCGCGCCGCCGCGGCCGCCGTCGTCGAGGCGCTCCTGCACCATTCCGAGTTCGAGCTGGTCGAGAGCCTCGCTTCGCACTTTGGCCGCGACGGGGAACCGCGGGACGAGATGGACATCTTCCCCGGCTACCGGCGAGCACTCGATGCGGCCTACCGCGCGCGCCGCTTGCGCCCGTCGGGCCCGTCGGTCCTGCTGACTCGCGTGCTCGTGGATTGTGAGCAGCCGCCCAAGGTCGGCCTGGCAGCTGCCATTTGGTTCCGCAGGAGCACGCGCCCTGTGCTAGGCGAGAGCTACCAGGATGCCAAGGGCTTCTGGCTCTACTCCATGGCTGGTCCGAATGGCCAGGGCTACTACGCCTTCGCCACCAAGGCGGCCACGCGAGCGGCCATGCCGTTTGTCAAGCGGTCGCCCGCGGAGGTGCAGCCCGCTGCGCAGAGCTCGGGCGCCGGGCCGTCTGCCGCGCCGCCCGCGCCGCGCGCCCCGCCCAATCCGACCGCGCCGCCCGCCCGCAACGAGCGTCCGATGAAGCCCGCCGAGGCGGTCAAGAAGGCGAAGGCGGAGGGGCTGACGCTCAAGCCGGGCAAGGGAGCGACGGGGTTTGCGGGCGTGTACCTGCTGGAGAAAAAGGACCTGGTCAGACCGTACACAGCGCAGATCACCCAAGGGTCGCACACGGTCAACCTCGGCATGTACGCGACGGCAGAGGAGGCGGCGCTGCATGTGGCGCGCGCCCGGTCGGACCCGGCGCAAAAGCCGGCGCGCTCGCCCAGGCCCGCACGCGGCGGTGGCGACGACGACGACGACTTTGAGGAGGAGGAGGAGGAGGAGGAGGAGCTGGACGCGTCGCGGGTGATCGCGTCCGCGCAGGGCCGCCGCCCCGCGCGGTCGGCGGCGAAGGCGGCCTCGAAGGCGGCCAGCGCGATGGCCACCGACGACGACGACGACGACGACGACGACGTCCAGGACGAGGAGGAGGAGGAGGAGGAGGAGGAGGGCGACGACGACGACGACGGGATTGAGGAGGAGCCCGAGGACGATGACGAGGTGCAGGTGGTGGACGCGCACGAAGTCGACGACGACGACGCGGAGGGCGCGGAGATGGCGGAGGCCGATGATGGCGATGCGGAGGCGGAGGCGACCGTGGCTTCGCCGTCGAAGCGCCCGCGTGGGCGTGCCCCGAAGGGCAAGCGCTGGGATGCGTCCCAAGGCGCATGGGTCGCAGAAGATGCAGACGAGTCGGATGGCGACGACGAGCAGCCCGATGCGGCGGAGGTGGTCAAGCTGGCAAAGGGCCGCTCGTCGCGCGCGAAGACGACAGCGGTGGCGGCGACGGCGGCTGCGGCGGTGGCAGCGGCGGCCAAGCGGCCGTGCCACCTCCCTGCGCATCGGCCGCGCGGGGGGCCGAGCCGGGGGCCCGGCAACGCGCCTCCCGGCCACGCGTGGGACTCGAGGAGCGGGCGGTGGGTGCCTCTGCCGGACGACGACGACGACGACGACGACAGCGAGGAGGGTGGCGGCGAGGAGGTGGAGGAGGTGGAGGTGGAGGCGGAGCCGGTGGTCATGCCGGACGCCAAGGTGAGCAGCCGCACCCGCGCGAGCCAGCCAAAGCCGCCGCCTCCGCAGCCTCCGCCGCAGCCGCCGGGCAGCAGCAACGCGTCAGTCGAGCGGCCGCCGCGCGCGAAGCGCTCGCTCGAGGCGCCAATTGAGAGCGCCCGGCAGCGGCGGCGCGGCGGCGCCGAGCAGCTGTCGCCCTCGCCGCTGCCGGCGAGGGCGGCGACGGCTCGGGCGGCGGTGGCGGACGTGGACGGCGACGACGACGACGACGACAACGCGACGGAGCTGGGCGAGGACGAAGACGAGGACACCGACACTGGCGAGGAGCCCGCGCGACCGTCGCGCGAGCAGCAGCGGCAGCAGCGGCAGCGGCAGCAGCAGCGCAAGCAGCAGCAGCAGCAGGAGCGCAAGCAGTGGGAGGAGGAGGAGGAGCGCGAGAGGGACGCCGCCGTCGCGCAAAGCCGCGCCCTCGCGCGCGCGAAGGAGGAGGCGCGGCGCGCGGTGCGCGAGGGCGCGAGCCGCATGGGCGAGACGGCGGCGCAGGCGGCGGCGCGCGCCGAGGCGGCGCTCGAGGAGGCGACGCGCGGCAACATCCCGCCGCCGCAGGCGGCGGGTGGCAGCGCCCGCCGCGAGCGCGTGCCGTGGTCGGACGAGGAGAAGGAGGCGCTGCGTCGCGGCGTGGGCACGCACGGCGAGAGCAACTGGCACACCATCCTGCTCGCCGAGCGCGCCAGCTTCAAGGCGCAGCGCACCTCCGGCGACCTCAAGGATCTGTGGCGCAGGCTGCAGAAGCAGCAGCAGCAGCAGCGAGTGCAAGATCCTGATTGAGTTTGGCAGCAGCAGCAGCGCTAGTGGCAGCAGTCCCGCGCCAAGCGGCTCGAAGAAACTCGTCCGCGGACATGTTGCAACACATTATTTACGTAAAGAGGAGTGTGTCTCCGAGAAAATGATTGCACGTATTCACCTGGCTCTCCGCTGCCTCCTCGCGCCGCCGCCGGCGCCGGCGCTGCCACCCGCGTCGTCGGGCGCGCCGGTGCCGAACCGGGCGCGCTTCTCGCGCTCCCGCTTGACGCTCTGCCAGCGCGGCTCGGCTTCCCTTGCGCGCATCCTCTCGGGGCTGCGCGCCGACGGCGGCGGCGCCTCGAAGACGAGGCGGAGCGGCGTCGCCGTGAAGGGCCACTGCGCGCGGATCGAGTTCTCGAGGTAGCGCACGTCGGCGGGGTGCAGGGACACCTTGCGGTTCATGTGCAGCACGAACGTGGGCGCCTCGGTGTCGGCCTGCAGCACGTGCTTGATCTTCTGCGCGCCGCGCGTCTTGGAGAGCGGCAGCGGCCGCACCATCTGCGCCTCCTGCAGCACCGTGTTGAGCGTCTTCTTGTGCAGCCGCTCGCGCCGCCACCGCCCGGCCTCGAGGACGTGGCCCATCGCCTCGCCGACGCCGTCGCCTCGCACCGCCGAGCAGCGCACGAGCGGGGCGTAGTGCATCATCGGCAGCGCCTGCTGCACCTCCTCCTCGAACGCGCGCCAGCCGCGCTCGTCGAGCAGGTCCGCCTTGTTGCCCACCAGCACGCAGCTCTTGCCGTGGCGCACGAGCCGCTCGGCGATGGCGAGGTCCTGCTTGCGCAGCCCGGCCGTCGCGTCGACCAGCAGCAGCGCCACGTGGCAGTGCTCGAGGGTCTGCTGCGCCCTCACGACGGCCATCCGGTCGAGGTCCTCGCGCGACTTGCCGCCCGCGGCGCGCCGCCGGATCCCCGCCGTGTCCGCCACGAGCAGCCGCTCGCCCTGCCACGAGAGCGGCACCGAGATCGGGTCGCGCGTCGTGCCGGGCGCCTCGTCGACCACCAGCCGCTCCTCGCCGAGCAGAAAGTTGAGGAGGGACGACTTGCCGGCGTTGGGCTGCCCCACCACCGCCACCTTGAGCGCCGACGTCGACGAGAGGGCGTCGGGGTGCGCGCCGCCCTCGCCCGCCATGTCGCCGTGTGGCCGCGTCGTCGCCGCCGCGTCGTCGTCGTCGTCGCCGGCGTCGTGGTAGGTGTGGTGAGCGTGGGCGGCGGGCGCGCGCGGCGGCGGCGCGTGCGTCGGCGGCAGCTCCCGAAGCACGTCGACCGCACGAGAGAGCAGGTCGCCGCTGCCCGCGCCACCGAGCGCCGAGAGAGGGTGCGGCTCGCCCAGGCCGAGGCCCCAGAACTCGGCCAGGTCCTCGCGCTGCCGCAGCGGGCTGTCGATCTTGTTGACCGCGAGCAGCACGGGCTTGTCGACGCGGCGCAGCGCCCGCGCGAGCTCCTCGTCGGCGCCCGTCACGCCCGCCTTGCCGTCGACCATGAAGAGCACGGCGCCCGCCAGCCGCACGGCCTCGCGCACCTGCTCCTCCACAGCGCCCTCCAGGCGGCTCCGCGCCCGCTCGCCCGCCTCGAGCCCGACCACGCCGCCCGTGTCCTGCACGCGGAACGCGAAGCCGTCCCACTCGCAGTCGTACTCGAGGCGGTCGCGCGTCGTGCCGGCGTTGGGCGACACGAGCGCCGGCTGCCGCAGCGCCGTCTTGCGCTGGTCGGCGCGCGACAGCCGGTTGAAGAGCGTGGACTTGCCCACGTTGGGCCTGCCCACGACGGCGAGCAGCGGCGGGACGAGCTCGGGCGCGGGCGGCGGGTCGAGCAGCCAGCCGGGCACGGCGGTGGCGGCGGGTGCCGACGACGAGGACGAGCACAGTCGGGCGGTGAGGGCGGCGGAGGCTAGGCGTCCGCTGCGCGGCGGGCTCCGTCGGAGAAACAAGAACATCTCCAGCAAAGAATGCGGTTGTGGTATGCGCCTAGGGTAGTCAGCGAGCAGCTGGATGCGGCTACCTTGTCGCCGCCTCGCCTCCACGCTCGCCGGTCCCGTCGAGCTGGCTGGCATCGGCCTGCACACTGGCGCTCGTGTGCGTGTGCGCGCGCTGCCGGCCGCTGCGGCCGACGACGGCATCTACTTTGTGCGCTGCGACCTCGGTGGCGACGAGCGGCGCATCAGAGCCTCGCCCGACTCGGTCGTGTGCACGCGGCTGAGCACGACGCTCGGCGCGGCTGGCGACGGCGAGGCGACCGTCCGTACGGTCGAGCACCTGCTGGCCGCCCTGTGCGGCGCGGGCGTCGGCGCGTGCCGCGTCGAGGTGGACGGGCCGGAGCTGCCGCTGCTCGACGGCAGCGCAGCGCCGTGGCTCGCCGCGATCCGCGAGGCAGGGCTCGGCCCGCTGGGCGGCACGAGCGCGGCTGCTAGGCCGTCGAGCAGCCGGCAGCAGCCTCGCCGTCCGCGCGCGCCTCTGCACGTGCAGGACGGCGACGCGTGGGTCGTCGCGCTGCCGGCGGCGGCGGCGCACCTCACCTACGGCATCGACTTCCCGCACCACCCGCCGATCGGCCGCCAGTGGTTCTCGTGGTCGCCGCAGCTGGGCGGCTCGTTTGCCGACGAGGTGGCGCCCGCGCGCACGTTTGGGCTCTTCGAGCAGCTCGAGGCGCTGCGCGCGCAGGGCCTCATCCGCGGCGGCTCGTCGGACAGCGCCATCGTGTGCGACGCCGAGCGCTGGCTGACGGGCCCGCTGCGCTTCGACGACGAGCCCGCGCGGCACAAGCTGCTCGACCTCGTCGGGGACCTCTCGCTCCTCGGCGCGCTGCCGCAGGCGCACGTCGTCGCCTACAAGGCCTCGCACCGGCTGCACGTGGAGATGGCTCGGAAGCTGGCCGACGAGCCCACCGTGGCGTACGACGCTAATAGCGGTTGTTAAATATTTCTGATACATGCGTATGCTAATGCCATGCCATCGTCTCTACTATGAAGTCAGCTCCGAGCCTCTCACGTCCCCCAGAACCCGCGGGCGCTTGTCACGTCCCCCAGCGCCCCCGGGAGCCCCGGCGGGGGCTTGTCGTGGTCGCCTAGCCGCTGGTGGCCCGACAGGTCGGCCAGCAGGCGCCCCTCCTGAATGATGCCCTTTGCCACCTTCATCGCGTCGGACGGCTGCGGCACGTACGGCTTCTTCTTGCGCTCCATGCGCTGCGCTGCGTCCCACATGAGCCCCTGCATGCCGTAGGCGGCGAGGTTGGGCGTCGTCAGGTAGCCCATCCCTCGTGCCCTCGCCTGCCACTCGAGCAAGTTCTGCTTCGCGATGCCCCACAGCTGGAACGGCAGCAGCGACGTCCGTGGCGGGCCGGCACGCGGCACGCCGCCCTCGATCACGACCTCGCGATTGAACTTGAACCTGTCGTCGGTCCACGCGGCGACGCCGCCGCCGCCGTTTTGTGGCGAGGTGGGGTACGCCGCGGCGGTGCGGGCGGCCAGGAGCAGGCCTAGTGGCAGCCAAGCAGGCATTTTCTTTTTTCTTTTCTCTTGGCTTACTTTGGCAAGCCTGCGGTGTTTTGCGCGGCTTAGGCTTAGGCTTATTTGGCTTTATTACCACGGACTGTACCGGCTACGCAACGTCACGTCTAAGCGATGACTCCAGGCGAACCCTCAACTCGTTTTGCGCGGTGACATCCTCAATAGCCGAAAAGCAAGCGCTTCGAGTTTACGAAAGCATGCATGCAAGCAAAGATAAAGTATAAGCACAGTATAAGCATAGATGCAAACATAAAGATAAACCGCTCATGGGGGCATGCCTCCGCTTTGGCTCGGGTAACATCGTCCAGCACATAAAAACGGATGAAGGCCGGCGGTGGCGAGGTGCCCGCTTTTGCTCTTGCGCCCGCGCGCGTTGCGCGCGTTGCGCGCCAGCCAGCCGTGTTCTAGGCCTGAGAAGTGTCGTCCGTCTTCTTGTGGGGCTCGACGCCGTCCTTCTTGTACAGCGGCTCGAGCAGCGGGTAGCGGTACTTGCCGCCGGTGTCCTTGTGCGACGGCATCGGCGCGATCATGTACGAGGCGCCCGTGAGGAAGCAGGCGAGCAGCGGGCCGAAGAAGGCGACGTAGAGTCCCTCCTCCTTCTGGTCGGCGGCCACTTTGATGCCGACGCACTCGGCCCAGTTGAGCATCAGCGGGAAGCCTGGCCGCATGTTCGAGATGCCAACGAAGATCACGAGCGCGATGGCGGCGGCGATCGCGACCGGCGCCATGATCGGGCCGAAGGTCTTGCCCTGTAGCGGGTCGAAGGCAATGCCCGAGATCGCCGCCAGGACGAAGCCGAACAGCATCATGTTGCCAATGATCGCCTCGCCCGGCTTGCTGGGCGAGGCGAGCGTGCACTCCGCCATCGAGCCCACGTCGTCCCAGCCGAGCGAGACACGCATCAGAGTGGCGCCGAGGATGGCACCGAGGACCTGGGAAAGTGTGTATGCACAAAGCCGGGTGAACGTCGTGTGACCGATTATGAACGTGTAGAGCGTGACGTTGGGGTTGAAGTGCGCGCCGGACGCCGACCCGCCCATCATGATCAGCGCCGCGATCAGGAAGAAGTGGGCGACGGCGATCACGAGCGGCGGCGAGTCGAACGCGCCTGTGATAGCAGAGCGCACGATGCCGATGTGCATGTGTAGTTGTACATGCGTGTCATGAACAGCTCGACCCAGCACGCCGCCCAGAAATCCTTCATCTTGAGCTCGTGCAGGCCCAAAAGCAGCTGCACCGCCGACTTTGGCACGTCGTCGGTGGAACACTCAAAGCCCTGCAGAGCAATACCCGGCACCAGGCCACCAGCGAACGTCGTCAGGCGCTTGAACGACATGGCGCCGAGGCGTGCAATGGGTCGGGAGTAATTCTAGCGCTGGCTGGCGCAATTTGCGTCGGAGCATCTGCAGTTCTGCACTGCACCGGCGGAGGCACACCCACTGCACTGGGTTATTTTTGGCCTTACCTGAAGGAGACTAGACTAAGCTACAGAACGACCCCATAGCGACCCCACTCTACCTCATCGTCCTCGCACTCGACCGCGGCTAGCGGCCACCACGCACCAGCCAGCTCAATCCTTGGCCATATTTCCGAGCGTCTTGATCATCGGCCCCGGGAGGTGGCGGCCGCCGCGCGTCTCGACCCAGCCGCCGCGCTTGTGGTAGTCGTACGTGAACTCGGAGCCGGCGCGGCTCGCGGCGCGGTGGCGCGCGAGGCACCGCTCGCGCGCCGCGGCGACGCGCCCCGCCCACGCGTCCGCAAATAGCGTCTCGTACGCGTAGAGCGGCCGGCGGTGCGCCGCGTCGTCGGCGGCACGCGCGCGCAGCAGCACCGGCGTCACGTCGCCCCACGCGGCGACCGACAGCACCGGCAGCGGCCGCAGCAGCCGCGCCTCCGCACGGCTCGGCGCGCGCACGACCGGCGTCGAGCCCGCGAGCAGCGTCGCCCAAGTCAGCGCGCTGTTGGCGGTCGCGCACAGCACGAAGCGGTGCCTCGCGAGCAGAGCGAGCGACGGCACGCCTTGATTCGCACCGCCGCCACCCAGACCGCCAGCCGCAGCAGCGGGGCCACCCGCACCGCCGCCACCCGCCGAGCCACCCGTCGCGCCATCTGCTGCGCCGTTGGCATCGAGCGATGCAACCGTCAGGCCGACGCCGCCCGTGCCGCGCCAGCCGGCGAACGCAGCGCGCAGCTCCGCCGCTGCAGCGACCGCGCCGCCGCCGCCGCCCTCGCCGCCTCCTCCCTCGCCGCCTCCCGTGCCACCGCCGCCCGCGCCTCCGTCGGACGCGACCGCCGGCAGCAGCAGCCAGCCAGTCTTGGGCGTTGCCTGTGCACGCAGTGCCGCCTCTATCAGCTTGGTCGCGTTCAGCGGAGGAGCGGCGCCGCTGCTGCCGCTGCGTCGCTTGCCGCCGCTCGCGCCGCCACCCAGCACTCCAGCCGGCAGAATGCGCACACGCTGGTCAAACGGAGCCACCGACGCCGCCGGCAGCTGCGTCCTTGCGGCCCACCAGCTGCGAAGGAGCGAGCTCCCGCTGAGCATCGCCACGACAGCGCGCGTCGCACGCAGACGCGACGCGCCGACGCCACCAGCGCCGCCAGCGCCAACAGCGCCACCAGCGCCACCAATGCCACCGCCACCAACGCCAGGAAAGCCGCCGCCGCCGCCAGCAAAGCTGCCGCCGGTACCGCCGTCGGAGATGAGGAGATACGGCGACGCTATGAACGGGTGCACATGCGCAGCAAACCACGCCACGCCGCCACCGCCGTCGTCACCGCCGCCGCCGCCGTTGCCATTGCCGCCGTTGCGAGGACGCACCGACGACGAAGGAACGGACGACGCAAAGACGACGTCGCAGGGGCGGACCGCGCGCGCGCGCGCCGCACACGCCTCTGCCGTGGCGTTCGTACCTGCGGCGGCTGCGCCGTCGACGCCGCCGTCGCGTTCGTCGTTGGCTGGCGGAGAGGCGAGCGCGGCCCACGGCGGGTCACCCGCGTCGAAAACATGGTCGGCGAGGTTGCGCAGCGCTCCGAGCGAATAGAGCGGATACAGGCTGCCCATGCCCACCACGGCCTCGTGCTCCGCCGCCGCCGAGTCCCTCACCGACCGGCGCGCGCCCGGTCCCGCGCCCGGTCTCGCGCCCGGTCTCGGGCTCGGCGGGTGGCGCTGCCAGTGCAGCAGCCCGGCGCGTCGCAGCTGCACCGACTGCGCGAGCGCATCGCGCAGCCGCAGCTCGAGTGGGAATGCGCGCGCAGCACCCAGGCGCCCCATCTCGCTCCGCGCCTCGGCGATCTGCGCGGGCGTCGGCGGCTTGCTGCGCGGGTCTGCGCGCGGTGATGGGCGGCCGCTCGGGCGAGAGGCTCTGGCCGGCGTCGCCCCCCGTCCGGTCGGCCGCATGTTCTGATGCTGCGCCCTGAACAGCGCGCGCCTCGTCTCACACGCAGCGCTGCCTCTGTTGCTCCCGCGCACCAGCCGGCGGGAGAATACCATCTGCCCGTTGGCCAGCCGTTGCGCCCCGTCGGCGACGCCGCTGCGCAGCTCGAAGCGGTGGTCGCGTTCAGAATGTTTGCCGCTGCACTGCAGCCCCGAGTCCTGCGAGACGCCACCGCACCAGGCCGCTGCCTCGCACGCGCGCATCGCGAGGAAGAGCGTCTTGTATCGCTGACGGCACCTGTGCGGGCGACGGTCGCAGCGGTAGAGAGACAAAGCGGGACTAGTGGCATTCGAGGGCTGGCGTGGCTCGGCGCACCGCTCCGGCACGTCCATATCTCGCTGCAGACGCAACGAGATCTCCGCTCCGTCGTCCCAGCATGCCGCCGACATGCTACTCGCAGCGTTGCGACGTCGGCGCCAGCGAGGATTCCTCAAGTTTCGAAATGGAATTTTGCTGGGTGCTGTTCTCCGCCGCGGGCGCCTCGTCGGGTGGTCACGCAGCCGAGGGGGAAGAACCAGCGCAGCGAGGACCAAGATGGTTGTTCCGCCGCTTTTTACTGGGATGACGTCGAGCTGCAAGTACATGATCTATTCTAACGAGTTGCAAACGGTTTACTGTTTACGCGCTATTTTCATGTGAAACGGTGCAAGGAACGCGACGGTATCACCATACACCACCAACACGCGCCGCGAAGCTCTTTCAAACCACCGCACGCTGGTGCAATCGGTTGCAGGCTTGGTTCACGTTCTTCCCTAATTCTGCGCATGTTGGGACTTCGAGTACTTATGGGGTTGTGGGAGTGTGTAAGGACAGAGTGTGGGTTTGGGTAGTAGGAGTGGGTGGAGTTGTTGTAGTAGTTGTCTTTTGAAATAAAAAAACAATTCTGCGGTACACCTGCTTGGCCGTAGCGCTATGGCTTGCTGCGAACCCAGCGTTAGCGGCTGCTCGGCTGCGAGCTGCTCTGGCATCACTCTGTACGCTGGATACAGCGATCCGGCTGCGAGTTGCCTGACGGCCTATGAGGAAGTTGGCCGGCCTTGCGTCTGGACAAATCTGGTCTGCTCGGCCGCCGTTAGCTGCCCGCCGCCGCCGGCCGCGCGTCCGCAGGACCGGGGCCGTCTGCCACACGTGGTCCTCATCATGACTGACCAGCAGTCCGTGTGGACCATCAGCGGCTACCACAAGAGCCTGTCGGCCTCGCCGCGCTCCTACGCCAGCGCCTCCGACGCCGCCTCCGGCGCGGCGCCGCCGCTGCGCACGCCTCATCTGGACCGCCTCATGGCACGCGGCGTCGCCTTCACCAGCTTCGTCGCCAGCGCGCCCTGGTGCGTGCCGTCGCGCGGCTGCCTGATGACTGCGCGCCACCCGGTGCACCACGGCGCGCACCTGGGCTCGGACACGGGCTTCAACCTGCGCCGAGGCGTGCCGACCATGGGAGATGGCTTCGCGGCGGCGGGCTATGCGACCGCCTACCTCGGGAAGTGGCACCTCGGCGGTAACGAGCGTGGCGGCGGCGCACGGCGCCGCGGCAGGAACCTCGACGGGCATAACGACGTGACGGGCGCAACGCTTGTGCCTGGGACGGGCGGCTTTGCCGACACGCGATACATGTGGAATGCCGGCCACTTCAAGACGATCGTCGACTGCGAGGAGGACGCAGAGGCGGAGGGCGGCGGCGCGGGGGGCGGCGACGCTGGCGGCCGCGGCAGCTCTTGGTGCGGCGAGGGCGCGCCGCCGATCTTCGCGCTGGACGTGCCGACCGACACATGCAGCACCGAGCGAGTCCGCTGGCTCGACGGCGCCGCCTGGCCGCTACGCGTCAGCTGGGATGTGCCGTGCAGCCGGCCAGAGCGCCACTACACCACCAACGCACTCACCCGCTTCGCCATCCGCACGATCGCTCAGCACATGGGCGAGGGCGGCGGCGGGTGGGCGCGGCGGCCGCCGCTCTTTTTGGTCCTGTCGATCCCGGACCCTCACCCGTACTACCAGACGCGCCGGCCGTACAACACCATGCACGCGGCGCACGTGACAGTGCCACGCACGATCGACGACGCCGACGCCGCGGTCAATGCGCCGAAGCACCACCTGGCCTCAAACCCGCAAGCTCGTGAAGACCTGCTCCGCACCCGGCAGTGGTACATGGGCATGGTGCGGCGCGCGCCTTCGCCACAGCCCCTGCCTCTCTGTGTGCTCCTCTGTCTGTGCTCGCACACCGAGCCGGCACCATGCCCTCATGTACCCCTGTTTGCGCGACCCTATGCGCACCCTGCTTCTCTTTGCCTATACTGTGCGTAACCCCATTCGCACGCGGCCGTGCGGTCATACGCATCGCGCGGCCCGTGCCGCCCCCGGCGCCCCCTATACCGCGACCCCATACCGCGCCCTCCTATACCGCGCATTTAGGTCTCGTGCGTCGATGACAGCGTCGGTGCTCTCTCCTCGGCGCTCGAGGCGGCGGGCGTGGCCGACGAGACGCTGACGGTCTTCACGGCGGACCATGGCGACCACATGGGTGCGCACGGGCTCATGGCCAAGGCGACAGCCTACGACGAGGTAGTGCGGGTGCCGCTCATCCTCCACTGGCCCGCGCGCATCCCGGCCGCGCCGGCAATCGAGCTCTCTGCGGCCAACGTCGACGTCTGGCCGACACTCGCTGGCCTGCTCGGCTTGCCGCCTCCGCCGCCGGTGGAAGGCATCGACATGTCTCCCCTCGTCCCGCTCATGTCGGCGGTATCAGGCACGAGCCTGGCGGCATCCGGCCCGGCCGCCACCGAGACGGCGGCGGCGTCGGCGAGGGCGGCGGCGGCGGCGGCGGCGGCGGCGTGGCGACCGGCCGACGCGCGACTGATCGACGAAGGTAGCTACAAGGCCTACGTGGCGTTGTGGACGGGCAAGTACACGCTCTTCCTAGAGAGCCCGAAGCGCGCCGCCTACGCCGCGCAGCTCGCGCCCGCCGCGCGGGCGCGCCGCGCCGCCGGCGTCCAGACCTGCGTGCCACGCGGCGGCGAGGGCGCGGTGCGCCGCGCGGCGGCACGGATGGGCCACGCGGCCGCCGAAGGCGAGCCTGTAGCCGCGTGGGCCAGCGCGAAGCTCCTAGGATCGTGTCGGCTCTGGCGGCGTGCTGATGATCGGCTCCAGCTGCGCAACCGTCTCGTGGCTGATGACCCTGCCGAGGCGCGAGGCCTTGTGGCCGTGCTGCGCACCGTGCTCACTCAACAGCGCGCCGGTGTGGGTGGCGGCGCCGATGGCGGCGGCGGCGGCGGCGGCAGTGGCGGCGGCGGCGAGGGCGGCGGCGGCGGCCTGATGGGCCGATACGATGACTGGCTTGCGCTGGTGCTCGAGATGTACGACGAGACCACGCCACCCCCGCACCCGACGCCGCCACGCGCCGCCCCCCCGCCTCTGCCACCTTCTCTGCCATCGCCACAGTCACCGCCGCCGCCACCTCCCTGGTGGAGGATAGTGATGCCTCGGCCGCCTCCTGCGAAGTCGCCCCCACCGTCGCCCTCGCCGTCGCTACCGCCATCACTGCCGTGGTATCTGCGAGTCCAGGACGCGTGGCTGCTGCAGCATCCGCCGCCACCGCCAACGCCGCCACCGCCGCCAACGCCACCACCGCCGCCAACGCCGGCTCCAGAGCTCACGCCTTCAC
>Ga0115006_10001904_pt1 | contig 13404 bp, 13 predicted proteins | sample ArcOceMetagenome_3_FD_88943 | JGI IMG/M metagenome (GOLD analysis project Ga0115006, IMG submission 88943) | Marine eukaryotic phytoplankton communities from Arctic Ocean - Arctic Ocean- Svalbard ARC20M Metagenome | ecosystem: Environmental > Aquatic > Marine > Oceanic | place: Arctic Ocean...
ATACATACATACATACATATATACATACATACATACATACATACATACATACATGCATGCATGCATACATACATGCATGCATGCATGCATACATACATGCATGCATGCATGCATACATAAACATACACACACACGCACACACACACACACACACACACAAACACACACAAACACAAACACACACACACACACACATACCTGTGTCCGAATCGCCACGAGTTCAAGTAGAACGCGGCCATGCCAAAATTGGAGCTGAAGGTGAAGATCAAGTAGTCTGACTCCCCCAGCAAAGTAAGGTCGGTGTGTACGTATTCCATAGGAAGTGCGTCTGCCACGCGGGGCTGCGTGATGATCCGGAACTCGTGACCTGTATATGTATAGATATAATGTGTGTGTATATACATGTTATCAATATAGACGCGGACGCGGGGCTGCGTGATGATCCGGAACTCGTGGCCTGCGTGTGTGTTTGTATACACATACACATACACATACATGTGAACGCGTATACATGTTTAACAACGTGACACACCCGTACTCTTTGATCACCTCATCCACCGTGCGCCGTGTACGCATGCATGTGTCTATGTGTCTATGCATGTGTCTATGTATGCATATACATGTATAACAAGATTACACACCATACTCTTTGATCATCTTATCCACAGCGCGCCTCCGATCGGAACACACAAAGATGGTCCCTATGTCCTCCCTACCCCCGCCGGAAAACAGTTTGCGGATACGGCGCGCCTCGTGGATGTAGTACTTGGTGGCGAAGCGCTGCGCCTCCCTGTTCTTATCGACCCCCAAGCGCATATGGATGCCAATAATCGGGTGTGACCACTGCATGCGCTGTTTCTGGGCCTCGACGAAGTGCCCGAGTTTCGGCGTTGGCCGGTGCAGGTAGTGCGTGGTCTCCGTCCACCACCAGAACAGGTTCGGGGGGTGCTGTGCCGCGGGCAGCTTCTGGACTGCCGCGTCTGGGATGTCAAAGAGGCGATCGCGGTTCTCGATGCCCCACAGGTCGCCCGCCACACGCACGTTGCGCACGTCTCTGTCGTCCATGTCCACCCCAGGGAGCGCCCTCACGCTCTCCGCAATGTTTTGGTGTCCGGCACACCACGAGAGCGGTTGTAGGGACCCCCGGTCTCCCCACGGCGACCCCTGGTCACTGTCTGTGAGGTTGAACCGCCACTTGAGCTCAGAGTTGACCAGATTGTTCTCCCACTCGGGGTTGCCGACGACGACCCTCCCGTGCTTGAGCCCCAGCGCCATCGCCACGCGCAGCCCCAGGATCTGCGCCCCGAACCCCACGATGCCCCAGGGCTCCCAAATGAGGTACGGCTCCTCTTTGCACTTGTGCGCCGGGGGGTGCTGGTGGTCGTAGAACATCTGCTGCAGCGTGCCGGAGAGAGGCTGCGGGTCCAGCTCGCCCGCGAGCGGCAGCTCATCGCTGCGCACGCCGACGGTGCCCTCGGGGAACGGGACAATCATCTCGGGCGGCGGGTGCGTCGTGACCTCGAACGCTGTCGTCACGTCGAGTTCCCCGGGCTTACCGTCGGGGTCGAGCACCTGCAGCACGAGGTAGTGGAGGCCCGCCGGGAGCCCGGGCGCCTTGACGTGCGTGTAGGCCTCCTTGGTGCGCATCGCCTCGTTGCCGTTGATGCCGACCAGGATCTCGTGCGCGCCGCCCCTGACCGCGTCGGCGAGCGCCCCGTGCAGGCGGAACTCAAAGTAGACGTCCTCCTGGTCAAAGATCTCGCCCTCGTAGGGCGTCAGCACCTCAAAGTGGCTCGCCGACGCCGCCGCCGCGAGGAGCAGGAGAAGCACGCGCACGGGCCGGCCCCCGTCGCTCCTTCGCCCCCGCCAGTTCATTCCAGCCCCCTTCCTCTCCACCCGTTTGCGTCGCCCACCACCTTCCTTTGCGCCGTTCCGAGCCAAAAACTCGAAGAAAAAAAATTGTGCCCCGTGACATGCCCGACATGCCTCGGAAAAAATCCGACAGAGGCCGGTGTACGGAATGTGACTACGACACTGCTCCTCTGTGCCTCAGCCCACACCCAGCCGCGGGCCAGCGGGTGAAGGGGGCGCAGCGAAGGGGGGGAGTGAGAGGTGAGTGCAGCACGCCCCCGCCACTGGCGGCTCCTGCATGCGCCGGGTGCTTTTTTCAGTGGCAGGCGCGCTCACTGGTTGCCCACACCCTCCCTCGCACCACGCACGCTGACCTGCGGTGCGCCCCCCGTGCGCGGCGCCCGACAGGGATCGCGGCCGCGCGCGCGCGCGCGTACGGACTGCGATCCGCGAGTCGCGAGCCGCAAGCCGCAAGCCGCGAGCCGCAAGCCGCCGCGCGGGCGGTCTGGCGCCAGCAGGCAGCAGGCAGCATGCCGACGCTCGCGCCGCCAGGGCGGCCCGCGCACCGGCAGCGCGAGATGTCCATGCACCCGTACCCCACGGCCTCTCCGTATACGAGCCCCGAGGTGAATGCGAGCATCGGGTTCTACGGCGTCTCGCCGCAGCAGCCGAATGGAACGGCCATGGGGGCCAGTCCTGCGGGCCACATGCATGACGACTGGTCGCACGGACAGCCGTCCCCGCACGATCACAGCCGCTACCGCCCGTCCCAGTCCGCCGCTGGCGGGCACGCGGTCTTCAACGGTGGCGACCACGTCGACAGTCGGGGCGGCGCCTACAAGCAGGAGCCTGTGCAGCACCAGCAGCACCAGCACCAGCACCAGCACCAGCACCAGCACCAGCACCAGCACCAGCACCAGCACCAGCACCAGCACCAGCACCACACTCTCGCGCGGCAGAATTCCATGACCTGCTCGCAGGAGCGGGCCCAGGAGAAATGGCCCCCGAGTGAAGCTCAGGTAGACTATTTCCTCGCCGAATTTTTGACCGTAAAGGGTGAGGATGAAGCGCCGCATGTTGAGGAACTGAAGCTTTGGTACACCGACGACCACGGCAAAGACTGGAATTCGTTGCTAAGAAAACAAAGTCACAAGTTAAGCCTCAAACTCCCCTTCAAGGACCAGAGTGCATCCACGGATTCGGTGCGGTGTGTGATTATGAAAGACAGCAAGGCCCAGCCCTTCGATGACAAAGATGTGTACAATTGCAATCTGCTCCGATACTTTATAGAGAAAGAATGGGAGCTTGAGAGGCCCGACGTCATCATTTCAGTCACCGGGGGCGCGACAGCGTTTGACCTGCCGGCCAACCATAAGGACATGATCATGAAAGGTGCGCACGCGACCGTCCGCCCTCGCACGCCGCGTTGCGGGCTTGAGCTCGGCAGGCACCCTCGAGAAACCCGCTGGCAGCAGGGATTTGGCATTTGGCCTTGGTCCGAAGCTCTGCTGCAGGGGCTCCGGCTACTGGCGAAGCTTGCGTGTGTGCACCTGGATTTATCTCATTTGCCGGCGTCGTGCGCAGGAATGATGGAAAATACCCGCGAAATGAACGCTACTTTCATTACCGGCGGCACCAATGCGGGGATCATGAAGTAAGTGCAGTTTGTGCAGCTTGTGATTAAACCGCTTGCTTATCGCGCAAGTGCGCTCAGGTTAAAGAATGTATGCATACAGGTTCGTGGGAGAGGCGCGTGCCAAGTACAACCCGACTGCTCCTTTGATCGGCATCGCTCCCATTGGTACTCTTCCCAAACCCGTATAAGCAATAGCCCCAGCAATGACCCACACCTCGCAACATCAGAGTGTTTCAAAGCGCTCTGCAGGAAACCTTTGGTGGGGTAAAGTGGGCGGGCGATCTGAATCAGCTTCGCTAGGTAGCAGAAATGTTTTCTGGAGCCGACTAGCTTCATCGCACAATGAGCCAGGGCATGTGCGCGCGTGTTCGCACGTGCGCACACCCATATATTGATGCACGCGCGTGCAGCGCGCATACGATGCGTCTGCGATGTTGTCTGTGCGATTATTTTGGACGACCTTCACATCAAATACTGGGCAGTTGACACAGCCAGATGAGGGCTCAGACTTTTAATACAACAGGAACGACGAGGACGCGGAATTCCTCGCGGTAGTGACCTGTGTGAACCCTGCGCAGGCCCGATTGCGGGGACATCCAAGCTATACGAACTTGCGCATACAAAATCGGACACAATTCACATACCCTTTGTTGAGAATTCAAAGAATGTGGAGTTTGAGTGGAACAAGCAAGATCGAACTTGGAGAAAAAAAGAAGACAAGGGCACAGCACCGAGGAGAAGCAAGCTCTCCATCGATACCTTGGAGAAATGGGAGGAAGACGAACACCATGAAAGGTTATCCCCACCCCCCTGAACCCGTGCGCCACAAAAGAAGCTTCCGGACGGAAGTGCGGCCGTATTTCAATCATCGAGAACGCAAACCTCACCCATTGGACTCAAATAATTTCAGGATGAAGCAGAAACCGGAAAAGGAAAGGCTAGAGTATCAACTAAACAGCTTGGATCCCAACCATTCGCATTTCATTCTCGTGCACAACGAAGAGTATGAAGAACTGCAGAAGCAAGAGAAGCACACGTTCAAACTTTTTGGCACCGAGACAGGACTTCGGGCCAACATCGAGCACTGCATGTCGGACAACAGTCACCTTAGGAGGTAATATGCGCTCAGAATTCAAATAGACGTAACGGGATTGGTTTCCACTCGCACCGAATCCCATCTAAACACACCTGTGCATCCGGATACTTGTTACCACAGTCTCGCACATCATTTACGTCGATTGTTTGATTTGCTTGAGTTGACAGGACGGAGAAGGAGCAGGAAAGAGGATACTCTATTTTCAGATCCACTTCAATGGATGACGCACAGGATGATATTCCCCTCGTGTCCGTGTGCGTCCAAGGTGGGCCAGGCACAGTAAAGACTGTTCTGGACGCGGTAATCAGCACGCATGCATCACTAGCAAAAGCGCAGTAGCGCCTAAAAGCAATTCCCCTATCTCATCTTATCCGATTGCAGCTCTGAAAGAGAGCGAGACTGTGCAAACAAATGTTCACGTGTCCTTGAAAAAACGACAGACGCAACACAAGGTTCCGTCTCTTCTGGTCAGGGGCTCGGGGAAAGCTGCTGACCTGATTGCGGATGCTGTCATACTAAAGAATTCAGAGGCAGATCCGGGAAATGTGGAACAAAAACAGATGTGGAGGTCTCTCCCTTCCTCCCTCCTCTTCCGTCGCTCATTTTCTTCCTCGTCCTGTCTCCCCCCCGGTCCCCGTCCATACACCACGGCGATACTGACGCTGTGGGAGTGGACGTGTGTGGCCCTGCGTGCTTTTCTCTACGTGTGTTCCCGTATCTCTCTGTCTGTATTCCAGTGTGCTTCAGAAGTTCGACATCGAAAAGTACAAACCCAAACACCATGATCAGAAGGAATATGACTATGCAAAGGTGATTAACGGCATGGAGACACTGAAGAATGGATTGAACAAAGATGGCACTACGTCGAAGGCAATAACGAACCTCATTAATAAGACATACAGATTCAACAACCAGTCCGCAGAAAAAGCCTGCGAGCTGCTCATACAGGCTCTCACGGCCGCCAACACGGTATTAGATTCATATAGGGAAGGGGTAATAGACGGGCGGGCACGCGCAATTTCGCGTGAACGTGCACGTGCGTGCACGCACGCACAATCTCCGCGCGCGCACACACACACTCTCTCTTGCTCGCTCTCTCTCTCGCACACACGCGCGCGTTCTCTCTCTCGCACGCGCGCGCACCCACACACAAACACACTCACTCACTCTCTCTCTCACACACAGGGCAAGTGTTGGGTATTTGACTTGCTGTCACTCACGGCTGGGGTGAGTTCGAACCTGGCGTTGTGCGCTGTCGTGGTGTGCATTTCGGTTTTAAGGCTGCTTACTCAGAACGGTGTGGCATGCTGTCTGAAAATGAAATAGGGCGACGACTTCAACGGAGCGCTCCTGAAGTGCCTGCTGAACGGCATGGAGGCTGACCAGAGTCCTGAAGTGCGGTTGTCGGGACTGGGAGAGAAACAGAAGGACTTAGAGGTGGAATTAGACGAGGCGAGACATGCAAATGAAGACGAGGTGATCACCAGCCTCCAACTATGCGTTCCTCCCGGCGCGTGCTCGCGCATGCACGCGCGCGAATGCACTTTCTTCTGTCATTTGGTATGGAGTGATGATCTGTTGTTTAGTGAATTTGTTTTAGTCAAATGACTTTAGTGAAACCAGTTTAGTTAGTATGAGTTTTGGGTTTAGATAGTATGCGTTTAGTTAGAATCAGTTTTAGTCCAATGAGTTTAGTGAACATGTTTTAGTCCAATGAGTTTAGTGAAACCAGTTTAGTTAGTATGAGTTTGGGGTCTTGACATGTGCTTGTTGTGTGTACTGATTCTAGTACTCAATTTGCTCACGTGCGAGTTTGTGCAGCGGATCCATGACCTACAGCACGAGATTGATGAGGCGAAGGAGGAGATACAGAGAATAGAAGGCAACAAGAATCATTACAAGTCTGAGTACGAGAAGAATATCAAAGACACTTCATGGAAAAAACTCAAGTACATCATGCTGTGGAGCAGGGGTAAACATTCAACCCGATTGCCCACACTCTCGATTGCAAACGAGCCCTCTGGCGAAATTTTGCAGAATTGCCTGTGTGAATGATGCTTCACGTGACATGACGTTCACTAGCAAGTGACTTGCTCTGATTTGACTATGCAGACGATCTGATGGCGGACGAGCTGGACAAGATGGTGTCTGAATTCACCCCGAAAAATCGCTACGAGCTCTTGCACAAGGCGCTAATGTACGCTTTGCAGCGCGACAAGGTTGAAGCCCTCAATACTCTCCTCGAATATAGCGTGGATGTGGACCGCTTTGACGTGGGCAAGTCATATTGCTTTGTGAAATATCACGAGCACTTGACTATGAAAGATAAAGATGCTCTTATTTCCGCGTCAGCAAAGGAAATGGAAAAAACGGTATCGCGCAAGACGGAAGCAGACGGCTCGCAGTTTACCTTGAAACCACGGATATCTGAGGGAGATCTTCGTGCTCAACTCAATTGTTTCGGCTGGGAGGCTGACGAATTTCGACAACTTTGGGACGTGTTGACCAATGACCAAACTCACCTGGTCCAGGACGATCCCAGACTTTTGGACAGACAAGGCCTTCTATCGTTCAATCCCTGCGGTCTGCTTAAGGGGTTTAAAGAGATGGATGCTACCAAGGACGAAAGGCTCGATCGCGCGGAATTGGAGCGTGGGCTTAAGTCGATTGACCTATCGAAAAAACACATCCTGATGCTGTTTGATTCAATTGATACAGATGACGACGGTCGGATCTCCATGGACGAATACATTCACTTTCAGATGAATTATTGGTTGTTTACTGCAAGGCTCAAGAAGGCATCAAATGAAATCAAATATGTCAATGCCTCTGAATGCTGGTCGGAACTCATCGAATACTCTCGCGAACATTGTGATCACTTCAACTATTTCTGGGACGTGTTTCGACAAGAATTGAAAACCAATTGCAGCACGTATGATGAAGATCCATCCGCTTGGAAAGCAATCGCTGGGAAAGTCAGGAAAAGCATCGAATCCCACCAAAAGAAGATTGATTCGCACGAACTGATGCCCGGCAGCCCTATTCACCCAAAGCTGCGGGCTCAGCTTTTCCAGCAACAGCATGCTTTCAAACACAAGCAAGCAGAATCACATGAAATTGTCATTCACCATTGCCAAGCCTACAAAAAGCTCAATACCCTAGAGTACTTATACATGGCACTTCTCGGCGATGACTTCCGGTACCGCATTGGAATCCAGGGTCCATACACCGATTTGTTCTTTTGGAACGTGCTGCACAATCGTAAGGACCTGGCGAAGGTGATGTGGGATCGCGTGTGGTTTCCGGTACGTACTGCGCTGGGGGCAACTTGCTTGCTCCGAAAGATGGCTGATGCCTACGAGCGCGTCGACCCCATGACAGCAAATAGCATGAGGGAAAACGCCGATTTTTTTGAGGAACAAGCTGTGTTGGTGCAGAAGGAGGCCGCTCGCGAGGACCAGAACGTGGCGCTCGATAGTCTGGACTGCGAGGTTCCTCTATGGCGTGGCCAGGCTGTTGTCGATCTAGCAGTGATATCAGAATCCTTTTCTTTCCTCGAAGAATGCTGCAAGGAGGCGGTCGAGAATCGTCTCTACGGGGATCTCAATGCGTCAAGTCTCAATACGTGGAAAGGCACTGTAAAAATTCTGGCGGGCATCCTCAGTCTGGGACTGCTGCCCGCCCTGATTCCTGGATATCTGGACTGGAATCCACCACCAAAAGGAGAGGCGCTTCGCCGCAAAACCCAGCGCCGCAGCATTCCGATAGGTTATCCCAACAAACCAAGCAACAACCCCATTCTTGTAGATAGGTGGCAACGGAACGAGGCGCAAGCCAAAGCCCAAGATCTGCGCCTTGAAAGGAATGCTAGGCCTAGCGGTAACAATACGGCTGTATCCAAGAAGAAGAAAATGGGAAAGCACTTGGCGAAATGGAAGAAACAGCACGAAAAGGAGCAGCACACTGAAGGGCTAGCAGAGGGCAAGTTGCAAGAGATTTGGTCCCCGACCTTTGGGGCTTTGGAACGATGGCGCCTATTCTGGGTGGCGCCCATCACACTCTTCTACGCGAATATTGCGGTCACTCTCAGCATGACCGTCGTCTTTACATCATGGTTTGTTAGCGTTCGTGTAAAGAGGGAAGCTTCTGAACAGGAAATGCCGCCTCTGACTCTCTTCGAATACACGCTGGTGATTTGGATGCAAATACGTGCATACATGTACACTCTCACATCTCTGAACACACGTGTGTCGTGCATGTGCATGTGTGTGTACTTGTTCCCCCAAACAAACATCATTTGTCGACATGAAGTCTGCTCGATGTGGATTGTGTTGATGTTATGCTATATGCGCGAGCTCTTGCCTGCTCGCTTTCTCGCTTAGTCTGACACGCAAATGCTGAACCATTCTTTGAGAGCCCTTGGGGATCCCCCCACGACCGTCGTGACGTGACTTTGTTGCACTCTCTCCGCCTGTGATGTACGCCTGCACGTGTCCGGTTGTGGCAGGCCGCGTACTTTTGCGTATCCTTCTTTCGTGAGATGACGCAGCTTTCCATTGCTCTTGGGCTTGAGTCCTTCGTTGAAGGAGTTCAGGATTACTTCTTCGATTTTTGGAACCTGCTGGATTTGAGTTCACTCATCGGCTTCTTCATTGGATTTATTCAGCGTTGGGAGTGTCAAGAAGATCCTACAGCCTGTATCTGGAGGGAGGGTGCCAATCCGCAGCTTTCCACGGAAAGCGAGGCAAGCCGACGTGGAGCCGGGTTAGCTTTGCGAAAAGGTGGAGGCGGTGGGGGAGGTGGTGGTAGTGATACGTATGTTGCCGTACCCTGGGAGAGTTGGTCTCTGGCCTACGCTATCTGCCTTCTGTGTTGCTGGTTTCGTGTTCTCAGATCCTTTTACATGTCGGACCTCGGCCTCACCGTAAGCATTTTCTTGGCTATGATCGGGGACGTCACAAAATTCTTTGTGATGTACGCGATCCTCGTGCTTGCCATGTCCATGCTCTTCCTCGGCGTCGGCGATCCGTCGATGATATTCCCTGATTGTCCCGAGGAAGGCCACGGTGACGATTTCGTTTTTTTGCAATGCCGCCCGGCCAACTTCTTCACACGCACACTATTCCAGTCATTTGGCGAATTTTTCCTGGAGGACATGAACAATGATGCGTCGGTAATCTTCCTAATAATCACCTTTCTGATTCTGAACATCGTTCTGATGAATCTTCTCATTGCAATGATGGCAACTACGTACGAGGAAACCTCTAATCGTGCCAAAAGCAAGAGATTGGAGGAGACATACAACATCATCGTGGAGCACACACGCGTTGCTGTCGCGGCTCCCGTGCCCTTCAATGTTATCCTCATCGTCGTTGAGTTTATCCTCTTCCTCACTCAGCACAAGCCTGCACAAAAAAAGTGGCCTGATTGTAAATTCGGAAGGATGATTGATCTCTTCTTGTCGAGAAACACGCCAATAGGCAGCACGCCCCAACAAGAAGGTCAACCCTGCATCTGTACACTATTGCATGCATCCACGCAAGCATGAAAATTATCCAACATAACAACTGGTACTTAGGGATGAACACGCACACACACACACACACACATACACACACACAAACACACACACACGCACACACACACACACACACACACACCGCTTGTCTTGCTTTTTGAAATCTCTAGATTCGGTGGCCCAAAAAGTCGGGTTGAACATCTCTGCCTGCATGGAACGTGCACGATCAAGGGTACTAAAGGAAGAACAAGACAGCAAGGAGCGTGAAGCATTGTTGGACAAAATCAAGGATGACGTAACACTCGTGAAAGAAGAAATGGTGCTTGCCCGAGAGAAAATTTCAGCGCCTTCTACAAACGAAACGAGCCCAGAAACCCTTTCACGGGTGCCGAGCACGTCAGTGAATGCAGCTAATAAGCCCGTAAGGATTCCCCAAAAAGTGTGTCTTCTGGCCCACCCAAAAAGGGACCCACTAACTCGAAATATGAATCATAGGCGATCAACAACAGACCTATGCAGTCGGCGACCACCAACGACGATTTGATGCAACGCATGAATGAACAGCTGAAGAGAATCAGCAATGATGTTGTTCATGTCACAAGTGCATTGACGACTCAAAACCGCAGTGCCTCGCCCCCGCATGGGCATCAAGGTATTTCTTGCGCACCCCGACACGCCATGCTGGTCCTTGACAATTGCGGGCACAGAATTTTATGCTCGATTTTGACTGCATATGCCTGGATGCAATACTGGTCTCACTCGTTCTGCCTTTCTACACATTTTTGGCCATTTCTGCCCCCCCTGCTTCTTTCCGTCCTTCTCTCTTGATTCACAACTCCCTCCATTGCTGTGTCGATCCTACCACACTTCTCCCCTTCTTCCTTTCCTAGAAGTGGAAACGGTAGATCGATCGACGTCACAGCAGCAGATGAAGACAATTCAAGTGCTCCAGGACCAGCTGGTGTTCACACGAAATCAGCTCCAAATGGCGCAGCAAGAAAATTCAGTTCAACGTCAAGAAATTCGAAAACTTATTGATCAACAAGAAGGTGATTCACTGACTTGTACGTTTGTCGACACACGCCTGTGCTTTACGTACAAAGGCAGCGAATTAATTTTTGCTTGGCTGTGCGTGCAATGATGCAAGAAACGGTGCCCTGGGTTGCTGACTTAACCCACTTCGATCACCTGTGCCTGCTGACACCCCATTGAACAGAATTCATGAACCAGTTGCGAAGCGCGCGACATGGTGGTAAGCTCTTCACATGTGTCATATGTGTGTGCGCACATACGTGTGTTGCGTAAGAGCGCACTAATGAAGACATGGTATGGTATCAATCCTGCAAAATCGTGAAAGGTTTCGCCGGTACTCGTGAACCATCAGTCGTGGGTATTGGACGCTGTCATATTGGCTGTCGAGAAGCTGCTCATGCAGTGGATTGCAATGTAGAGCAGCTATGCATATGTAGGATCAGTATCATCACCAACACCTCGATTTTTCATCGTTCACAGGTGCAGCACCACAGAGTCCCATGGTCTGGAATACAAGGGAACAACAATTGCGTGATGCGAGGAACTACATGACGCGGGGCAACGAGTTTGGCAACGCCTGAGGCATGAGCCTGAGGCTAATTCAACGGCTTGCGTCGGTGAAGGCGTCTTTATTCGTTCAAGAGAGAGCGTCTTCAGTCAATTTTGAGGATAATAGATAGAGGCAGCCCTAGACGAGCATCTATCCCGGCGATAGATGTTTGATTTTACAAATCTCATGAACGATGGGATTGAGTTTTGAGTCTGCTGGAGTGCGCAATACAGTAATCACCGCAATTTTGCAGTTGTTCATGGTGGTGCCCACATGTGCTCACAGGTTTGTAACTCGATGGACTCCTCCAAAACACCCTTACGTCCAATCGATCCAAGAGATGCGTGCTTGTGCAGAGTCAGGGCCGACGGGTCATCTGAATCTTCCGCAGAGTGTGCGATAGGGTATGCCTGTTCCTGACCCGCTGTACGTCCGCCGCTCTTCTCAGAGCAGCTGTCTGCCGTGTGGGAAGTGCCTGCAGAGGAGCGGAGGGCAACGGAGATTATGCGAGCCTTTAGAGTTTACAGGAGAGGGGGTTAGGTAGAATGTAGGGAGTGTAGGCCCTCCTCTTGGGTGCCGCCGCGGCGAAAGCTTACCGGTTCGTGATTGAGTGTCCAAGCTTGTGGAACTCTGTAAAATTTGGAGCCAGGTGACCCTACCTTGCAGTCCCTGCACATTTTCCGCGGGGCAGTGCAGATCTCCGGTTCTGGGCTCATCCTCCAAAGGAAGATCACGCTGTGGGTTGTCCGCAACATCTTCAGTGGCACCTGTTTCTCGCCCCCCCCCCCTGCAAAGCATGCCTTGCAAATGCGGCTTTGCTGCGTTTGCTTGTGGCGATGTCACAGCTAGCTCTTGCACCGACTGCCCTTCTTCCAAGTCCTCTAAGGACTCGACGTTTGACATTTGACCAGACTCTTCATCCTCCACCTCTTCTGCCTTTTCATGCCCACCCCGTGCCGTGGCCTCTGAACTCACATCCTCCTCAGACGCGTCGCAAGACATAGCCTCCATGCCACTCTCTGACGGTCTGCTGGACATGCCAGATTTGGGCGGCGATACAGGAGGAGACAGAGACCGCGAACGCGACTTTGGCGCTGAAGGTGGGGGAGACGGAGAGGGAGCAGCGAGAGGGAGAGTGACTGAGCTCTCAGATGAAGTCCTAAGTCCTAACGTGTCAGAGGGCTCGCGAGAAAGCAAGAACATTGGTTGTGTCCCCATGCCTGCATCGCGACGAGAATTTCCACTGCCATCGCTGCGTCTACTGCTGCTGGCACTATCGTCTGCCTCTCCAGCATCTTCCTCAATTTCTTCCGCAGGTCCATGTCCGTCGGCATCGTTATGTGACACGTCACCGCTGCTGTCGCGGGCACTCTGCGCTGAGCCGAGTTCTCCAGTAGCAATTGCCGTGGTCGGTCCGGCAGTCTGTGTATAGATGGATAGATGGACGGAGGGATAGAGGGATAGAAGGATAGATAGATAGATATTTGATTGATAGATAGATAGATAGAAAGTAGATAGTAGATAGAGATGTAGATAGATAGATAGATAGTAGATAGATAGATAGACAGATAGATAAATAGATATGTCTGTGCCATGGACGTGATCTGTCAGCAATCCTAGCTGAATGCGCATGCATTCTCACTGCACTGTACTTCAAGGCACCACGAGGTCAGAGAGAGAGAGAGAGAGAGAGAGAGAGAGAGAGAGAAGAGAGCGAGAAG
>Ga0115006_10001905_pt1 | contig 13403 bp, 3 predicted proteins | sample ArcOceMetagenome_3_FD_88943 | JGI IMG/M metagenome (GOLD analysis project Ga0115006, IMG submission 88943) | Marine eukaryotic phytoplankton communities from Arctic Ocean - Arctic Ocean- Svalbard ARC20M Metagenome | ecosystem: Environmental > Aquatic > Marine > Oceanic | place: Arctic Ocean...
AGTGGCAATTGTGGTTCTGTTGGGCTCACGCCCGTGCGTCTCATCAGTAGCCTTGTTACTCCCGGAAACGACACGATCCTCGTCGCCATCAAGATCAGTAAACTCCACCGCAACTGCCTCGGTCAAGGCAAGAGAAAGTCGGTTGATCCTTTCAGCCTCTTTCGCTGTAAGTTCCTTGGTTGCAATAACCTTCTTATCGGTGTCATCTTCCTCAGTACTTGATTCCAAGCCGCTACGATCACCAAATGGACCTGCCGCAAATGCATCGCCAAAGCTGGACAGGATGGCTAGCAGGAGTGCAAGTTCCTCCATGGAGACGGTGAAATCAACACTCTTCAGGCTCCACAGCTTTATTTCAGTTTCGTCAAAATCTTCTTTCATCGAGGTCCTGTACACTGCTGATAGCAAGGATGGGTCGAGCATTTGAATAGGCTGTTGAAATTCGCTCCCACGTGCGGTAAAAGCCTGCATGTCGCTCCATGTCAGCTCATAATCGCTCGACACGTGCGATCCCCCCGTCATTTTTATTGCGACGGTAACTCCTCCTTGAATCACAACACAATCTGACAGGCGCCGGCTCCTATTTGTTTGTGACTGCGATATTGATCCACCGATTGCGCCTCCGGCACCACTGGAGATACCGCCGACATCTACCAGGATCACCTTGCACGTCGACCCTGATGCGATTTGAACAGTCATGTCGGAATCTGGCACGGTGGTCTCCAAATGATTATCGGGAGATGAATCGGCTTTGTTGTAAAATTCCGAAGCGGAAACATCCGACGGTATCGTTGGTACATGTAGCATTTCTGTAGATGGCTGTGCATTTTCATTCACCTCTTCCGCGGATACAGAAGGGAATAAGGCACCCCAAAACTCAAGAACATCAACGAGGACGTCAGAGGGCAAAACTATCTCAGGAGATCCAAGGTTCACAGCAACGTCCATCGACGAACCGCGCTTCTTGTAGCTAACTAAGAACACATCTTGCACTCCGCCATCAAGTGTGCCTTGGCTGAGAATGTATCGAAAGTCTGGTCGCAACGACAGCATTCTTTGATCTTCAATGATGAGATTGTTGAGCTTGACATCTGCCGCAGCTTCCTCCTCCGATGATTTGTAGGACAATTCTGACGTAATAGCGGCAAGTCTTAGCAACACTGAGTCATCCGAAGGTGAGCGGGTCAAGATTTCAAGTCCTCCCATTCTTGCTGTAATGTGTAACGACCCTTGCTGCTCTATCTTGGCTTCATTAGCTGGTGCAACTGCACTAATTCTGGCGGAAGTCTCAGCAGCGTCTTTTTGCTCGTCTTGAACGTAGCTCCATCCTTGAGGTATCACGTCTTGGGAGAAGCTTTGCCCTAGATCTATTCCATTTTCTTCTTCTGGAGAGCCATTGTCAGGAGCCGCTGTTACATCCGCAACAATTTTCCGCAATACTAATGGATTGAAGTTCAGGAAGAGACTTGAAAATGTCCCATCGATGGATGTGGTCAAGGTTTCTGGGGATGTCGAAACGGTCACCTCGGCGAGGTCGGATGCGCCGTCGTAACTTTCAGCAAAGGCACCCAAATCCTCCAAGCACTCCATGACGTTGTACTTGTCGTCGGCGAAGGTTTCCGCTGAAAGGGGGAGGGCAGAATGTGCAATGAGGCGCTGAGCTCTGGGAAAGTCCACCTCCAACCCATCAAATATCCAAAAGTAGCCCATTTTCATGCTGCTTGACGTGCATCCGTCGTCAAGGACTCGAGATGTAGCGACAATCGATACCAAATGAGCCTCAACGCCATCACCATGGTGGGTCAATAACTTGACAGATATTCGTCTCAAAGACAGCTCTACGTAAAGCTTCTCATTGTCACCAACCCGCGATTCATGAGTCCTCGATAAATACTGTTTGGTTACTTGGGAGAGGTCAATCATGGGCTCCTCGGCCATAGCTTTAGAATTGTTGCGGGCTTCTGACCTTGCTTTCTCTGCCGCTATGTCCACGTCATCGCCACCTCCATTGCCAAGAGTTCCAAAGAACGTTGACCAGGTTGTGATGACCAAAAGCATGTCATAAATTTGTGGCAATGACGCGCAGACGCTGATGGATGGGAGAACCCCGATTAGACACGTCCCAGCGTCGTCGCCTTTATCCGCTGAACTCTCGAATCCGATGCAGAACGATAGGGACAGCGGCTCGATTATAGCCTTGGATTTTGTCCGAGAACAAGGCATGTCCGAGGAAACAATGCGATCGTCGGCATCGGCTACCACTGGTGCTGTACTCGGGGCAGGTTTGGTCCAATCTTTGCTCCCTGCTGATCCAACTAGACACCGAAAGTCTCGAAGCGTAAAGTTACAGAAATCGACGGATGGCTTCTCTTCATCGTTGGCAGCTCTTTCATCGAACCAGGCCTTGACTTTTGGTGGCGGAGTTGCATTAGTTCCGAAAACAACAATAAATCTACCTAGATCCGCAATGATTGTCGTAGCTTCGGCGGATGTACAGCTTTGGGGCAAAACGAGGACAGGAGCATGCAAATCTAACTCAATTGTCCAGGCCCGCTTCTCGTCTCTTTTGTCATTCCATGCATCGACAATTGAAGTGGCAAGTGCGTCTGATACTGCAGCTGCGGCGGCGTGAGCTGCATCTGCAGTCATTCCAACGATGTTATCATGCTGGTTATGGTCACCCCCGGCTCCATCGTCCTTATCACCATGATGATGTTCAGCGGTATCATAGAACAGGTCCCCACTTGGTGTTTTCGTGACATTCGGATCGTCTCGCTCGGAGAATGGGCCGCTTTGAGTAGGTTTGGGCGCCGATCCAAAGGTGAAGAAGTTCTTAATGCCGCTGATGAGATCTTGAGATGCTACAATCTCGAAAGCAACCATTGTCACTCTCAGCAGCTGGTCGCCAAGTCTGTTTTTCTCCAGACGGAATTCAAATGCATCCCGCGGTGCCGTAGGAGACGATGAAGATACTAGATCTTGGGAGGAAGGCGACGAGGATGACTCCAAGCTCCGAATAATCGAGGGGAATAACGTATTAGGAGTAGCACGGTCGTTGACAACAAGACTTTGCAGACCAAAGCCAAATTCAAAGCTTCCGTCCGCATTCGCCTTGAATCCAGCAGCAGCCTTCCTCATGCGGAGAGAAGCTAGATGTCCTTGATCAATCAAATCAACGGTAAATTCACTCAGCTCAAACGCCAGATCATATAGTTTCGAATCACTCGACAAGTCGGAAACCTCCTTCTCGAACATAACCTCTTCAATCTCCCGCAACGCATTGGCCGTCAGAGTAATTGGTGCTCCACCATCACCAACAGCACCCATTAGGTCTTCCTCCGACAGCTCCATACGCGCACTGAAAAAAATGGAGGAACTAGATTTGCGTCCGCTCGCGTTGCGTAGTGATGGCCTACCGCCGGCGCCCCGGGAAGGACTGTCGCCGCTGCTATCAAGTGACAAACTTCCCGGCCCTCCCATTGCCATCTCCCGAATGAAAGCTTCCTCCCTCGCCCTATCTTCTTGTTCCACCTGAGCGTCCGATATATTTCTCCAAATCATAATTCCTTCTGTAGAAATACTAGAGTCCTGTTCAATGGCCTCCACAATCGCCCGCTCACTCGTCGACAATGGTTCGATCCACTTATGAGTGTCCTGGCACGAGGCTCGCATGTAGAGCGGTATGTAGCGCTTGCGCTTTCGATAGGCGATGAAAAACTCGGCCCACGAACGTCTTCGATTCAAACGTCCTATGGCACGCAGTGCGTAACGCCACCAATCCTTGGCACCGCCCTGCAAGATATCTGACGTCGGACGATATTCCGGAAAGAGCGGACGCACGACATTCTGATTCGGGGCCAAGGCGGCGGTGATTTGGTTGGTAAGTTCAAGCTGAGTCCGCGACAACGAAGCGGCAAGTTGCGGAATCTTACTTTTGACTTGGTACTTCGGGAACATCTTATGGCCCTGCCTCACCGAAGCCTCAAAGTCCATTGGAGATAGTATGTATGCGTGGTGGCCTTGAGCCTTAGGTAATGATGACGGCAAGGAGGCATCGACGTACAAACCGAGACCATCCATTGACAGAGCTTTGAACAAGAACTTGGATTTCGTACCAGTATTCTTATCGATGACGGTCCGGTCGACAAATGTTTTGGTTCCATGTTCATCGGTGGTGGCGATAGACAGACCGCCGAGGACAACACCGGCCTCGGCCCCACATCCTCGAAGAGACACGTGAAAGCTTTCGATCTCGATCTGCAAGTTCTCAATTATGCGACGGATCAGATTGGCGGTAAATCCTGCATCCTGCTCGGCTTTTGATTTCTGCTGAATCTTTGCAACCGAAGACTCGTCCCCGTTTCCATCACCATCAATGTCGGTGAGATTGATCTTCCATAGGGCATTCCGTCTCTTCCGGTCCTCATCTGCACAGACAATTTCATCCTTCCGAACCTCCTTCCGCTTCTTGGCGGCCAGATCTGTCACACCCTGCAGATGATCGTGCGGCTCAACCGTCACCTCGAAGCCCGAAGCCCTGATGACGACTGGCCGACTCGCTATGCGTGCCCACGGCACCTCAATCTTGAGAGTATCGAAGCGCCCATCGCAGACGCGGATCGGCAGGGCCAAGTTTGGCGCCGCTCTGGCGCGTCGGCCCAACTCGTCATTGACGGCGTCCACATCCAGCTTGAGGCCCGACAGCTCGATCTTGCCGGACCAAACGGCAACGTTCAGGGATTTGGCGTCCAATCCCTGCACGTACTTGCCGACCGTAGACTCAAGGACGCCGAGGAGTGCATTCTTTGCCATTGCAGTGAAAGGATGATCGTGGTTACTACGTAGAATTGGGGTGCTGCGCTGTTGCTTGTTCGAGGACCGCACCGGTATCTTTCTCTTCGCTTCTGCCGACCTCACGAGTATCTAATCTGATTGGGATGGGGGGATGGGGGGATGGATCGGATATTGCGGGATCGTTCTTGCTTTAGCTACTCGTAGCTTTGGCGCGCGCTTCTTTCTCTTGGCTGGTCGTCTGACCGTCGGTCCCCCCGACCTCTCATGCTTTTCTCGTCTCGACCACCAAACCGGCCCACCACACCATGTACTCGTAGCCTACAGACGTACCAGCCAGCAGCCAGACCTGAGCAGACCTCAGATCATATCAGCAGTACGAGTATCTGGCCGCGCCACCCCGTACGAAGCTGCCCTGCACTTTTATGAGCTCCTAGCTGGCGTGACCTGCATGATACGAACATCGCTGGGGAGAGCCCGGGCCGGCATAACCGGTGGCGGCCCTCGCACGGCTACGTCGGCGATTGAGGCACAAGCTGTGCAATTATCACGGCGTAGACGATGGGGGGAATGCAACTCTACCGCGCGTTCGGGTAGCTCTCGATCATATTCATCGCCAACGTCGTCTACTTTGTCAGCGATTGTCGATCGGAGGCGGAAATTGCCTCCCAACTCTGTTGTGGAATCGACGACTTCTTTTGCCTGGCGGAGGTTGGAGGTGGCCGGTAGCAATCGACTTCTGAGCAGCAGCAGCAGCAGTAGCGCAACCAGTGGCGGTGATGGGAAACCGTCGTTCTCGGTCTTGCCCCCTCGATTAGAGGAGGAGGCCGCTGGAAGTGTAAAAGATTCGACTGCATCGTCGCTGTCGCAACTCCTCCCGGAAACAGAGGGCCAATCGCGGAATATTGCTGACATCGCCGGGGGGGTCACCTCAGTTGAGACACCCTCGTCCTCCCTGCTTTCCACCATTGCTGCTGAGGGTGCCGATGCCGAATGGCGTTTGAGGCGCACTAGGAACGGCAACCAAAGGCCGCCGCACTTCTTATCACCCATCAATCGAAGCGAAGCACACCTCATGCGGCCACCGATGGCCACCCTTCACAACGAATATAAACAGTTATGGGCCATGGAAGGTCGAAAAGATTTGGTCAGTTTTGACCTTGACAAATGCTACTCCTTTAAAAACATGGAACTCGATGGTGAGACGATGTACCATGCCACGTTCACATGTCCAAGCACTGGCTTGGCCTTTGAGTCTGGTACGCCTGTGGGGTCTCAAGATTTTCAGAGTCTCCCGGGATCTGCTAGCGACTTCGTCTCCTTCACGGCCCCTTTGAAGAAAGGCGACTCCTCGACTGCGAAATCACGAACGTTTTACGGGTCGAAGAGTACCGCCAAGAATGCAGCTGCGGCCAGAGCTATTGATTGTCTTTCTTTGCGGGAGCTTCGATTGCAGAAGGGAGAAGGTGCATCCCACGAAGAAGGAAAGGACGTATTTCGTATGTGCGCCGAGGAGCCCATTTTGCACACGCCAATGCTCGCCCCCTCCCCATCGTCTGCAGGCGACACTAGAGCTTGCTTTATGTCGCCCAATTCGGTTCGTAAGTTTACATCGCCGATCGAATTCATACACAACAATCTGGCCCGTTTTCACCCGGAGTTGTTTGCATCAATAAACGGGGGGAGTAAAGGAAGTGTTGTTGAGCGATTCTCGCAATTGGAGAGAGAAGTCTTACCAGATGAAGATCCCGAGTATGGGTCAATGAGCTCGACTTGGTTGACGGCGCGGTATACTGACCCTGTCAGTGGTAAGGTGTTCCGATCTGGTACATTGGCCGGCTCCGAAACGAAAATTCTTGGCAACGAGGTGTACTATAAGGGCAAGAAGGAGGCGCTCAAGGCTGCTGCTGCTCGAGCAATAGACTCGCTGTCTCTGAGGGAATTCAAAAGACAAAATGGAGATGATGCCATCCCCCCCCCCAACGAGGTCATGCGACTTTGCGCGGAGGAACCATGTGCAGATTTCACAGACATTCCATTTGACCAAAGATCGCACTCGCCGGAAATGCTAACAACACCCCAAAAGACCCCTATGGATCCAAATGACCCCAGCTACTACTTCTTATCTCCAAGTTTGAGCACGGGCTTTTCAGAGAAAAATATTTTGCACAACGTGAGAAGTTTTGTTTGTATCAGGCACATTTGTTTTGCATATGCGTAGAAATTGTTGTTGCTTCTTTGTGTGAAAAGATTGCTATTTCTCACATTCTGCCCATTACCTCGATTCTTGACTTCTTCTACGCTCTCAATGTCTCTATCAGATGATGCATAAGTTTCATTCCGATTTGCGAGACAGAGTCTCACGCAGCTTTCAATCTGAAGTCGTCGAAACTGACGAACACGGAACGGAGTGGTGGACAGCAAAATACAGCGATCCATTGTCCGGCCAAACTTTCGAGGCTGGGACACTTATCACAGCAACAGAGGTCGAAGGCACAACAAATTACCCGCGTGTATCTAAGGCAATCAATGGGAACGTATGTTATGAATACGCATTGGTTGCCGAAAGGGCAGCAGCAGCTCGAGCCATAGACTGTTTATCTCTTCGAGAATTTCAGAAGCAGCGAGGCAAGGATGTCACACCAACTGAAGGAGATGTTATGAGGTATTGTATGGAGGAACCTTTCACTGACTTTGACTACACTACTTACGAGGAGAGGAACCCCGTTGATGATATGTCAAAGGACTCGGACTACTTTATGTCAGCCATTGGTCACCTTGCATCTAAAACCCACTACACAAGCGCAAAAGAATTTTTGATGCGGAACTATGCAACATATCAAAAAGGGAATACTTCCCCTCAGTATCGTTCCTTCTTGGCAAAATCGAATAAGGCTCTTATCTCTTTGACCAAGGGTGATGGTGATGGAGGAGACTACTGGTGGACTTCCACTTTCAAATGTCCATTATCTGGCGAAGAATTCCCTTCTGGTACACTCTGCACTGATGTCGACCACACGTTGGTTAGGGTGATAGATTCGGAAGTTTGCTACGAATCGCAAAAGTTAGCCGAGCAAGCGGCCTGCGCCAGAGCGGTGGACAATCTATCATTCCGTGAATTTGTAAAGCGTCGAGACGAAGATGTGAATGTTGGGGAAGATTGCATCATGCGGCTTTGTAAAGAGGAGCCATATCTTTCGGGGCTAGATGGCCCTGCCCCATTGGAGCCACCGACAAAAGGCAATATGAGACCATCTGCATCTCGGCATATTGTCCTCCCGCCCAGTCTAAACGTCGGTCAGGCGCAAATGAGCAAGCAATTAGCCACGGGAATCTCTGCCGACAGTGTTGACTTCGTTTCAATGGATACCTCTGCAAAAGTCAGCACCGTTGGTTCGGATGCGCTAGCTCTCGACAATATTGATGACGTAGCAGAAGAAGAGGAGGAAAAGGAGGACGACGACGACGATTACGTTGTTCAAACTCTCCCCAATTCCTTTTCTACAATTAGATCGAATATCATGAATACTGTTGCCGGGCTAACAACCATGGAGAGAGTGTTGGAGGCTTGGATCGAGACTTCGTCAGGGTCCAGTGGTTCTTCGGTTCTGTCAATAGCAGAAAACACATCGCTACCGGGGTCCGAGTTGGCACCACCTAGGAGCAAATCATCGACCATGGTGACAATCTCTCATGCACTTTCCTGGTTCAATCGTCTCGAAAATGGTGTTGAAATATCCGATGAACCGAGTACTATGGGGAAAAAATCCAAGTTCGAACAAAAGCATACCATTGGCACTTTACTCCAGATGCCGGTGTCTGTAAACGCTTGCAATGCTCTGCTCCGCGCTCTTGCTGATGCCAATTCCAGACTATCCTTCGGGGAACAAAAACAGATGACGTTGGACGACACAGGTTTCGTCTTATCTCCGACTACCAGCACTACCATGTCCAAAGAGAAACATGAAGAGAGCGGCTTCCTTGAATTAATCGCAAGACAGCTTCTCGATAGGATGCATGGCACACAAACCGATGACGAAGCTATGTCCTCAAAAAGATCCGCAAGAGCCCCCACCTCAGAAACCTACAATGCCTACATTGGATGTCTTTGTCGCAAAAGTCCAGCCGCAACGGCTGTCGCCGCCGAGAATATTCTCAAGAATATGCTTGATGACGAGGAAAAGGAAATACCAAGGCCAAACATCGACACATTCAATGCTGTCATCGATCGTTGGGCCTCTGTCCCCGGACATGACAGCTGGGCAAGAATCAAGGAAATTTACAACGAGCTACTTCGAGAAGGCGACCGAATTGATGCGGCGATTTGCGCCGGAGACAGCACTCTCACCGTCCTGAGACCAAATCGCAACACATACTTGTCAGCCATGGCCGGGCTCACCCAGCCCTCGCCCGAGCACCAAGACGGACAATTCTTCCCAGAGCACGAGGCAAAATTTTGGTTGGAACAAATGGAATCTCTTGCAGAAAAGTACGAAGACGATACTCTCCGCCCCGACGCGGAAGCATACAATGCCCCTCTTCGCTGGAGCGGCGACCAAAGTTCTTCCCAACAAACTTGTAGTCATTGGGATGATTATGCCTCGATATACAAAGATGGCTTCCAAGAGGAAGAAACACACGATGGCAATGGCGCCTCTCTATCCGCTCGCCAAGAAGATGCAGAGGCGACGGAGCGATGGGTACTTCACATGGAAGAGTTGGGCAAAGACAACGATCAATTTTCTCCTACAATACAATCTTATGAAAGTGTTGTACAGGCATGGGCTAGGACAGGTACTTATCAAGGTCTCCTCCGTGCAGAACAGTGGGCCCAACGGGCAATCGAAGCAGCCTCTCTCGGAGATGAAATCAGTCAAATCCAACCTCGACTTCTGACATTTCACCCCATCCTTGCATCTTGGGCTTATTGTGGTTGGCCAGAACGTGTCCAACAATGGAGCGATACTCTACACGAGCTTAGCAGTAATGATAGATCGATGGCAGGAGTGACACCCGACGGACGCATACAGGAGGCTCTCATCGTTGCATGGCAAAAGCGACTGGAGCTTTCTCCTTCTTCATCTTCGAGCGATGAGCCAGCTTCGCTGCAGTCTCGGTTGGCTACGTCTGTCGAGGTAGCCAACGCCTGCATGGCGTGTCTTGAACATTTATGTGCTCAAGCGAAGAACCAAGTCGGTGATCGAAACGACTTGCGTATAGCCTTCGATGCGTCGTCAGTTGAACGGGTAATTGGTGCCTGGGCTCATGTCGCTCATTGCGCGGCAGCTACGTCCATCGGCAATGGGATCGAGACTACTAACGAGGATGATCCATCGGCAACACCAACTCATGCTTTAATGGAGATGGTTCGGGCGGTGGAATTGGTAAATGAAGTGATTGATTTGTATAGGTCGATACCGACGGATGGTTTAGACGAGAAGACATCGGAGAAATACCAATATCACATGAATCATCTCATGTCGAAGACTCCTCAAATGTACGCCAAGGCCATACGGAATATTTACGAGGCGAATCAAATCACATCAGGTGCTGAAAGCTCCGACACGAAACTCAGCACCCAAGTCGAGTCTTTGCTGCCCAGCATCGAAAAGATGCTGAGGCGTTGTCACTTTTATAACATTGCATTGATTCCGAGACGCGAGTTCCGGTCAGAGAATGAATTTTTGACCTATCGAGATTCCTTTTCTTATGGCTCTGGTGCCACATCGAACCAAGGAGACATAGAAGGGGGCCAGATCACAGGCGGTCATCCACTTCGTGATATTTATTCTGCTGTTTTGGATATCTGTACATCCATGGAAGGCACCGTTTACTCAGGGGACGCCTTCCGTCTGGCTATGATGGTACAAAAACAGTTGGCCATAACAAATCGGATGAATGACGATGAAGAGAAAGAGCCACAACTTCACGAGCGTGCGCTCAGTGTCATCGATAATCTTGTTGAGGACGACATCGAAAAATTGGCCATCCAACAAAAACTGCAAACACCAGAAAGCCGCAACGGATTTGTGGACGACGATGAGGACACTTTTGCTAACGTATCGAGTCCAAGCACAGTATCACTCGCAAGCGAATCTTCCGACATATCAGACAACGAGGAGGTCAGTTCTTTGGCAACGAGGAAAGCAAAGAAGCGTATCATCGTCAAAAGACGGTTTCCAGTTTCAGGTCGGCGAGCTACCAGAGGAACTAAGAGGAGGCGCTGATGGAATGAGGCAGCTCATCGCAAGTTAACTACGATAGAAGTCTAAATTTCTCTCCCTTTCCTGAGACTACCTAAGTACCTACATCACTTATACCACCATCTGCGTGCTATTTCTCATGCCAAGAACCATCTCATCAAGGTTGATCAGACGCTCACGTATTCTGCTCGACCTTGGCCCATTACTTTCAAAAGAAGATACAGGGTCTGACTCACTAGAGCTTCGATATATCTCAATCGCTTCTTCATGAGTGGCAGCCGACGCATCGAACCTTCCCAAATAGAAAAGGCAGGAGGCTTTGTTCAGCAAAGCATCTGCGAGTGGGCTTTCATCTTCGAGATTATCTTCATACAGGGCAATCGCCTTTATCATGTGTCTAAGTGCCTCGTCTGGATCGTTTTGGGAGAGATGTATTGTTCCCAGATTGAAGAGCAGATCTGCTTCGTACAATGGATCATCTAGTCCATCGTGTCCAAAATCATCTAAAACATCCGCACCGCTAGCATCTAGGGACGCGTAGTAATCCTCCAGAGCCTCTTCGTGCAATCGAAGAGACTCATCATCTTCGTACGGAGTCTGTTTGTTTATTCGAGGTGGTGGTGGCTTGTGCGGAGATCCGCTGCTTGCAGCAGCTAGTTGTTTAAATTTGTCCATCGAGTGCTTATAGCGCTCAATGCACTCATCATATCTTCTAGTTTGGAGCAACACGTCGCTCAGCTGAGACAGCATGTCAGCAAGGACTGCCGGGATGCTGCCATCTTGATCGTCGAAGTGATGCTGGTACCCTTCTGACTCTAATTCAGAGTAAATCTCGATCGAATTCTCATACATTGACATGCTTTTGGTCAAGTCGTTAAGATAAAGGCTTACCAAACCGATTGCGGCAGTTGCATCGGCAAGCTGTACTCGATCATCATGAGTCGAACCATTCGTTCCCGTTGTCGATTTCTCGAAACGACGGTAGGTAGCAGCTGCTTTCTCAAAACTCTCTCTTGCCATCTTGAGGACACGCTCTCCATCGACGCCAAATATTTGCATCGATTCATCGAAGGTCGAATCGTCGGCACCATCATTTCGTTCTTCGCTACTAGTAATTGTAGAAGTGATGCCGTCGACGGAAACAACCGTCGAGCGAAGACTTGCTTCCTCGCCCCCCTGGTTCATTGCATCGCCAACAGCCAAAACCACGTCTATAAGCCCCTGCTCATAACATTCAACGATTTGACTGCCCAGTCTCACCGATGCATCTGCACATGCGAGTTTCAGCTGCGCCGACCATTCTTCATCGACTGTAGTGACGGCAGTAGCGCCCCCATCACTAAGAAGTTGTAGGGCTCGTTCATAGGATAGGATGGCATCGCGATTGTATCGCAACGCCTTTTCATAGAACGGCGATAAAAGTTCGGGGCTGACAGTCACAGCGGATCCCTCGGCGTTGGGACCTAGCATGAGTTCACTTAAGGCAGGGTCGACCATTACAAGCTCAGCTAGCTGCAGCTTGATGGTTGATACTCCCGCAAGCAAACCGATAATGTCATTGTCAGGATCCTGGCTACTTCTAGTGAATTCTTCTCCCCTCCAAAGTGTCATTGCACGTTCGTACAGTTGCACGGTCGACTCGTACGCGGCGATTCCCCGTTCATAATCTTCGGCGACGTCGGCAGCGGTGCCCTGTGCGGCTGCTCGTATCTGAGCATCATTCACATTTTCAACATGGCCGTTGCCGAGTTCGGCCATTAAATCGCCAAGAGATACCAGATGCTCCAGCATTTCTTCGTCGAAAACGTCCGCAGCCACCAGCTGCTGTTGCTCCCCAAGCTGAAGCTCTCTCTTTATTCTGGTCAGCATCGGGGACAGGGTTGCATAATTGGAATAGGGATGGAAGTATTCGTGCGCATTGGGATCGTGTCCAACGACGATGGTGGGCTGGGAGGAGGCATCCCTCTGGTTCCGGAACCTCACGGGCAGGGGAAGCAGGGAAGGTGCGGTCAAGTCGTCCTGCTGCTCTTGAGCGACAGCAACGATCGCACAACCAAGGAGGGCAAGAATTGCTACTACTAGCAGCATGGGGCGATACTAATTAACAAAGAGGCAGCAAGCAAAGGGCATGGCAGAGGCAACGGGGGAAGAATGAGGGTCACTGCAGGCGAGGCCGATGCGACGGTCAGACGTTTCGGTCCCCACAAAATATATGTCATTCCACATTCCACCCGTTCGTTCGCCACCGGCATCAATCCCATCGCATCGCATGAGCTCGGCATCGGCACATCGGCATCGGCATACTACGTAGCTAGACTACATGTAGTAGGCACTCCTTCCGTCCCTCCGATTATTCATTCCAGTGAACCATGGGCCAGTCGATATCTCGATCTGGCGGTGCCGGCAACG
>Ga0115006_10001907_pt1 | contig 13398 bp, 25 predicted proteins | sample ArcOceMetagenome_3_FD_88943 | JGI IMG/M metagenome (GOLD analysis project Ga0115006, IMG submission 88943) | Marine eukaryotic phytoplankton communities from Arctic Ocean - Arctic Ocean- Svalbard ARC20M Metagenome | ecosystem: Environmental > Aquatic > Marine > Oceanic | place: Arctic Ocean...
CGAGGACCAAATATTCGTCAGGACGATGTTAGACCACGAGGTCAAGAGCAGCAAGTAATATAATAGTCCAATCACACACAACAAAATTTTTCCTTTTTCACAGCCTCGCTTCGTTCAGCCTAGCCTTGCTAATGCCAGCGCATCCTGCTTGGGGTTATGAAGGCTATTCTGATCCTCTCCCCTCCCCCACCACCGATGGGATTTCCTCCCTCACTTTTTCGCACTTTTCTTCGCCAGCCAAAACCAATATTCTGCTCGCCTCCTCCTGGGATGGGACAATTCGCCAGTACACTCCCGATTCTGATGGAAAGTACACCTCTCGTGCTTCTCAAAGTGCTGGTGGTTCCCCTGTGTTATGCTCCGCTTATGGCGTTTCGACTCGCTACGTTTACGCTGGGAGTTTAGACGGTTCCTCGCAGAAGGTTGATATGGAGAAGGGTGAGAGCACGACAATAGGTAATCACGAGAAGGCTATCTCCTCTGTGTGCTGTATGGCGTCATCTGAGAAGCCTTGGTCTTCGTCTCTTTTTGGGTGCATTGCGTCGGATTCTTGGGACGGGAATGTGAAGTTGTGGGATGTCCGCCAGCCTCAGATCTGCAAGTCCGCCTCCGAGATCTCCCTTGGGGCCAAGGTCTTTGGTATGGATTGGGTGGACCACACGCTAATGGTGTGCACGTCAGCGAGGAAGATTCACATTTTCGATGTGCGAAAGGCTGGCGACATTGATTTTCTTACGTGCCACAGGGTTGACGGCACTATTAATCCCATCAATGCCGTTGCTTTCCACCCCACTTATGGAACCTTTGCTACAGGTGGGTGTGACGGCACGGTTGTGGTGTGGGATGCTCGCATGAAGAAGCGCCTCGTCGCCCTCCCTTGCCTCGCCTCGCCACGTCCGTTTCTGCTCTAGCCTTCTCCAAGGGCGAGGATGGGGGCTCCCTTCTCGCCGTTGCTCAGTCTTACACCTTTGAGGAGGGCGAGAAGGATCACCCCGAGGATTAGATCTTCGTGCGTTCTATGTACGACCACGAGGTAAAGAGCAAGAAGTAAGTTTGGGGAGTAGAACCACCGCCTCCCAAACCGACGCCCTAACCAACAAACCGAAACTTTACAAAACACAAACAACAATTTCCCTTCATTCCCCCAATAACGCTAACGCAGCCGTATCCTGCTTCCCCCTCCCCCCCGGGCCGAATTGGTCGTAGTTTCTCCCCTTCTTGCTGAATTTCTTCTTGAACGCGACCGCCCCCATCCTCACGTCAACCACACTCTCGTTTGTGATTGGCTTACTTTTCCAGCACGGCACAATATCAATCGGGCAGGTCCTATTCACGTCATCCAGGCTCCCCACGTTGCTGTTCACAAAGTTCTTCAGCCTCTTCATTTCATCCTTGGCATCCATCATCCTCCTCTTCTCTATGCCCCTCTTACTCATCTTCTGGAGCTCCACTCTCCTCTGAATTTCCTCGAGCAAGGTTTCGTTCGTCACGTGACCCACATGCCTCGTCCTTTTGCTCCTCTCAATCATGTGAGACTGCGATGAGCGAAGTGAATCGCGAAAAGGGTTAGGCGAGAAGCGAAGCGACGAGAAGGAGGGATTGCTTATCGTATAGAACAGCTTTGGCAGCTCGCTACGCTCGCCGACATCGCTCGTCGCTCCGCCTCACCTCGGCCCTCCTGAACTTCTGGTAAACATCTTCATCATATATCGCCTTCTTCCTCCGCTCCCTCTCCTCGTGTTCCCTTCTCGCATTATCTACGAGCTTATCCTTCCTCTTTTTCGCAACCCCTATCGTCTTCTCTCTGTCCTCTCGGTCTGACTTGTTCAGTTCGTTGATAACGGGGCACAGCCCAGACTGCGATGAACGAAGTGACGAGTGGGAGATTGTTAGTTATAGTGCCATGCAGTATATTGTCGTCGCTACGCTCCTTCCGTACAACGCTCCTCCCGTCGCTCCGCCTCACCTCCTTGGCCGTAAAGTAGAAACGTTTCAAGTGCTCCAAGAATCTATCATGCCAGCGCATCTCGTGCCTGATGACGTGTAGGCCGTCCTTATCATACACAGGTACCTTACCCATACGTTTCGCCACCCCAGTTACACCGTACTCCTCATGGCCCCACACAAACTCCTTAAAGTTGAGCCTGTTGTCGAAGTGAAGCGCCCCAGTCTCCTTCCACTCATCCTCCGCGCACGTAAAGTACATGCTCTCGTCCTTGATGTATTCGAAAACCTCCTGGTTGCCGTAACCGCTTGGGTTTTGGTACATTTCCTTCTCGGTCCACCTGAAGTTCCACTTGGGAGGAAACTGGTCGAATGGGTTCTGAATAATGTCTATTTCCTTCACTTCGTCCACCAGGGTTGCGAACTCGAGTGGCAGCGCCCTCAGTAGGTTGTGGTGCAAATCGAGCCTTTGAAGGGCCGTGAACATATCCACTGCAGGAGGAAGGAACTCGAGACTGCGATGAGCGAAGTGGTGAGTGGAAGGTTGTTAGATATTGTGCTCTAGAAGTATACGGTCGTCGCTTCGCTCCCCCCCTCCCGTATTTCGTCCCCCCCCCCTCACCTGTTGGAGGAGAGATCAAGAGCCCTCAACTTCGTTAGGTCGCATAGGTGCATCGGGAAGCTCTTGATCGCGTTTCCGGAGCAGTTCAGCTCTCTCAGGGACTGCAGGTACATCATGGACTGGGGGACAGAGGGAAGGGTGTTGTGGCTCACGTTGAGCGTTTCGAGGCACTCCAGGGCACCGAAGCTCATAGGCAGCCCGCTTATCTGGTTGTGGCTCAAGTCCAACGTCCTCAGCGCCCTCAGCAAACCGAACTCCGGAGGGAGATCCGTGTTAAGCCTGTTGTGGCTAATGTCCATATTTTGGAGGGAAACCAAGGCGCCAATCTCGGGGGGGAGCTCTGTGATCCAATTCGTCCTCAGGTTCAGCTGCTGTAGAGCAGTCAGCATACCAAACTCTGCAGGGATCGCCTCGATCTGGTTCATGGGGGCGAAAAAGCTCTGGAGGCTCAACATCTCCCCAACCTCCGGTGCGATCCTCCTTATCTTATTGTTCTTTGCCTGCAAGTCCATGCAGGCAATCCAACCCTTGCTGCAAGCAGGGATCTCCTGCAACCAGTTGTCGTTAATCCTGAGAATCTCCATCTTCTCCATGCCAACCATGCTCTCCGGGAGGACCTGGATCTGATTGACGCTCAGGTTGATCTGCTGGGCTAGATACAGTTGACCAAAGTGATCAGGCAAGTGAGTGATCGCATTATTGCTGAGATCGAGCTTGGTCAGACTGGTCAAGTTCGAAAAGTCCTCTGGCAACTCCCTCAACTTGTTGCTCGACAAGTTGCAAAACTGCAACTGGGCCAACTCCCCGAACCCATACCCCAGATCGCTAATCCTGTTGCTGTGCAAGACCAAGTACTTGAGAGGGTACATGTTCTGGATTTCGGTCGGGACCCTTTCCAACTTGTTTCTGCTTGCGTCGAGGTGCACCATCTCGTGCATGAACTCGATCTCCTTGGGAAGGTCCCTCATGTCATTGTTATCACAAAGGAAAACCTCCAAGTTCCCGCAGTTGGCGACTTCGGGGGGGATGTGCATGATCCTGTTGTGGCTGAGATTGAAGCTCCTCAGTGTGTTGAGGTTGAAGAGAAAGTCGTTCTTCGATGAGCGAAGCGATGAGCAGAAGATTGTTATTTATTGTGCTGCAGCAGTATACGGTCGCCACTTCGCTCCTCCCGTCCTTCACTTCGCTCCTCGCCCCCCCTCACCTCGGGCAATTCGACAAGCTTGTTTCCCGAAAGATCAAGAATCACCAAATTTGCGAGTTTCGCCTGGGCATCGGCCATCTTGTACAAGTCCTGGGGAACCACCCGGTATCCCTTGTCCTTCAAGATCATTTTATCTTCCCCCTTCCTCCTAATCTCCTTTATCCTGAAGGCCTCCTTCTCCTTCCTGTTCATGCTGATCATCGCCTGCTCCCTCTGTTTCGCCTGTTCCATCTCCGCGGCAAGCTTTTCCTTCATCAACTTCTCCTGAATCCTCTGCTTCGCTCGCTCCCTCTGCTCCTTCTGTATTTGCTGCCTCTTCTCCTTATGGCGAAATGCAGCGTCCCTGGCAGCCTCTCGAGAGTGGATGTTTTGCTCGGCCTTTTTTGCCCTTTTCTTCTCATCTTTTCGTTGCTGCGCCTCGATACGGACCTTCTTGACCTTTTCTTGGACGGTATCGAAAGCTTTGAGCATATTCTTGTCATTCTTTTCGATTTGCCTCATGAGCGCGTTGGCGTTGAGGAAGTTCGTGAACTCAATGCGCTTCTTATGGAGTGGGCCAACCTTGGAAACCTTGCCCAGAATGCCATCCGTCGATATCTTGTGTGGCTCAACTGCGACGAGCGAAGCGAGCGCGGGAAGGGTTGTCAGTTAAATGGGGAGGTGGTGTATTGCTATCACTTCGCTTCAGCCGTTCTTCTTGGCCTCACCTCCGAGCTTCTCCAGCTCCACCGCTGGGTCGACCAGACTGTGGCACCAAATCTTCTTGAACTCCTTATAATCGATGACACCACTCTTATCCTTGTCAGCCTGAACGAAGAGTTCCAAGAGTTCGTCGTCGGAACGCAATTGACCGAGCGCCTTCACACACTCCTGGAACTCAGTCTGGTTGATCTCCCCGCTACCGTCAACGTCAAAGATGAAAAAGGCGTCAAGCGGCGTCAAATCTGGCCCCGTTTTCGGAACGGCGTCGTTCATCATCATCGCAACCTCAAACTCGGTCATCGATACCTTTCCACACGCCTTACCGGTTTCGTCTGGGAGATCGCAAGCGTTGAAAAGGCGCAGGGCCCTTCCCTCCAAGACGACGATGTTGAGAAGATCCAGGGCGTTTTTGAACTGCCTGTAATTTATTTCGTCCTCCTCGGTCAGTTCCAAGAATTGCCACGCGTTTTTGGCAAGCCGGCTGTAATGGGAGACTGAATTCAAGCCTTCCATTGCTGCCTTGCCCGACCCCGGAGCTTTGGCCATCCTGTCCTTCGCCTGTCCCATGCCCAAAGCCTGCTCGGTACCCGGCATTTCCTTGGCGTTTTGGGAGAACCTTGCAAAACCGAAAACTATGGGCTCGTCGGTCAGGGGATTATCGCCCTTCCTCTTCACAACGACGCAACCAGCGAATTCGTCAACGTTGGGACAGTCCTTCAGACTCACGTCAAAGTTGGCCGCCTTCGCGTGCTTCCCGATCAGGGTGTCAATATACCCATCTTTTGTGTCGCAGGAAACAAAATGGCCAGTCTCCTCGATATCTGCCATTCGCTTCTTGGGCTTCTTTTTCGTCATGTACAGGGACAGCTTCACTCGCTGCTGCGCCCTCCTTTCTATCACTATATCATCGTCTGAGTCCTCGTCGCTGTCGGTTTCGGCCTCTTTGAACTTTTGAATGATCCTCAGGTTCGTGAAGGAGAGCTTGTAAAGGTCTCTCAACCCTCTGAGCTCGCACTCTCCTTCGATGTAGTTCATTCTGTGTCGGTCGTCCCCCTTCTTGATCTCAGCGAAACGCTTTGGGACCCACAGCCCTCCTTCCATCCCGGCACGCTCCTTCATCACGATTGCAGAAGGGGGCGCCATATTGAGATACCTCTCATTTTCAAGGTTTTTGTTCATCTCCCTCTCGTGCCTAGCCTTCTCCTTCCTCTGAATTTGTTCGTCAACCTTCTTTCTGTCAACAGAAATCGAGATCTTTCCTTTGACGAGCTTGTTGTACTTGTCGGTCTTTGACAAATCTTCCTTGAGGTCGTAAACCTGCGACGAGCGAAGGGATGCGAGCGAAGCGAGCGCGGGAATGGCTGTCAGTTAAATAGGGAGGCGGTGTAGGGTTTGGGTTATTCTCACCTTTCCCAATATTTTGTCAGGCTTGTCGACTGAATCTGCACCGTCCGGGAAGGGAGGAGTAATGTCCGCGAGGAATTCTTCGCTCTCGGGGTGCATGATGTCGAGTCCCTTCAGGATGACCTCCCCGAGGAAATCTGAGATGAGCAAAATAATTAGGGGTAAGATAAAAAGGTTAGCTGTGGGTATATGCCGCCCGCTTCGGATGCCCGTCCCACCTCACCTCCTGTTTTGCTTGCAGAAACAACCTTGGACATTAGGGCAGGGGCGTCCGAGTCAAACACCTTAATTTTGAGAATGGGAAGCTTCTGCTTGGATGGGAGGCGGATCTTGAAGGTGTGCTTCTTATTAGGGTACCATACTGGGTCCATTGTGTTATCACAAACATCTGTGGATCCAATCTCTTGCCCCATGAATTCCAGCACGCACATAGGATCAGATTTCCCAAACCTATCAGCCTTGGCCAAGCCCGAGGCAGAAACAATTGTTACCATGAGAGGCGCACCGGCCTCATAGGGTTGAACCAGATCATCTTGGGTTATTTTTTCCTTGACCTTCTCCTCGACTTTCTTCTTGGGCGGCGGGGGCAACTTGTCCTGATTCATTTTCGGTTAGTCAAGGGTCGAATAGCTTGAAAATATTGGTCAACTCACCTTATTGTTCTTCCCTACGACCAAGCTCTTGACCCACTTCCCTCTATACAGCGCCTCCTTCTTGATTTTCCCCAAGAACGACTTCCCAGCAACCTCCCCATGAGCGGCCGCAGCCTCAGCAGCCTTTGTCGCTGCCTCCTTGGCCTTCTCCTTAGCTTTCGCCTTCATTTCCTTGATACCCATCGCAAAAACCGACTCACAGAGCTGGACAGAGTCGCTTTTTCTTGATCTACGAGGTATATTACTTGTTTTTCTCCAATCCTTGTTTAACAGAGGTCTGAACTCGGGCTGAGCTCGAAGGCCAAAATATATTCTTCCAAATGGTCGACCTTGGATCATTAAATAGCGTAGTATGCGACAATGGTACCGGTTTTGTCAAGGTAAGGCCCCGTAGAACACAATTTTTGACGTTTGTGAGGGGAGAAAGGGTGGATCCATATCCCGGGAACCCGAGCTTTGGGCCCATAATATCCTCCTATATTCTGACTCCTGCACCCTTCATTTTCAGGTTGGTTATGCAGATGAAAACTTCCCCCGAGCGATTTATCCTTCTATGATCGGAAGGCCTGTCCTGCGTGCAGAGGAGGCTGTTGCAGAGGGGGTCGAGCTGAAAGATATCATGTGTGGTGACGAGGCTGCAGCAGTCAGGCACAGTTTGGAGTGCAGTTATCCCGTCGAGAACGGTATCGTTAAGGTGCGTTTTGGGCTGGGAGGGTGTCGGGGATAGGACGTTGTGAAGGTGTTCTCCCTGACTCTGTTACTTACTATTCTCCCAACCTCCCCTCCCCCCCCTCAAAGAACTGGGACGACATGGAGGCGCTTTGGAACTACACGTTTTGGGAGAAGATAAAGATCAACCCAGCGGAAAACAAAATCCTGCTGACAGAGCCTCCACAAAATCCCCTTTCAAACCGCAAGAAGATTGTCGAGTACATGTTTGAGACTTACAATTTCGCCGCAGCAAACGTGTCCATTCAGGCGATGCTTACGCTTTACGCGCAGGGCCTCCTCACAGGAGTGGTTTGCGACACGGGAGACGGTGTGACCCATGTGGTCCCTGTCTATCATGGGTTTGTGCCGCAGCATCTCATCAAGAGATTGGACGTCGCCGGTAGGCACATCACGAAATATTTGATCAAGCTCCTCTTACTCAGAGGCTACGCTTTCAATAGGACTGCCGACTTTGAGACAGTCAGGCAAATCAAGGAGAAGGTGAGATTGAATGAGTGGGAGCGAACGACGGCTGGAGCGAAGCGACAGCATCACATCGCCCAGCCACACAACTAACGGCCTTTTGTTCGTCGCTTCGCTCCTACCCGCTCGCTCATCACAGCTGTGCTATGTGGAGCATGACACTGACACCGAGAGGCGCCTAGCGCAGGAGACAACAGTACTTGTCGAACCCTACACCCTCCCAGACGGAAGGGTCATCAAGGTTGGCCAGGAACGTTTCGAGGCCCCAGAGGCCCTCTTCAACCCCTCCCTTATCGATTGTGAGGGCAAGGGTATGGGAGACCTCGTGTTTGACATGATCCAAGAGGCGGACCTGGATTGCCGCACCGACTATTACAAGCACATTGTGCTCTCCGGCGGCTCATCCATGTACCCCGGGTTGCCATCGCGGCTCGAAAAGGAGATCACAGGAAGGTACCTTAAGGACATTCTCAAGGGGGACAAGGACAGACTCAAGAAGTTCAAGCTTAGCATTGAGGACCCACCTAGGAGGAAGCACATGGTGTTCCTCGGCGGGAGCGTGCTGGCGGACGTCATGAAGTCTAGGGAAGAATTCTGGATCACCAAGGCTGAGTACGAGGAATTAGGGGTCGTAAGAGCTCTGGAGAAGTGCAAGTAGTAAGGGAAGACAGGAAGCCAATTTCGTGGGGACAGTTGAAGAAAAGCAGATGCGTATAATAAGAAACAACCAAATCGTTTCAGCAAAATAATGCATTGGCAGTTGCTCATTATGTCCTAAAATCCCCCTGTCTCGGACATATCAAAAAAGTCATCCCATGCTTGGATAGGGTGACCAAGAACGTATTCCATCCCATGCTCGTCAAAACCGGTGAAGAGGTTGTCTCCGTTACTGCCCGGTCTCGACGCGTGCTTCGGACTGTTCGTGTTTGTATTCGTATTCATGGTGTTAATGGTTGGGACAATATCATCATCGGGCGGCATTTCGATACCCATGGCGAGCATTTCAGCCTCCGCCGCCGCAGCTTCTCTCATTTCCACCGCCTGGTGTTGCATCCGCCTCTCCAGCATCATCTCCTCATGGCTCAGTTTCCCCTTCTTTTGAGGCCTCCCGCCCTCCCCCCCCCCCCCCCTCTTCGTACTGCTTGGCAAAGCGTTCTTCCACCTCCTGCTGTCTTTGGTATTTCAACGCCCGCTCCTCCTCGAGCTTGGTCATCCTTAGTTTTTGGAGCTGCTGCATCTGCTGCTGGTGGTGAATTTGCATAAGCATTTGCTCCGCCTGGTGTCGCTCTATCATGTCCCCGATCGCCTCGTCTATGGAAGACAAACCAAATTCAACATCGGCCCGGGCAGTGGCAGTCTGGTGGGGGACATTTCTGTTGCCTAAAGCAGAAAGGTCAAAGTGTGCTCTGCCTCCGGTGTTGATGGGGTCACGCCCTGTTTGAGATGGACCGTCGTTGACCGGAGCCCCGGCGCTGTATCCTGTGGCGGCAGCCTCGAATTCCGACATTTTCTTTTGAATGAAGACCTCCGGGGCTTGGTAGAATTGTCCGTTCTTGAGTTCGTTGTCTATCAACTTGCTGTTATTAGGCGCCGCAACCTGCGTCGCTCCGAATTGCAAAATATCAAGGGAGACTTGCTCGCCGCGGCGCACAGCTGCGGCGAAGGCTTCCATTTTCTTGGCCCTCATCTCGGCCTGCATCGCCTCGTTTGCCAACTGGTGCGCAGCTATCTGCCTGGCCGCCCCAGAGTTCGCCGGCAAACTCGGCTGGGTCTGCAACGACATTTGGGATTTGAACTGGGAGTTGAAACTCTCTCGCATTTTCCCTGTGCCTTCACCCCCCTCTTCTGTCGTTTCCACTAGGGATTCCATTTCCATTGGGGTTTCTATTGTCTGGGATTCCGTCTGGGTTTTCGTCGAAGTTTCCATCTTTACCATCGGTTCCACTAGTGTGCGCCCCCTAATATTTCTTGTTTCCACGTTCATCATTTTGGGGGCCACGACCTTCTTCCATCTCTGCAGACACTGTGTGTGGTTCCGAGATCCAACATTCTCCGCAATCTCTTTCCACTGGGCGAGGAGCGAAGCGACGAGTAGGGGGTTAGTTTGTGTGCGATGCTGTCATTTTTTTCCAACCGATCCGCACATCTCCGCCATTACGAACCTTTTTTTCCCCAAAGGAATTCACTGCCTCTATGAGGGTGGCATCTTCGTCCTTTGTCCAACGTCGCGTGCGGCTCACTCTCCTGAGGGGGTCGGGAAATAAAGGGGATGAGCTTATAAGCGGAGAGGAAGCTCGAAGGTCGCGAATAACATGAATGGAACACTCTCCATCTTCATTTTTTGACTCACCCGCTTTGCCTCAACATCTCATCGGGGGGATTGGGGCAATTTATTGGTTTCTTCGCAACATAACTTACTATATCGTCACTCTTGGAAGCAGTTACATCGAGGGATTCGAGCCTGGGGGAAGGTTTTGTGGATAAGATATCTTTGGGCGGGGATGAGGATTTTGTTATTAGGGTAGTTTGAAGGAGTTTTCGGTTAAGTGTCGCAGGCGACAGCTTAATCATTGTACCATTAAGGTCAGAGGAGGAGTTTTCAGCGCTTCGAGAGGTTGAAAGGGAAGGAAGTGAGAGGGAGGAGGTGGAGGGTTCCGAAGGGTTCATTTGACTCATTTGTCCCCCCTATTCTGAAGATCACAAAGTAAAGTTCGACAAGGTTCGGAGGGGAGTGGAGGGGGGAACGGAGGAGGGTTTTACAGTAAGGATCAAGGATGAAGTGTTGTCAAAGGATCCAGAGTTGTGTGTTTTCCTAAAAATGGCCGAAGAAAGGAAAACCATTGCCCAGCAGGCCCAGCAGCTGGGTTTCCACGGAGGTAAAGTTGAGTAAATGAGCAATTTCAATCCCCTTTTTTCGGCAAATCAGCAAAAATAACGTCGGAGTAATACGCGAGTAAAAGAAAGCGCTAGATTCTTTGTCGACCCAACCCTCAGCCTTCAGCCTATTCATAACAGTTTTACACTCTCTTCTCTTCCCTTCTCCTCCTTTCCTTCTTGCTCCTCTTTCCCGCTTCTTAGACCTTGTTCGCTGCCTTCATACCCGTGTTCATGCTCGCCGCCTTGAGCGCCTGTCCCGCCGATGTGAGTCCCTCCTTCTGCTTGACCACCCCTCCAGCCCCAGCTGTCACCGCCCCGGCAGAGATCATACTAACGGGAATGATTTCGTGGCGGAACTTGGCGAGCACGAGGACGAAGAGCATCGTGAAGAGGAAGATGAAGAACGCGCAGGCCGCGAACCAGCGGTCGGCGGTCTTTGCCGCCGTCCCTCTGGACGCGTAGGAGGCAAACATGATGAGGAGGAGGAAGTAGAGCTGGCTGGTCATGAAGCTTCCCCCGAGGAGGACGCCGATCGCAGACGGGGTGCGGTGGCGGCGGAGGATGTAGGTCCCCCCCGCCACGAGGCCGACGACGACGAACATGGACCAGACGGCGGCAAAGGCACCTCCGTGGGACTTGTGACGACCACTGTCGTTCATTCCAGCGGTTGCACAGGCGATGATCACGTTCATGAGCGCGAGAAACTGGGGTCGAGGTTGGCGAGGGAAATGGGAAGGCAAGGGGGTTAGAGGAGGGCCAAAGTGGGGAAAGACGTGACCAGCCCTTGTGCATGTTGGATTGTTGGGAGATTGAGGGGAGGAAGGGGGGGGGGGAGGGAAGGAGACAGACGAGGGGAACGATGCAGAGTCGTAAGCGGGAGGAGGAAGATTCTTAAAGGGAGAGGGTTCGATCGAACGGGTTCGGGAAGGGGAGGATTTCAGACAAATGAAAAGGGGTGGGGGAATCACGCACCATACAACTGTACCACACATGCGCCACGAGACGGGTGGGCTTCTCCTGGTAAGAGGCTAGGATGGTGTTGGCCATGAGGATGAAAATTTGGCCTGGTTGGCCTGAAAACAGGGATTGGGAGGAAAGGGGGGTGGGTGGGGAGAATAAAAGCAAATGGGGATTGCGTGTAACGGCGTTTGGAATTGATATATACTGCGTCGGTTTACTCGACTCTGCTCCAAAGCGCGATTCCTCCTCCTGCGGAATGGCGCGAGCGTGGGGAGGGGAAGGGAAGGGGTGAGGAGCAGGAGGTTGTTAGTTATGGCGAGAAGGGCAGTAACGAGCAAAAGGGTTTTGATTCGATCGTGCGTTATGCTGTCGTATCGCTCTAGCTCTCCCCTCCCTTTCCCGCTCACCTCCCCCCCTAGCGGTTGCAATCTTCTCGTCCGCAACCCCCCAGTTGAAAAATGCCTTCTTCTTTTTAGTTTCCTTATCCGTTACCCCCGTACCGCTCCCCAGTCCCGTCTTCTCCCCTATGTCCACAGCGTTCCCCCCGAGGTTTATCTTGAAACCAGCGAGAATAAGGGAGTCAAAATCAAACTGCAATCAGCGGGGCGAGGAGCGAAGCGACAAGTGGAAGGGCATGAGCGAAGCGACGAGTGGAAATCGATTAGTTATGTAGGAAAGTGGTATCATGCTTTTGCTGTCGCTTCGCTGCAGCCTTCGCTCCTCGCTCAGCCTCACCTCCACCCTAACCATTGAGTCCCCCACCTCAACGAGGTCATAGCAACCCTCGAATTTCAAAGCCGGGTAATCTCCTATGTATATAGCGTTTGTAATACCGCCGGCATCTGTGAAGCTCTGCACGGCCTTGAGGGGGAAGTAGTTCACCTTAACACCCGTCTTCTTCTGCTGCTTTATGGTACCAGTAGTGAATATCAACCTCCAGCTACCCACTATGTTACGCATCAATTCCATAGCCATCCTTCCCCCCTCCTTTTGGTCCTGTCCCTGCCCCTTACCCATCTTGTTCCTGTCCTTGACTAACCTTTCACACTTTAGCAATGTTTCAACAACCAACTCAGAATCAACAGCCTTTGTGGATGCGGCGTCGTAAAGAACGCTCTTATTGACAGCGAGATCAGCGTCAACTTCCGTCAAGGACGTGGATTTGAGAGTGAACCAGGAGGGTCGAGGGGCTATCGAGGTGGCAGCTTTTATATCTTTCCTAGGCAATGCTGATGATAGATAATTCGAGAATGAGGACATCTGTATGACGTATGATAATATCAGAAGGCAAATTAATTGATGGAACATCTCAGTGATGACAGCAACCTTTGCAGGATAAGAGTCACCAAATTTGAGAGCATCTTTGAGGGTTATAACGCATTTTACAACTATTTAAAGGTTTAACGACAACAATAATCAGGTTAGCTACCCATTAGTACCGTTTTTAGATCCAAAAGTGACATTTATAGTTCAACACTTCAAGCCATCCCAGTCTCGCAGAGGAAAAGAGTAAAAAAACACCAAAAATAATAACGCAGTACCGACATGTCCTTCTTATCCACATGGTGCATAACAATACGGTCAGACTTATCGACCCTCCTAACAACAGCAGCCTCAACCTCCACCTACCTAACCTCTCTCTTGGATACTTGGCTGACCCAGAACCCTGCAGGATGTTGGGGCTCACCCATAGAGGCAGCAGACCCTTTATGGGCGGAGATTGTCAATGTTAAGACCGTGAAGGAGCTCGGGGAGCTGCTAAAAACGCAGGCTATCGAACCTGGGAAGGAGGTGAGATGATGGGAGGAGCGAAGCGACGACTGTATACTGCATAGCGC
>Ga0115006_10001908_pt1 | contig 13398 bp, 4 predicted proteins | sample ArcOceMetagenome_3_FD_88943 | JGI IMG/M metagenome (GOLD analysis project Ga0115006, IMG submission 88943) | Marine eukaryotic phytoplankton communities from Arctic Ocean - Arctic Ocean- Svalbard ARC20M Metagenome | ecosystem: Environmental > Aquatic > Marine > Oceanic | place: Arctic Ocean...
CGTACCTGATACATACAATGTGTGTGTGTATGTGTGTGTGTGTGCGCGCGCGCGTGCGTGTATTCATACATATATATATATATATACATATTCGTATGTATATACATATTCATACCTGATACTCCTGTCCCTCCTCATAATGGACAACCTGCACAGCCTCGGAGCAAAAGGGGCTCAGGCCCAGCAGGTACGACACGCGCAGCACCACCGCGGCCGACACCGGGAGAGATCGATCTACTCGGCAGCTTGTGGACGTGCGCCCTTGCCGCGCGGCCTCCTCCCTGATCTCCTCCGCAGACGGCGGCACTGCGTGAACGTATCGCTCCTTCATGTTGCCTACGAGGCTCTGCTTCAGGCCTACGTTTTGCGCCGCTGTAATGAGCTCCTGTGCTTCTTCGGCTGTTACCAGATTATGGATGAAGGCGACGCGCGGGTCGCCGCTCACGCTTTCCACCACCATCCGGTGCCCCCCGAACCACACGTTTTTCGGCGCCCGGCCGTACAAGAGGGGATAATCCTCGACATCGTCCCCGCCGCTCGGCGGGACGCCGTCTGCGGAGCCGCAGCGCCAGACGCAACGTGCGAGCTGGTCTTGGGGTGTGTTGGGGTGCTCAAACTTTGCCCTGATGGCATCCAGAGACTCCTCGCCCGCCCGCCGCTCAAGATCGACTGCCTGCGCGAATTCGTACAGGGGCTTGAGGTGCCACATTGCCAGGCCCACCGGCGCCTCGCGGCCCACCAACGCCTCGCGCTGCGCGTGTACAACCAGGGCGAGAGCATCGGCGACACTCATGCCCCGCGCGGGCCCCGCGAGCACGCCCGCACACATGACGAACACCCGCAGCTCAATCGCGTCCGCGCCGCCGTGGATCAGCAGCGCGCCCGCGCCCGCAAATACGCGGGCCGCATGCACCGCGAGCTGCTGGAACAGGTCCCGGTAAGGCTCGCCCTTGTGGCCAAAGACGGGCATCCGCAGACTGCTCATCTCCGGCGCCTCCTCCGCAGCGCCGCCCGCGCCGCAGTCCGCGCAGTTGCCTGCGCTCCGCGTCAGGTTGACCAGATGCGTCACGCCCGCGGCCCGGAGCGCCGCGGCGTCCTGTGCGGCCGCGAGCCCGCTGGCATAAAGGCCTTCGCCCACCTTTACCAGCGCCATGCCGGCACGTGACAGTTTAACGCCCCCCACGAACTGGTTTCGTGGCCTGCCTTATCTTCAAGGGCGGCCCTAGCCGAATGCAGAGCGGGCCCTGGAGCGCACACACGCGCGGGCCTGCGGGCGGTGCCGGGGGCATGGGGGGCGCCAGGGCGCTGTGGTGGCCAGAGCGTGCGCGCAGCGTCGCGTGCCGCGGTGGGCCGCTCCGCGAGTCCGACGCGTGTGCGCGCGACGCCGCGCCTGGCGCGCGCGGCGAGGGGCAGGCCGCAGCGACCAGCAGCAGCGGGGGCGTTGGCGGCGGGACGCGGCTATCAAGCCGCGGCGCCCGCCGCCCCGTCCCGGCAGCGCCACGTGTGCCCGCGCGATGCCTCCAGCGACCGCGGTGCCCGCGCCGGGCCCGGTTTGGCCTGCTGCTGTGGCTTAGCGTCCTGGCCGCCGCCGTCTCTGCGATCGCGGCGCAGACGCTCAAGACGACGCGGTGGTGCAACAGCGACACTGAGCCGGATGACCCGCGCGTGGAGGTGTGCTTCGAGCCCAGCGTGGGCCCGATCGCAGGCGGCGTCCTGGTGACTGTGAAAGGGATGCAGCGCGCTGCGGCGCGGCAGGCCCCGAGCGCAGACTGGAAAAGCCGGTGCAGTGACAGCGCCTGGTGGCAATGCACGTTTGCAAAGCTAGAGGGTGTGGTAGCAAATCCTGTGCCGGCACTAAACACCAGCTGCGAGTATAACTACGTGGTGTGCAAGTCGCCTGCCCAGACAATCAGCGGCGACGTCTTTCTCAGCGTGCAGCGCAACGACTCTAGCTGGTCCTTCCCGTCTCACACGGGCGAGCAGCCCATATTCTCCTACTACGGCGTCTCCAAAATAGAGCCAATATCGGGGGTCGCAGGCATGCGCCCGGCCGTTGACATTGTGCTCCTCAACCGCAAGGAGGGCATTGAAAATTGGAACTGCATGTACAAGCCCTATGGGCCTGGATGGAACAAAAGCAACGCCGTGCCGCCCATTCGGGCGGCGGGCTTCAAAATGGAGACGAAAAGGCTGACCTGCGGCATACCCGACGACATTCTGCTGCTCGATCATGGTGCACCCTTCGCGGAGGTGAATCAGAAAATGACCCTGCCCGCCCCCTGCCCAATGTGCGGATATTTTTGTGAGCGCATTTCCTAGGGAGGCGTAGAAACAGCGGGTATCGACGGCAAATACGTGTAGTCAGCATAGACACCCCTGTGCCCGACTGTCTGCAGCGATTGTCGTGCATCAGCTGACATTTTTTGGGTTTGGCAGCTGTATATTGAGATTGCGGAAGTGCAGACAGCGGCCAGCCAGATCAAGCCCACTTACACGCGAGCCGAGAAGCAATTTACTCTAGTCAGGCCCTACATAGTGAAGAGTGTCGACTACAAATCAGGCCCGTACTCAGGAGGCACCGAAATCCTGGTGCATGGCGAGGTAAGCACGACAAATCGATTGCTCTTGCGGCAGAATGTCCAACTGCGGGGCGTTAAACGAACGTTAACTAATGCGAACGGTGTTGCATGGCTCAGGGCTTTCAATCGTTTCCTCGACTCGCATGCAGATTCACGTGGTGCCTCGATTTTCGAGACGAACCAAGTTGCAAAATCGCCCGATTTGCGAGCGCTCATTTTATCAGCAACACAACTGTCCGATGTGTTACTGACGCATATATCCCGTTGGATTTTGACTGCAGTGAGCTGGTAATTGTTAATTACCAGCTTGTTGCCATCTTGTCGTCCATGCAAATGTTATGATAGCCTGCACAGAGGACTCCTATTCTAGACCCGGACACTGACATCAGAGCTTGTTTGCGATGTGCAGTGTCTACAAGGAGGTCCGGAAGCAGGGTATCGTGGCATTGCCGCCGTGAGCAACAAAAACCTTCGCAAAGACCAAACGATCCACTGTTGCGGTGATACATGTTGCACGGAAAGAGCACGATTGCAGGTGGCCTTAGATGGTGTACAGTACCTGCCAGCTTTCGACAAAAGGGACGCCCCGGCAATCGTGACGTTTGCTGGTTCACCCGACGTAATGATGACAATGTATGTGGATCCTGTAATTCGGGGTATTTTTCCTCCGGCGGGCCCTATGACAGGGGGCATTCGCATCACTGTTTTCGGTCTCAACTTCCTGACCGCTTCCTACAACTTCACCGTGAATCAAACCTATTGCAGGTTCAGAGTGAGAGATGGAGGTGCTTCTAGCTTGAATTGGAAGTGGTCAGTTGCACATTTCATCTCCGACAACTCCATTTGGTGTGTGACACCTCCGACAACCACACCCGTCAGCACGGCGGTTGGCTTGACTTTCAATTCACAAAACTTTCACAGCTCAAGCTCCGTCAAGTTTTCGTACTTTGAAATTGATCGAATGGATCCTCCCTTTGGAGGGTGGCTTGGAAACACCATCGTCAAAATCAGCGGGATGTTCCTCTCTGCCATGGAAAAGGAAGCAGATCGGGCGGATTATCTATGCAGGTTCAATAATGGAACCAGGAACATTGTCGTCCCAGCAGCATTCCAGGAACCCGCGCAGATCGTATGCACGGCACCTGCTTTCACAATAGGCCGAGCTCACCTGAGTGTTGCGGTGCACGGGCGCGACTTTTCGGGAAATCCTTTGTACTTCCAGTACGTCGACGAAGCATTTGTATACAGTGCAGTCCCCGCCACGGGTCCTCGAACAGGCGGATATCCGGTCATTGTTACTGGCCAGAACTTCATGAATTCATCGCTTTTGGCATGTCGTTTTAAGCTGGATCCGGGACTGGATGTTGTAATGCGAGGCGCAAAATTCATTTCACCCACAGAAGCAGAGTGCATGGTACCAAAAACAACCATGTCTGGGTTGGCTCGTATTTACGTCTTAAATAATGGACAACAGGACAGTGCAACTTTTGCAGACTTCATTTATTACACAGTTGTAGACGTTCTTCCCGACGGTGGTCCTGTTAGCGGTGACACTGAAGTGCGCGTGACAATATCAACCGACACTGAACGAGGATGGTGTCGTTTTGGTGCTCCTGAACATACTGTTGAAGGCATTGTAGTGAACGACACAAAGGACGACCTATCAAATAGCTTCTACACGAAAGAAGAATGGACCATGTGTCATCGCCTGATCAATGTAACGAATAACACACATGACAATCAGACGGCCCTCAATACTTGGTCAGGCGGGATCTACACTTTCAATATTTCAGGTAATTGCACGACATGTGAGTGCAGCAGCGCAGGGATGTCGAGTTACCGGATCCCATATCTTACGAAGCCTAGAAAGCAATATTTGAATACTTCGGCGTGCCAAAATTGCTTCTGCAACACCAATGGGGAGGTGGAATATGACGCTTCCTTGTCAACCATTACGTCATGGACATCTGAATATAATGCCTCCTTGTCATATGTTACATCATGGACCTCAGAGCACAATGCTTCCTTGTCATACGTTGCATGGACACCAGAGCATAACGCTTCTTTGTCGTATGTGACCGCATGGACGTCTGTGCACAATACATCGCTTTCCTACGTCACGTCGTGGCAAACAGTGTACAATGGCTCGAAATCCTACGTCCTTGAACTTGCCTCAGGTGCCAACGTGACGGTGACTTGTGGAGCTACCAATTGCTCGTGTTCAGAAAGTGGCGTGTCCAGAACCATCTCGCCTTGGAATAAGAGTTGCGGATGTGCATGCAGGGCGATATCAGCTCAGTGCAGCGCAAGCAACTGCAGTTGCTCAACTGTCGACACGCCAAATGGCATCGTAGCCGAGGCGGTGACGCATAGCCCATTCAACAAATCGTGCGGATGTCAGTGCGTCGAGGCAACTCGTGCTCAGTGCAGCGCAAGCAACTGCAGCTGCTCGAGTGCCATCACGCCGAATGGTGTTGTGTCCAAGGCTGTCACACACAGCCCAATCGGCAAGTCGTGTGGCTGTAGATGTGTAGAGGCAACTCGTGCTCAGTGCAGCGCAAGCAACTGCAGTTGCTCAACTGTCGACACGACACGTGGCGTCATGGCCGAGGCAGTCACGCACAGCCCGATTGGCCAGTCGTGCGGATGTCGGTGTGTCGAAGCAACTCGTGCTCAGTGCAGCGCAGGCAACTGCAGCTGCTCGACCACCAACACGCCAACTGGCGTCGTGGCTGAGACGGTCACGCACAGCCCATTCAACAAATCGTGTGGCTGTAGGTGCGTGTCATCAACACGACCTTCATCAGATAGAAACGCAACCAACTGCACACAACAGTGTATGTGTGAGCCACAGGTGTGCCGGTGCAGCTGCATTCGCTGGAACCAGACGATCGTCCCGCTCAATGCAACGTATCGCTGTATGCGCAATATAACTTACAGGAATTATACGAGGGGCAGAGTGCTCGTTTGCAGGACAAAAGCTGGTATGGCACCAAATATCTCCGGTGCAGAGGTCACTTTCAGCGTCTCTCTGAACAATCGAGATTTTGCGGTGGCGACAAACTTTGCTGTTTTCACCTTCTTTCCGGATGCTATTTCGGATCGATTGCTGCCAGAGAGTGGACCGCTTAGAGGTGGGTCCGGAGTGACTGTGGTAGGATCAAACTTTTTTACACTTTGTCGTACAGCACACGATGCGATCACAGGCAGATGCTACGGTTGCAATGATCAAAGTCAAGACACATTCTTCTGGGGCAATGATTCCAGTTGTACGGTGACTGTTCCAGGAAGTCAAAACAGAGGGCGTCTCCCCTGGCCATCCTCACGTCCTTGCGGTCTTCCCTGTCGCCCTGGAATGGATGATAGAGACGGCTACGGACTCACTGGAGTCATTTATTGCTCGTTTGGCAACATCAAGGTGCCTGCTCGGTACATGACTGTGAATCGCGTGAAGTGTTTTTCACCGAGAACGCCAACTCCACTGGTAGCAACTAGATTGCAGACCAGCGTAACTTTCAACGATCAGCAATACACGCCTCAGAGCAATCTTTTCAGTTACTACACTATCACGGGCGTCTCACCGTCTAGTGCGCCGACGTACGGGGGCACAATTGTTTCTGTTGAAGGACACAATCTGTTTTCGGGATCAAGAAATGGCTTGGAGATTCAGTGTTTGTTCTGGTTGGATATACTTACGATTGGAGGCTACGATGAGGCTACAGATCGTGTGCTCTGTCAGGTGCCCGAGCAGCCTGCTGAAATGCGCGACAACGTGCAAGATGTAATTGATTTTGCCATTACTTTGAATCGCAATATTAAGGACCAGTTTACGGATGCTCGGGAAAGGGTGACGTATTTCAAGGATGATTTACCCACATACATGTATCCGTACAAAGGGCCTATGAACGGTGGGTCTGAAATATTTTTGGAATTACCGTATCGGTTGCTTCCGGAGCCTGACTGGACACATCTTGAGCATCCGTACAATTACCAACATTATTTCTCTCAGATATATCGGGACGATAGCGAAAAGTTGGACCGCCGCACCGCATGCTTTGGGACATTAAAAATAGTTAAGGATATTACAACGTTGCTTCCGTACACTTGCTGTGACAACATCGAAACAGAAACTCCATGTGATGGTGCTGTCGTAATTGCCAGATTCGATAATGCGAGTTTCTTGTCTCTCACGCTACCTCCTTATCCAACGCCCCAGTCAGTCAATGTTGATGTATCGTTGAATGGAATCAGAAATAACAGTTTTAATCCAACGGCGCAATACTCTATGCAGGCATCGTGCAGCATGAAGCTCAATAAATGCGTGCAGGCAAATCGAGATGGCCCATGCATTGAGCACATCGATTGCGGCGGTTTAATTTTCCGCTATTGGGGCATCACTGACGTTTTTCCAGTTGCTTTTGATGTACAAGCCGCAGTCACTGTCCGCTTGATTGGAAATAACTTTCCGCATTCCGAGGATGAAGTGGGCACGTGCCTTTTTTTCAGAGCCTCAAATGGTGCGCAATATGATTCATCAGATATTACAGTGGACGAAGCAGACTGTGAACCGTGCCCTGCCAGGGATGAAAATGACTTGTGCGTCATAGAGAGATACTGCACGGCTGTCAGCTGCGTGGTGCCCGAGGCGCCATCACGCATACCCATTGATGCTTATGTCGAAGCTAAGTTTGGAGCATATCCTATTACTGCACAGAGACAGAGGATACAGTACTACAAATCGGCTTCGGTCAGTCGTCTTGAGATTTCAACAGGGCCGGAACATGGAGGAACTACTGTAATGGTTCGGGGACTGAATTTCGTGAACACATCAAAGCTGTTCTGTCAGTTTGCGGCTGTACCCCAGTTTTCAACCATTTATGCTTTTTCCCAGGCTCAATTCATCAACGATACCACCCTGAGATGTATTTCACCGCTGTGCCACACACGTTTTATCGGTAATACTGCGGCCGGGGCGTGCGACAAGTGCGAATCATGCAACGTGCCAGTCAAAGTTACCATGAACTTCCGCGACTTTTTGCCCGGGTCCGTTGAATTTGCTTATCGCCCGCAACCAGAGCTATATAGCGTCACACCAGTTCGTGCCCCTTCACGAATAGTGCCAAGCACGAGTGTAACGGTAACCGGAGAAAAGTTTTCGAATGTTGGCTCTGGAAATGATATCGGGTATGGGCTGAGTTGTAAATTTGGGCAAAGCATAGTAGGAGCAGTGTTCCATAGCTCTTGCACGGCTTTTGATGAGCGCGCTTCTTGTCATACTGCGACATGCACTCCGCCTGAAAATATTGTCAGCGAAGAAGTTGCCGTTTTCGTGAGTGTGGACACTCAACAATGGCAAGGTGTACATAACGAGGATTACACATGGAAAAAACTCTTCGCATATTATACCATCTCGAGAATACATCCTCCATATGTCTTGACAAGTGGGGGGGCTGTTATAGCGACTTCTGGGATTAATGTGGATCATGGCCGTTCATACGCATGCAAATTTTTCAACTCTACAATTGCGAAGTATTCGTCTGCAGCTTCTATTGATCAACACACTGTTGGGTGTCCTGTGCCGCCTTTCGGCACGGGCCTTTATAATCTTTCTGTTTCCCTCGATGGTGCTGATATAGCATTGGAAAATAGAGACTTCACTGGTGAAGCACTGGAATTTGAAACCTACATTCCAGCGTACGTAGATGAAATCAAGCCAACGAAGGGTGAGGCCCTGGGTGGTATTGTAGTGACTTTGATAGGTCGCAATTTCTGGAACTCCCCCCTGCTAGTGTGCGCGTTCGGAGACATGCTGTCCTTAACTGCCGAGTTCGTGGATAATACGACAGTTGTTTGTACATCCCCTGAGCAGTTTGGGCCTGTGGACCTCGAAATTTCCTTCAACGGTCAGGAATTCTCAAACGACACCAAAGTATTTGTCAATTATTATGTGCCAGTGGTGAGCAGACTCGTTCCTGACAGGATCCCTGCTGAACTTTCCCGGGACATTACAGTTCGAGGATTGTATTTCGAGGATTTTGCGGAGGCAGCTTGCATCTTTGACGTTGCAGATTCTCAGTCGGATCGTGAGTACGTAACGGCTTACTTTATCAACAGCACGGCGTATCGATGTCAAGCGCCGGTTGGCCTTGAGAATACGGTGTCAAGTGTGCAGGTGACGCTTGATCGAAAGGAAAATTCTAGAACTTCTGCAAACCTGCACTATTACGATATTACCAGCATGGACCCCTTTTCTGGACCCGTCTACGGTCGAACTAGCGTGTCTATCGATGGGTTCTTTTTGATGGAAGGCGAGGTGCCCATGTGTCAATTTGCGAGCCAACCCGGGCTTGACATTCAAGGGTCACGCAAGGAGAGTGTACACTGTGTCGAAGTGATAAATGGCGGTTCCAATTACACGGACGGGGAATATTCGCTGAGCATTGGCACTTGCATAGAAAACGAGGATGTTGTGTATGGGATTGACGTGGAAAATACTGCACAGGGCTACGTAGACGGTGTTTTCTCTCTGGATGTCCAGTGCACGCTTCCCTGCAACGGCACCGGGCTCTCAGCCTTCTATACAGTAGAGGGAGAGGTTGTAACCAGAGTAACTATTCTCCATCCTGGAAGGGGTTATAACATGTCACATCCTCCTGTTCTCAATGTCCGAGGTTGTGATGGAGTCGGCGGAGCAGGTACTTGCACGCCTGTAACCTTCAAGATCAGAGCAGGAAAGAATTGCATTGAGCCAGGCTGCTGCCGTAGCAACAACACCGTCTCTGGAGTGTATTCAGTTTTAAACGGACAGGTACAGTCTGTTACCATTACCAATGGCGGCAGTGGCTTTAATTATCAATTCCCCCCAGAGCTGACACTCCAGGGGTGTAATGGCTCTATTTCCAGCGAAGGTACAGGATGCAAAAAGTGCACCAACGGGGTCTATACACCCTCTGGCACGTGTACAAGCGGGGCAGCTTGTGCTTGTTCTTCCAGCCATGTGTATTGCACAGATCGCACATCGGGGTCAGCTGCTTGCCAATGTTCTGCTCCGAACACAGGCACTGAGTGCGCCTCAAATTCCGATTGCACCGGCGCTGGCACGTGTGAGCACTCAGCTCGGCTAAGACTTGCGGTTGCAAATGTGACTGTAATGCAAGGAAGTCGCGGAACACAGAATGAGCCTGTATGTCACATACCCCCGGTCACCTTCCCAAACTCTGTCGAGGGCTTCTATCAGTACCAGTCCATCTCGAAAGAGTATTACGGAATGGCAAGAATGTTCATCAAGATAAGCATTCACAAGGGCTTTGAGTTCACAGCAAAATCGCTGATTTATCACTTTTATGACCCACCTGCTGTAAACGGGGTGTATCCCAACAGTGCTGCCAATCGTGGAGGGTCTCGAGTGACTGTGACAGGTTCTCAATTTAAAGAAGAGAAGGATTTGACTACAGTTAGATTGTCAGATGATTCCGAAGAGTCCTTGCGCAATATGGAGGTAACTTGCAGGCTACATCACTCCCTCAAGTCACAGCCTGCCTTTTTTGTAAATTCTACTCACGTGTACTGTCAAACGAATCGTGTATGCTTCGACGGCAGTACAATGTCGGGATGTCAGGAATGCATATTGGAGGGATGTGATCAGCCTGTTCTTGATTATTCACACAGCCTGCCCACGACTACGTTCTTCAGCCCGCAGGTGGGTTTAAATGATCAAGACTTCGCTAACGACAGGATCCCATTTTATGTGTATTCTGTCACTTCGTTTCGGCCTTTTGGTGGAGTGTACAATGGTGGCACCCACGTGTCCATAGCCGGCATCAATTTTGACCGCGGGGGGGCTGGTCCTTACGATGCACACTGTCGGTTCGCGCGGATTGTTGTGCCAGCCAGGTATGATCCAGTGCAGCAACTTGTCAAATGTCTCTCGCAACCTTTGCTGGATATCTATACCGTGCTTGAAGTTCACCTAGGCTCGAACCTTTCGGATACAACTCTCTGGACAGATAACAGACAGATTTTTAACATGTACACGGCGTATCCACCTGGTCTTGAGATCAGTCCAGACTCAGGTTCCTTCACCGGAAAGCAGCCCATTCGATTTGATGTGCCCCGACCACATCAATTCAATCATTTTCGATTCCGGTCATTCGATTTTAACACTGATCTTGAGGGAGTAGAAGCTTCGATGTTGGTGCGCGGGCAGCGAGATGACGACCCTCGTAATGAGCCTCTTTTTCTAACATTGAGCCGCATCGTTTCTATGGAAGTGAACTTGCACATGTGTCTGAGTGAGAGAGCATGTAACGGCGATACAAAGTGTGTCCAATGGTGCAAGATCAGGACACAGCACTGTATTTGGGAGCGAATCTGCAATGACTGGTTGGGCTACAGCAATGACTGCCAATGCCGATTCCCAGACCTGTTATTCGAAACTTATGTTGAGGACACGGATGTTTCCTTTGGCCACCGCAAGAGAATAGATGATTTGACCTTTGAAGTTGAATTCCGAATCGAACCAACTGATAAGCCTCTAAAAATAAAGGAGGCATTATCACATGTTTTGACGACTGACACCGTGAATAGAATGCTCCACAGTGACTGGGTGGACAAGGCTATCGTTATTCTGGATCATCCTTCATTCGATCATCTCAACGTAACGCCACGCGTTCTACCAAAAGTTTTTAGCTTTTACTCGGAGTATGCAGCCTTCGCGAAGTTTGGCCCATTAGTCACTTCGGGCTGGGTGTCAGAGCTCGAAGCCATGGAGGCTCAAATAGCAACGTCACCGGTCGATAGCCCGTCTACTGTACAAGTTTCATTTTGCATGAATGGCCAGCAATTCAGCTTGCAGCCAATTTCATTTTATTACTACACCGTGACCCGAGTGGTTCCATTTGGCGTCCCTGTGAATTACCCTTCAATGGGGGGCACAGAGTTGGACAAAAAAGTGTGGCTTGCATGTCCAGACGTGTCAGAATATTGTAAGTCAACGGTCGTCAAAGACTTTCGCAAGTCATTTGCAACGATCCGCATATATGGCAATAACTTTCGGGAAGATGCTCAGCCAGTCAGGGGGGCCATTTATGACAAGCCACATTGCCGTTATGGAAGATTCGAGGACGACGTCCCGGTATGATTTTGCACCTCAATATGTATGCACACGGTGCCTACATTGCGCCATACATTCAGCGTCTATTGTCGCCTGTCGTTTCATATGTGTTTTGCATGTATGCATGTGACCTCTCACACATTCGTGCATGCACGAACAGGGGCTCATCGGCAAGCAGCTAAAGACTCTTGAAATTGTGGAAGGCACTGTGAATTACGAGTTTGGTTTTGTAGAGTGCCCTCAGCCTTCTTCACTTGGGTTGACTAGCGCAGTACCTGACGATAACAAAATACGGCGGATCCGAGTGGAAGTTGCACTTAACGGACGTGACTTCAGCTTCAGTGCTCTTAATCCGAATGGACCTATGGGCCTTGTTTTTTTCGACGAGCCTTGGGTGGAGAAGTTTGAGCCGACTGTTGGCCCAATCAGCGGAAACACATCAATTGTAATCACGGGCAAGAACTTCCGGTCAGAGGCTTCCGAATGGTCAACTCCAACCTGCTTCTGTCTTTTTGGCGCAACAACGGGTTTGGCTAACAATGATGCTTGGATGACAGTCCCGTGCAAAGTACTGTCTGATACTCGAGTTCGATGTGTCTCCCCTCCGTTCAGCGAAAATCAGTACGGATATGCAGGCAGCACTTTCAAGCAACCGCCTCAGCAAATTGTCATTTACGTATCTTTAAATGGACATCATTGGCACACGCAGAAAACTGACATGGTGGAGGGCCCACGGTTTTCCTTCTTTGACGTACGCTTCATGAACCCAACAATGTCATCCATCACATTTCAACCCAGTCACGACAGGACCATGACCGTCAACGTGGGAAATTTTGAGAATCCAGATGGTTTGTACATCTTTTGTTGGTGGAAGGTACCGGGGTACGACCACAAAAGTGGCTTTTGTGTGCGAGGTAAAAAGGATGCTGGTGGTGGCAATCTATACACGTGCGATATTCCAGATTGGGACAGTATACGTGTAAATGGAGAAGTTGCCTCGAAAATGTTGCCTTGCGATCCCAAAAAGGACTACGACGATGCGAAATGCAAAATTGACAAAAGTCTTGAAGTGAAATTCGGAATTGCATTCGCCGAGCATATGGATAAAACCAAGCTTAGTCAATCCGACTTTTCCTTGAGTGCAAGATACACGTTTTATGCTGAACCTAAATTTTTAGACTTCCTGCCAAAAATGGGCGACCAGATGGGAGGAACGGAAGTACATATTTATGGCGAAAATTTCTTGGAGTTGCCGACTCTGCAGTGTAGATTCGGAGATGGTCCGTCCATGCAAGAAGCTGAACAAACCATATTCAAAAGCCCCAATCTCATTGTTTGTGTTGCTCCGAAGAAAACACTTGTCAACGTCGTGGCTGTGTATCTAACAATAAACAGAGTGCATTGGATGAGATGTGACATAAGTCCAGCGTGCAAGTTCAATCACCCCTACTATGGCGGAACTGAATCGCAGCCCATTATGAAGACTTGCTGCTCTTGGTACAATTCGATACAAAGTGCGGAACAATCGCAAATTGTGGAAGAACAATTGTTCAGTTTTACATATGCAAGGCGTCCAACGCTGAGTGCTTTGCAACCGAACGCAGCACCGAGCCAAGGCGATTCAGATTTGAAAATCATTGGAAACAACATCGTGGCCGGAATTAGAGGAATCGTATATGCCTGTATGATAGATGGCGAGATAATTCC
>Ga0115006_10001909_pt1 | contig 13391 bp, 17 predicted proteins | sample ArcOceMetagenome_3_FD_88943 | JGI IMG/M metagenome (GOLD analysis project Ga0115006, IMG submission 88943) | Marine eukaryotic phytoplankton communities from Arctic Ocean - Arctic Ocean- Svalbard ARC20M Metagenome | ecosystem: Environmental > Aquatic > Marine > Oceanic | place: Arctic Ocean...
AGCAACAGTTGAGCATGCGACATTGCAAGGCGGTACGGCTACGAGAACGAGTGGTGCCGGCGAAGCTTTTCCGTCAAGCCATTCCGCTTTTCCATGTGCTGGCCTCTCAGAGTCCGGTCTCCGATCGGTGCGCACGATAGACGACGAGACCCGGGTAATTTGTTGTTGTTCCACCACCTCCTCCTACAGCAAGGTAGCGCGGTCGCGCTCGGAGAAGTCCTCTCAGATCATGGCGCTAGCTATGAATAAACTTTCCTCCTCCTCCTCCTTTCTCCTCTTCCGCAGGGACCACTGCTGACAGCCCCTATGTCTGCCCCCCTGTGCTCGCGGCACGGCGTGCCACCAGGCCAAGCGGAGAGCGGAGGTATATAGTGCTCGCTGCCGTAATGCTGGGCCGTGAGTGCCCAGTCGTGGTGTTACCCAACAGGGCGTTGTGCCCTTTCATCAAATGTGTCCTCCTCCCCCTCCCCTCTACCTCGATCACAGCGTTCGTTTTGAATAAACCGCCGTTCCCCTCCTTCTCCTCCTCCGCTCTCTTTGTCCGGACTGGCGATGTTAAATAAGCTGAAGACCCTGGCAACTGCTACTATATATATAAGATATACTAAAGAACCTTGCACGGCTACTGTTTGTGTTGCCATTGCGTTGCCCGAATTACGAGGTGCATCCTCGTCATGTATCGCCACCACCTGCGCTCGCAATGCGCTCGAGGGGATGAACATGGTCGCCGGAATCGAAATCGGTTGCCCATTTTTCCTGGATTTCAGCAGCACTGATGGGTGCGGCCGTGGTAGCCACACGCAGCTGGCTCTGAGAGCGCGAGATGTTGAATGCAAGGGGCGCGAACGAAGCCACGCGAGCTGCCATCTCGTGGAAGAGCACTAGGAAGGCAATGTAGCGCTCGAATGAGGCATGACGGTTTTCGTGCCAGCGCTCTTGCGTCGCTGTCTTGTCGAAGAGCTGCAGGAGGTACCCGTCCTGGACTTGATCAATAGCGCGATCAAGTGCTGCAGGCCCAGCAGTCTCAGCGAGAACCTGCAGCGACATGACGGAATGGCATGTCATGTCTGCTTCAGTGTTCCCCATCGAGTCATTCTGCCTGCTCTTCGTGGGGCTCTGGTCGCCGTGCTGCGACTTTGTATCGCTCTGGCGCATACTATGGCGGCTGAGGTCTCCGAAAACTCCTCCTGCGTGACGACTGCGATCTGCAAGACTGTGCACAGAGTGGTGGCTTATTTCATGCCGGCTGAGATCTCCGTGACGGCTGGCTTGGTCGAAAATCAACGCAGAGCTCGCCTGCTCCAGCATCAGCTGCAGGCCTGAGGTCACGCGTCGAAGCTGTACAGGCGCCATGTTCTCCAGATGATGGAAGCCAACCACTCTTTTTGCGTCGCTCGTCATTTTGGGATCTTCTGCAGATACGCTGAAGCGAGAAACTACGGAATCCGTGCTTTGACACGTACGATCAAGCTCTTTGACGGCAGCAGACAGAGACATGGGCTCCGGGCTCAGCGACTCCAAATCCGAAAGTCTTTCACACAGAAAGTGCGGCCTGTTGGTGCTCAGAGTGGTCTGGTGTGTGAATACTTGGCCGTTGCTATACGGATTATGTCCTACAGAAATGATCTCAGGACCAGAGCCCAAGTGTAAGATAGCCTTGCACTGCTGCATCGCCATCAAAATCCACGACTCTCCTGATTGTGTGGGTGATTATGTGTGTGCTCATGAGTGTGTGAGCGCTCGCGAACGTACACGTGTTCTGCACCTGCACGACAAGTAACAAGCACAATCACAAACCTTTGCTTTGAGAAAACAGTCTCCCGTCGGTGCGTCCGACAGCAATCAGCGTACCGCGGTAGACTCGATGAGTAAAGCGATGCACCAAGTGATCCATTGCATTTGCGCCGTGAACGTCGAGTGCAGCGATCGAGTAGCTGAGCGCGAACAACTTGGACACGTAACTCTCGAGAAGTTGGTGCACATATGGTACATCTGCTATGACCAGAGTGCGCTTGCCGAGGCGAGCCAACAGCTCACGGCCTTGGACCAAGCGCAGCAGGAGGGAAAAGAACAGGGGCAAAAAGCAGTACAGCACGGAATCAAGCGCTAGCATCACGTACTTGACCCTCTCTGGTAGTTCGTTGTCCTCTTCTTCTTCGCCTTCACTAATGGCCCGATGCGCCAGTTGCGCAACTGACAAGAACAGAGGATGTCCCCAAATGACTGTGACACAAATGTAAGCTGCGCTAAGGCACCAAGAGTGCGGTCCTTCGAGCACGTGGAGAGCCCATCGCCGCCCCTGACGTTTTAGGCTGTCATGCATAGTCGTGTCTTTCGAAACGCCCTCAGCATTGAATCCAACAATATCAGGAATGTCGCACAGCACGCTGCTGTCATTCAATCGGCTCATGTCGTGTATGTCTTTCATCTCCAGTTTCAGGCCGGCTGCGCGCTTGAGCTGATCCGAATCCCTCACCGCACTCCGAGCTAGAAAGAACAGCAGCTCCGTGAGCGTTTGGTGGAATGCCGCTGCAGATAAGGTCAGTGCTTCCGAAGGTCTCCACCCAGCAAAGGTCGTCCAGGTTCGCGCCTTCCATGGCGCGTCAGCGTAGCTGCACAACAAGAGAATGTGCGCCAAGTGTTATTGGAGGCCTTCTGCAAGTCTAGAGAGAAACATGCAAGGAGCCCTGCCGACACGCAAAGTAAAATGCACCTGAGCTGACCGACAGCAGCGCTCATTTTGCTGTCAATGCTCCCGGTGAGAACAAAAACCCGGTCGCCGCACAGCTTGCGCAACGCATGGGTAGCGTGCAGGGTTGGAAAGGTCTGTCCAGAGTGGCTCAACGCGATGACGAGTGTGTTCTTGAGAGACATGGTGCGGGAGCTGAAGGCGAAGCCGGACATAGGCGCGCTGCCTCGAGAATTCGACAGGACGCCTGCGCAGTGCAAATGTACCCCAATGTCAGAGGACCGGCGCTGGTGATTCCCCCTACGGTCAACAGAAACATGGTGTGATACCGATGATTTTGTTGGCGGACATAGCCACGACGCGCAGCGCAGGGAAGAGGTCTTGCAAATCACTTGCAAACTGCTCGCCGATCCACAGCGAAGCCTCGCATCCGGTAATTAGAACGTCCACCTCCAGTCTGTCATGCACGTCGTGTGCATTGACTGTAGAGCTGCGCCGTAACATGAGCGTCTGCCAACGATAAGATACCGCACCCTGGTTCAGCAAGCGTTGATGCGAAACAGACTGCGGCGATAAATCTCTCGCGGATGTTGGACAGCACTCGCAAACACACTTCAAAACGCATTAGTGACCTTCAAGGCATCATAGAACGCTTTCGACGTCGAACAATTTTGGCTGTCCGTGCGCTCCCATTCTTTCCTGCAAAAGACACTCTGGCGTAAGAGCAAGAACATGTTGACGGGCACGCATCTGTGGTCTAACGCTGAATCGCACACATCAAAAACCTGATGGTAGCAAGGACGCGTGGAATCTCTTTTAAATCCTGGGCAACGAGGTCTTGCATGCCAGAGCCAGCCCTCTGCATGTACATGCATGTCAGCATCTAATCACTGGGCTCTCCGTACTCTTTCTCGCACTCCGTGACCTGCATCGAAGGAGCAACAGCAATGCAGGCGTCTGGGTGCTGAAATTCTTCCTTGCTCAGGAATTTTTTGACGCGCTGCTTATAAACGCGAAGGTGTAGTCCGGCTTGCATGGGAAAAGGCGCAAAGAGCCTGAGAAGAATGGAACGAGTTTTGTGTGAGTTTCAGCACGAGCACCTGCTAATGTCCTTGCTTGCGCGAACTATACAAACATGTCTGAAACAATGCATGCTGGTCAAGTACCCGCCCAAGTCGCCGATCGAGCAGCTGAAAACATCTCGAACGTTCCCGCTAGCAGCCCAATGGGCCATGACCAGCGACAGAGCCTGCGCTCCGGGCTGTGTCGAGCGGACTTCGACGATCTCGCCACCATCTTCATCGAGATCATATCGGTGTGTGCACGCGTGAGAGCGCATCCCTGCCGCTGTGAGGTTGATAAAGTCGTGCCCTGCTTCCTTATCCTCGAAACCAAGCTCCCCAACCAGTTGAGTGCTCCTAGGGTGACCCGTCGGCGACTCTGTGTGCACCAACGGCACATCTAAAGCTGATGCCTCGGAGCCCCACAGCACAACACCGTGCTCCTCATTGAAGCTCAACGACATGGCCTGATGGTGCAGAATACAACACACAAATGCATTCGAATAATCACAAGGACAGAAATCGAGACCACGCATGAACATGCACGATCATGCAGGAGGACAATTACCTGCCCTCGTGAAGCAATGACGACAAGATCGCGATCAAGTGAGCAGCACGCTGATATGCCGAAGGAGCCTGCAATGTACACACACAGACGTCATCGGCATCATTATGACATCATCGCCAAAACGGTGTGCACTCACGCCTCCCAAATGCCTTATTGAAGATGACATAGGCCGGTCTGCCTCTAGAAAATGTACCATGGGCCTTTTTCATGAATTTTTGTACTGATGTAAACAGATCATTCTCGAGGAAGAAATGCGTGGCGCGCTGTGCCAGCGTTTCGCATGTCCCATATCTGATGTTGTTTGCGAAAGGGTCGATTACATTTCCGAGCGTCAGAGCGCGTATGGAATGAATCGGTTGCACACGCGAGGCGCACAGAGTACTTACGTGTTGTGGAGACGAGGGTCTTTGTACAGTTCAGCAGCCAACAAGACAGCAAGGTGCTCCGTGTTTGAAAGGTCCGTCAGAGCTGTCACGTCCGCGTGATTCTTCACGAAGCTTGAGAAAACCTTGTAAGAGCATGAAAATGAATGCGTAACAGATGTAACGGCGCATGCACCGGCACGTCAGAATGTGTTTGTTGGTTGCTCATCAATGCAGAAGCTTGCCAGCAACACAGACACCTTGTCAGCGATGGCGGCTGCAGAGTTGAGAGTCTCAGCATCGATCACTTTCGCGTGAAACGAAGGTTTCAAGGTGGACAGTAGCGCGCTCAGCCGCAGTGCATGTTTCCAGATGCCTGGCGTAAAATATGCAGCAGACATGTGTTTGAGGGTTGAGCAAGGGCAATTCGAAACCGGTGTCCCGCGGGCTGCGAGTGACAAGACATCCAAAGGGAAAGCAAGACAAACCAAACCTTGTGTGCGAAATAGCTCCAGCACCCCAGCCACCTTGACTGAGTCACACCCCGGAATGCTGAACAAAAAGTCGTACAACCCGAAAGCGTACAGCAGTTAGAACCGACAGTTGTAGCAAGATCAGACAGTGCCTGACAGTGCTCGAGGCCAGCATGGCAGGCACGTCAGCAGCTTCTCGCAGGTGCCCTACCTGGGGACGCGAAGCACCAGCTGCAGCCACAATCCAATTTCCTTGTGCGTGCGCAAAACTTGCGTGTCGAGTTCTTGCAGATAATCCAAGTCGCCGTTGTGCGTGACGTAGATTTCGAAGTCCTCCATTCTTTTGCGCCAGCCTGCGCGCCATAAGAAAATGAGGGAAGACACTCTTCCTCATTTTCTACAACCAAGGCTAACGAGCTTTCAACGCACGCCCTTTGCTAAAGATGGGACAGGGATGGCAAAGGTGCTGGTGCAAGGCAGCACCTGCGGGAGTGCAACTCCAGAAAACCACACGAGATTTCTTGCTGAAACGGTGAGGATGCGTATCAGTGACAGAGGGGCCTGCGATTGTGTGGCACAACGATCAAAGACAAAGCCGTGAGAGTATGATCGGACATGCTTTCATACTAAGATGCACGTGTATATGAATGGGCCTACAGCTGCCAAAAACTCGAGATGCCTTTGATCCATCGCCGTATTCCTGCAGCAAACATGCCGTGTAAACCTTACCCGAGGAAGTCGCAAATCGCGTGTGGCCCAGGAAAAAGGAAGGAAAACCAACACTTTCGCCAGACGTTTCCTCAGAGTTGGCGCCACTCGCTTCTGTGTGAGGCTTAGACAGGCAGCAGAATAGGCGCATCACCAGCCCCTTGATTCGCGACCAGACGTGCGAGAGCCACAGCAAGCTCGTGAACCTCATCACAAGACCAGAAGCAACATCAGCGCGCTTCGTAGGGACGTACCGTTGCCTGGGATACAAGACGTAAGACCGCACATGCACGCACATGCCATACCAGCAACACTTTCAACACATGCAAGGCATACAACACATGCCGTACTAGCAACACATCAACACATGCAACACATGCAACGCATACAACACATGCCGTACTAGCAACACATCAACACATGCAACACATGCAACGCTTACAACACATGCCATACTAGCAACACATCAACGCATACAACACATGCAACACATGCAACATGTCCAAACAAAAAAGCTGACGCGTACCGCACTGTCGAGCCATCAGGCAACACGGTCACGAGACCTGTGTGTGTGGGTGCGGGTACGTGTACGATCAGTGCATATCTTGCTGCCGGCCATTCTCCTCAACTTTCTCTAGGCAGATATTCCGCACACGGGCACAAACGTACACTCAGAGGGCACTGTTGGTCCTCGTGTTTCGCATACATAGCACTCATATCTATATAGCACTCATATCTGCCAGCCGGTCATTCTCTTCACCTATCTCTAGGCAGATTTTCCGCAAACGCACACTCAGAGTACACTGTCAGACCTCCAGCTTGGCCGCCACGCGCGGCAGTTGTAGCTGCCATGCGTCTGAGAGTTCCTGCTCGTTGGTGGAATGAGGCATCCTGCAGTCAGTCGAGAATCCAGTGGGCGGGAAGACCAAACGCGGTGAGCCAATCAAACACGAAAGACAGCATGGAGGTCAACATGTCTGAACTTGGTACCTGACACATCAACCACCTTGTTGCGCGCACACACAAGAAGCATCCCAAAGTTGCCGCAGCGAAAAAGACTGTGCGAATCCGCGCCGTCATCGAGCTGCAGGGAGAATAGATCCGTGGCACTGGAACCCGCTGCCACGCTCCACGTTGCCAGCACACACGCTGGTGAAGGTGCACCGTTAAACGAAGGATTTACCAAGAACATGCTAGCGCCAACTTCAAGCGCATGCTACCCTTCACTCGCGCCTCTCCCGCTCGCTCTCTGGGGCGTTGAAACTCTCCTCTGTGTTCACGTACCTAGGAGAATATCGCCAAGCTCAAAGTCACAGTGGGCTCGAACAAAGTCTCGGCAGGCGGTGGTCAGGAGCGCCAGAGCCAGCGATGCCATGAATCCCGCGTACTCGATGGCCCGCTGGCGCATGGGAGATGTTGCCAACGACTAGTGTGAAGGGATTGGGCGGCATTCGCAACAGAGGAGAGATATGACAGCAGGAACGCAGAGTCATCAGTGCGTCCACTTTGTCATTCACGGGAAGCGCATGCAAGAGGAAGGGGGCAGGGCCACCTTGACATGTGGGGCTGCGGCCTGCTGCGGCCACCCTGAATACGGCACAACAATAGCCTTCAGCCACGCCCGCAGCGGCACGTTGCACGTTGCGTTGTTCCATCTGAGGCATTTGCGCATGCGCGAGGCGGGCGAACATCGTGGGCCTCCCGAGATTCCCTCTGCGTGCCGCTTGGCCGGGAAGCGCGCCGGAATGAGTGCATCTGTGTGGGTGGCGGCGCGAGTGAGCGGACGCAAGGACTAGACAGCACAAAAAGAGCATCGGGAAGGGCTCGTCTTGCGCGTGCGCATCTAGGCACGCTGCTTTGGCGCTGCGTACCCGCGATCAGGTGCGAGTATTCGTGGAAGAAGATAGAAAAGACGAGCGCGGCCCGGAGCGTCAGGAGCACCACGAGGAGGCGCACGCCGCAGGCAAGGGCGGGCTCCTGCCGTCGCGTGGCGCCGCATGCCGGACGTCAGCTGCCGGCCCAAGCGCTTGCAACCCCGAGCGCGCGCGCACGCCCGTGTGCCCAGCAATCGCACGGGCGCACATGTTATCGCCGCGAGCCTTCCGCACCACTCACCGAGCTCGTGGCCACGTGCGCGGCTGACAGCGCAAGGCTCGCCCACGACAACCACCGCGGCGCACCTGAGGTCGCATCCACGCCCGCGGGGCCGTGCGCAGGGCGTCAGCAGAGAGCCGCGGGCACGGCGCGCCGCACGCACAGCGCACCAGGGGCGCTGACGCTGCTGGGCGACGCTTCGCGCGCGGATCACACTCGCAGGCCTCGCACCGGAGTCGCACGCCGCTGCCTCGCACAGGAGATACGCGATGGCCATGCTGCGAAGCCCGTCGCCACCGCGGCAGCGCGGCCGCCCTTTTGAGTGGCGCACGAGCCTGGCGCACGAGCCGGCCGCACCGCGCCTTTAGACTAGGGGCCTAGGATACGCCCGCAGAACAGCAGCATTTTGCGCGGAAGGGGAAGAAGAAAGAAGAGAAGGGAATTTTGACCAGAAAACCAAATGAGAGAAAATCGATTGCGCCCCCTTCCCGAAAAATACCCGAAAAATAACGCCTCATCGCGCACCGGTTCCCGTACGTCCCCCTTCGGGAATTCTGTTTCGATTCGCAAATGCCTCGTTTTCGGGAGCGAAGGGGGCTTTTCCCTCCCGATTGACCCCAAAGACGGCCCCCTTTACCACACTCGGCCGACGTGTAAACAACGAGGAGCAGTACGGGCACAAAAGGGAAGAAGCGGCGCGCTCGCGTAGCATGGCCACGGCGACGATGGCGGTGGAGCCCATCAGCTCGCACACGCGGGAGCTCACGCGAATGCCGAGCGACGACTGCGCGCAGCAGCCGAGCGCCCTGGACTCGGACTCCGAGATGCGCGCGCTGGCGAACGAGCACCTGCGCAGCCTCGTGCAGGCGAGCAACGAGGCGAGCATGCGAGGGATGGTCAAGTCCACGTCCACAGAGATCCTGCAGCAGTACAATCGGCAGCCGCTCCACGTGCGCTCCCGGGCGGAGCAGTGGGAGCTTCCGCGTCAGGAGATACAGCTCGCGACGAAACTCGGGGAGGGCGACGGCGGCGTGATATACCAGGCGCAGTGGCGCGGTCTGGAGGTGGTGGCCAAGATGCTGAAAACAGCGTCAGACCGCGCGTCGGCAATAGATAGCTCGGTGGCGAAAGCAGACCTCATCAACGAAATCAGCTTGCTGTCGCGCCTGCGGCATCCAAACCTCGTCATGTTCCTGGGCGCCTGCACGGTCCAGGAGCCGCTCATCATCATCAGCGAGTACCTCTCTGGCGGCAATCTGGAGGACTACCTCATCTCCAAACGCAAGGGCGGGCGTTCCTCCAAGCCCTGGCAGCCGCCGCCCAAGCTGGTCCTGCAGTGGTGCATTGAACTGGCCCGGGCGCTCTGCTTCCTCCACAACTGCAACCCCATCATCATCCACCGCGACCTCAAGCCGGCAAACCTGCTGCTCAACGAGGACGGGCACCTTAAGGTCGGCGACTTTGGGCTCTCGAAAGTCAAAGAGCTGCAGAAAATCGCGGGCACCTACCGGATGACGGGCAAGACAGGCTCGATGCGGTACATGGCGCCAGAGGTGTTCCTCGACGATCCGCACTATGACGAAAAGGTGGACATCTACTCCACTGGACTCATCATGTGGTACATGACCCTCGGCGAGCGGCCCTTCGACCGCGTTCCCGCACAGGTAGTGGCAGAAAAGGCGTCGGCGACGATGCTGCGACCTGACGTGCACATGATCGCACAAGTGGGGGGGCCGCGGTATGCGGCCTTGATGGAGCGTTGCTGGGACAACGAACCGCATGTCCGGCCCTCGGCCGCGCAGCTGGTGGATGAGCTCGAGAGCTTGACAGCAGAATTCAAGGGGAAAAAGGGCTCCAAGTGCACCGTCATGTGAGAGCATCGGTCTATTTCCGTGCGGGGCAGGCACATCTTGTACAGAAACTAAGGCAACTGTATTCATATAGTTATAGATATATAGTTACCGATTAGTTATATATGTATATTCATTAAATGTTGATCGCCCGGGTCTTCTCGCAATCCCTTCTCTCTCTCCGCGTCCCAATCTTCGCGTCCCAATCACGGGCCAGCGCCCACTCCGCCTGCCTCCTCACGGGCGCTGGCCCGTGATTGACGCCCTCAATAGTGACGCTGGAGCTGCGGTAGTGACGCTGGACGCTGGAGCTGCTCAATAGTGACGCTGGAGCTGCGGGACAACAGAGACATGGGCCCACAGACGATTGGCTGCAAGTTCGCGCACCAGTAGCATGCCCTGCTCGACCAGGAGCCCCTCAATCTCTAGATCGCGGTGATTTCTCTCGACGAGCAGGACCCGGACTGTGACAGCGCCCCAATCAATCGAACGCAGCGCCTCCAGCTCCGCCCCCTCGACGTCAAGACTGAGGAAGTCTATCACTGACACCGCGCTCCGGCGAAAGACGTGTGCCAGCGTCTGCCAAGTATTACAAAGTTTCAGTTTCAGGAGTCAGCACCACCTGCGACGTTAGCCGTCCCCTCGCCTCCTCCCGCCCTCCCGCCCTCCCTCCTTCCCCCTCCCCTCCTCCCTCTGCCCCACCCGACCCGTGCCTCCTCCCTCTCTCCCTCTCTCCCTCTCTCTCTCCTGCTCTCTCGCGTTACCACGCACTCGACTTCCGCGGCAACGAATTCGTCCTTGATCCAGCGCGCGCGATGGTCTGTGGACATGGCCGACGCCAGCCCGCCTACCGCGCCCGCACCGACGAGTAGCTGTGTGCTGCTCTCCAGGTTGCCGCACACCGCTGCCTGCCAAAGCGATTACGCCAGGGCGCATGCACGCCGCACGAGTCCACTACGTCCTCACTTGCAGGGGCGGCGGCGGCGGCGGCGGCGGCGGGTGGGGCGGCATCAGGAGCGGCAGCAGGGGCAGGTTGCGCCAGAGAGACACAGCAAGTGCGGTAGCGAGAGCCTGAGATGTCATCTTGGTAGCACAGGTGCGGCATAGCACCAGCCTTGCTGAAGCCCGCAGCGCACGTGGTCTCGTTTGCGCGCCCGCAGCAGTCCCTGTCGCGCTGTCCTCGCTCAAGGCAAGCTTCGGTGTGGCACTTGCTGCTCCCGCTGCCCCTGCCCCCGCACTTGACGCCCGCGCGCGCACGCTGAAGCTGTTCAAAGTTGGTAGGCTCTGCCTCCATCAAGATACCGCTCCAGCCCAGCGCCTGTTCGAACAAGAGCGAGTTTGAAAATGTGCTGCCGTCGTAGGCGCCGAGCTCTACATAGACCCCGCGCGGCTGCTGTGCGAAAAAGAGCGCGAGCACAGCTGCGTCCTCGCCCTGCTGCCCCGCAAACATGCAGTGCGCCACGCCGCGGGCCTCACAGGCGGCATTTGCAGCGTGCACAAGCGCCGCTTGATCCGCCAGCACGTGCGCGCGTATGCCATCAAACTGTGCGCCGTGGCACCGCATGTCCAGCCAGCCCTCAGCCTCGTACGCACACCGCCGTTCGATGAGGGTTAGGTACGAGATGTTGCCAAAGGGCTCCATGTACCGTGTGTGGCGCGGGTAGTTGGGAATGAAGGGTAGTTGTGCCACGACATCACGGCTCTCTTCCAGATGAAGCAGGTGCTGGAGGTCACGATGCGAGAGGTATTCCAGCTGGCTTCCCGTCTCAAAGGCTACCACAAACACTGCCCTCTCGCCCCCGCCCTCTTCCCCTCCCTCCTCCCACGCAGCGCCCGCCTCTCTCCTCGCCGTGGTAGCGCGTGTCAGCACTTTCAGCCTCCACTCCCTCAGCCGCCGCCCCTCTGGCGTCTGCGCCGCAACGTCTTGGCTCTTTCTCCACATGAGTGCACGGCCGCCTGTGAGGCGCACCACTTGAGTGCATTCAGTTCTTTGACAAGGAGCAGGGCTCAGGGGCAGCAGAGGCTGCGCACGTTGGGATTGGGGTTCAGGGTTTAGGGTTTAGGGTGTAGGGTTTAGTGTTTTAGGTTTAGAGTTTGGTAGCAGAGGCTGCGCACGTTGGGATTGGGGTGTGTGGGCTTGACCTGCCGGTGAAAAGTGGTCTGTGATAGCGTGGCGCCTTCGAAACTCGTACACCGCTCGCACGACGGGCAGGATGGACATGTCACCAATGATGACCATCGCCGCGCGCGACAAGTGGGGGTAGAGTAGCTCCAGAGTCTGCAGCGTGCCCTCGAAACTGCATGCGTCCACGTGGAGCAAGGCCACGCGTTGAGCGTCGAGCTGCGGGAGCGCCTGAAGCAAAGGCCCTGGGACCACGATCACCTCGGGCTGCGGGGCCGCTGATGATGCGGGGAAGTAGGGCGTGGCAGAGGAGGAGGAGGAGGACACGGCAAAAACGCCAAAAGAGGCGCAGGTATCCAGGACATGCTGCTCTGACACCGACCAGACACCCGTGTCTTCTTCATGCGAGTCGAAAGCGCTGTCAGAGGTTGTGGAGGGAGCGCCACGGGACTCGTAGGAGTGGCCACAAGCGAATACTCGACGGTTCATGCGCCGCCTCCTGATGACGCCGGCCGCGAAGACAGCGGCGCCACCGCGCCAGGACCCGGCGTCAATGACATCACCCGGTATCGCATCCCGCGCAATCTTCAAGAGGAAATCGTGCAGCATCACCAGTCTCAGATAATCGCCCAAGTGGAGGTTGGAAATGGAGCGACCTTGGTCGCTCCATCCCAAGGACTGTGTCAAGGACTGTGTTTCTGTCTCCATCCCAGCGACGGTGAGGAGCAGATGGCTCAGATAGTCGTCTGCGAACACCGAGCTTGTCTTTGCACGCTCTCCGACCCAGCCCAGCGCAAATGGGGCGCCGGCAGCGGGGTCGCAAGCGACAAGCGTGTGGTTGCCCATCCAGCATCGGACGACATTTTCGACATCGTCACGGATCAGAATGTTTGTAACGAACATCTGGCAGCGTTCTTGTCGGCAGCATGCTTGTCGGCAGCAACTCACTTTGTGCTCCGCTTCGGAAACGTCGGGGGCGCGCGCACACGGTAGGCGCACCAGCTCGAGGCCCCGGCAGTGCACGTCCACGAGCTGCTCGACAAAGTTGCACTCGCCTTCGCCGTCCTGTTCCCATGGGCCTGCGCACGCACCCAGTTGCAGTGCGAGCAGGGCAAGAATTGCGAGGCTTGGCCGGTGACGAGCTCGTCCCCCGCGCTTGCCGTCCAGCGAATCTTTCGAAAAGCCTTGTCTATGCGGATCGTCTGCGCTCGCCTCCATGCGGATCGTCCCTCCAGTGGGGCGCCCGCGCACCTTGAATCTTGAAGACAGCCGTGCCATGCAGGGCAAGCGCGCTTGCGCGCCCTGCGACTCGCGCGGCCCGTAGAACCCTGGGAGGAGGCGCCCACGGCGCCGCTTGGCGAGAAAATCCCCCGGTTTTCTGCCCCTCACCGCACCTGCGTGCCGTCAAGCGCTGGCGCGCTTGACCAACACCGTGACCGCAGCCTCGGACAAGCGGGCAAGTCC
>Ga0115006_10001911_pt1 | contig 13380 bp, 5 predicted proteins | sample ArcOceMetagenome_3_FD_88943 | JGI IMG/M metagenome (GOLD analysis project Ga0115006, IMG submission 88943) | Marine eukaryotic phytoplankton communities from Arctic Ocean - Arctic Ocean- Svalbard ARC20M Metagenome | ecosystem: Environmental > Aquatic > Marine > Oceanic | place: Arctic Ocean...
GGGTGTGTGTGTGTGTGTGTGTGTGTGTGTGTGTGTGTGTGTGTGTGTGTGTGTTTGTGTGTGTGTGTGTGTGTGTGTGTTTGTGTGCGTGTGCGTGTGTTTGTGTGTGTTTGTGTGTGTTTGCGTCTTTGCGTGTGGTGGCATATGCTTGCGTGTTGCGTGTGTGTATGTGCATATGTGTATGTGTGCGTGTGCGTGTGCGTGTGTGTGCGCGCGGACTGACTTAGGCTGGAGGCTGATGATAGTATTGAGAAGGCGAGAGGACTCGTGACGATGGAGTGCCACGTCAGCATTCGCGTGCATGCTGAACACATCAGGTGCGTCCACTTGGGGAAGTCCCGCAACATACGCCAGCATGCTCTCGAACGAGGTGGGTTCTGGAATGCTCAAGACGCCGCTGGCACACAGCTTGAAGTTGGGGTCTGAGAGCACTGCAGGACACATTCTCAAAAGTCAGTGCCCTAGTACATTTACTATGTACAGCCGCTGTAGAGAAGACTTTTGAGAATGTATGCCTGCAGGCTGATAGAAGCGATGGAGAATGGCCATAAGACAGCGGCGGTCGAGCTCGTCCGTGACGCGCCCGCCGTAGTTAATGTGTCCCGTGACGTAGATTAGGGCCTCCCAGGGGAGGTCCTCGAAAGTCTCGACGAACATGTGGAGCACGTCCTTGGCGCACGCGAGGTCGCTGATGTTGAACTCATACGCCACGTTCCAGCCGAGGGGCCCGAACTTGCGCCGTTCCTGCACAATGGCGTGGAAAAAGACGAGCGCTGACAGCAGCTTCTTCCACACGCGCGGCCGCCGGCTGCTCTCCCAGCCCTCCTCCATGATGAGCTGGTGCAGGCTTCCCAGGACGTTGGCGCGGATGCCCTTGGGCGCCTGGTTGGTGATCTTCTGGCTTGCCTGCAGCACCGCCCAGCACCCACGTCATGCCACCGCTCTCTCACATGCGCCGCGCAGCACACCTACACGGAGACACACAGGGACACAGCGGCTTGCCGACACACGGGCACACAAGGACACGCAAACTCACCTGCAGCACGGCGACCGGGAAGGACACGGCAGGCTTGCTGGTGAGCCAGAGGCGGAACTTGGGCTGCACCTTGTCGGGCCCCGCCGTCGCCAGCCCGCTCACTATTGCCTCCAGCGCGCCCATCCACGAAGCGCACAAGTGGCAGTTCATAAGACACACCCACTCGCCCTTGCGCGCGGCCTTGTAGACAAGTCGCTCCGCCAGAGGCCCTTGGCCCTGGCCGAGCGATATACTCGCGAGCGCCTCCGACATGTTCATGCTGGCGGCAAATTGAAAGAGCATCGCCGTCGGGTCCGAGCCGCTGCTCAAGAGGAAGACGATGGGCGTGTGGCTGTTGGTGTCAGGGAACACATGCTTGAGCTGGACCACGGGAAACTCAGCAAAGGCCCGTCCCATGCTCGTGGCGACGTAGGCAGAGAGCGCGGCCGCCACCTGCTCGTCACGCACCGCCTTCAAGAGCATCAGCGCGTGGAAGGTGCCCTTGAGCTTGGTAAAGGGCGCAGGGGGCCTGAGTTCATGTGGTGCATTCGACTTAATCCAATGCCCCCACGCAACCGTGTCGGTGGTCATGGAGTCTGAGAGCCCGGCGAAGGCGTCGGCGTGTGTGTGCTCGAGCGCTACGCACTGCGCCCACTGCTTGGGCCCAACGCCTGGAATATGCGGCGGCTCGTGTTTGCTCAGCCCCGGTGGACTGCGCCCCCCGCGCAGGAAGAAGTTCCACTCGTCCTCCAGCACCTCGTGCGCGGCACGCTGGATGGCGAGGCAGATGAGAATGGAAAACAGCGGCTTGTGCTCCTCGAAGAGGCCCCGGCACACGGTGTAGAAGGAGTGCTCCGTGACCACCGAGAGAAGCGACACTAGACGCGCGTTGAGAGCGGCGGTGGAGGGGCGTTGGCTGGGGACGGACGCCTGGTCCGGTTGAGCGGCCGCGTTGCTGCTGCTGCTGCTGGACTGGATGCAGTACCTGTATGTGGCCTTGAAAAAGGCGAGAGAGTACTGGTACATGGGGTTGACCGCGGCCAGATCGTCGATGACAAAGTAGATTATGGCCGCGCGCTTGGCCACGGGACAATACTCCTCGCGCACGGCCGAAATGTCCGCATCTGTCTGCTGCGCCTCCCGAAAGCGGCGCGAAATAACGGAGCTGGTCTGCTTGCTTTGCTGCAGCGCGGCAATGAGAGGCTCGTTGTCCAGAATTAGCCCCTCGCTCTTGCGCAGCTTCTGCAGCACCTTGTCCTGCAAGTCCTCGAGCTGCTTCCTGTCAAACATTCTCAAAAGTCAGTCCCCTAGCACTTTCACGCTGCAGACACAGCCACGGCAAGCTGACGTCAGAGCATCCTTGCCTGTCCGCTGCCATAGACACCACCAGCTTGTCCTTCTGCATCTCGAGCTCAGGTCGCTCATGTCGCACGAGGTCGCCGAGCAGCTGCTCTTCCAGACCCTGTGCCGTGACCGTGAAATCGATAATCGTGGCCTGGATGCAGACGTCGGGCAGGTAGTGCGGATTGCGCAGCTTCGAGGTCATGAAGAAGCGAAAGTTTCTGTCGTAGTCCACCTCCACGTCTCCAATCCTGATGAGCAGGCGGTCGTCCTGCCAGAAGAGCTGCTTGGCGAGCACAGGGCGGAGGGCTGCGTCGAGCTCCTCCCCACAATCCTCCAAGAGCAACGCCGCCCCGTTGCGCACGCTGCCTTCGACAGTTCGCACAAAATTGGCGTCCCCGAGCCGCAGGACGCGCAGACCGACAGTGTCCAGCATGCCCCGCAGCCACTTGTTCGCCTGCGCCTGCGGGTCTATGAGGAGCGGCCAGCGCCGCGCGTTCATCACGATGACTCCGCTGTCGATGGATTGCGGGTCCGAGGGCAGGCCGCAGATGTTCCAGTTGCGCACAGCCACGTCTGTCGCGAGCGTGGAGCGGAGGGAAAAGGCGCCCGAGACGGTGATGAGGTGCTTGCCGCACGAGGCCTTGGTCTTGCTCACGAAGCGGTCGCGATAGTGCGCGTTGAAGGGTCCAAAGTATGTCACGCACGCCGCACTCACCAACATATCGCCCACAATGTTTGTAAGCTGCACGTCGAGATCCACCACATGCTGCTTCCATGCCACCTGCTCCTCCCCCAGCGCACTCGTCAGACTCGCAGCGCGGCCGACCCTCGCCTCGCACAGGTCCGCCTGCTCCTGCAGCTCCTTCTGGTCCGCGCGCGCCTTGGCCAGCTGCGCCTCGAGCTTGCGCACGTTGGCTTCCACCTGCTGCAGCTCCTGCTGCTTCTTAGCAAGACTGGCCTGGGCTGCGTTGAGCTCCTGGTCTGCCTGCCGCAGCCTCTCCCTCTTGGGCTCCACATCTTTGGCCACACCTGCGTATACATCGATAGCGCGACACCACAGACACAGCCCCCGCGCAGCCTTGGACACGTTGCCGACGATTTCCGGCACGAACTGGGGGTCGTCGGTGTACTTTTTCAGGACGCTGAGGGTGCGCTCGTCGATGTTATCTTTGTCGAAGTTGATGAGTTGGTCCAAGAAGTTGCCGTGCCCGAGCACCTTTTTGGCGGTCTCCCAGTTGGCAGGCTGCCCGAGCAGCGTACACACGGCCTCCATAACCACTATAACAAGTGCGGGGGGCTTTTTGAAGGATTTAACCTCGGTGATGTCGCCTTTGGACAGAGAGTTGAGAGCTGCAATGGCCTTTTCCATCGCCGGCAGTGCCTCGTCCAGGTCCTTTTGTGCATCCGCCTGGATGGCGCGCACAGTGGCCGCCTGCAACTCAACCTCCTGTGTCTCCTTCTCCACCTGGTACTTGACCTTGGTCGCTACCTCGGTATCACTCGTCACTTTGCGCACCAGCTCCTCCGTCTTGACTGCCTTTTCTTCTAGCACCGGTCTCAACAGATCCAAGTCGCGTTTGCTCTCCTGGATCACAACCGCAATTTCTCCCATCTTCGTCAATCCGCTTGCAAACTTGTCGCGCCGGTCCGCAAGCGCGTCCTTTTCCCGCTTGAGCAAGTATCGGAAGAGGTGGAGGAGGTCCAAAAAGCTCTTGGGCGTCACATAGATGCGCCGCTTTGTCTCCGCGAAATACTCGTGCGTAAGCGCGCCGACCATCGTGTGCACCGCCACGCACACCTCGGCAATGCTGTGCTTCGTTTCCATGCCCTCCTCTGGGCTGTTGGGCCTATCCTCGATCCCCGCGCCGTCGCTCTGGGCCTGGGGGTCTGAGAGCTCTCCGGACACAGTGCGCAGAGCCACGTCGAGCAGCGCCTCGCTGGGCCACGGGAGATACCAGTCGATGGTGCAGCAGTTGATGAGGGACGGGAAGTTTCTGCAGCGGGTTCGGAAGGAGTCGCCGACCGGACTCATGCACAAGATAAGATGCAGATTGCCCCGCGCCTTCTTGAGGAACATCGAGAAGATGCCATCGGAGGAAGGCGGCAGCTGAGACTCGGGCACTGCGCTCTTGATGTTGGTCACCACCTGCTCTTGCTCCTCCATGGAAAACAAGTTGGGCACCTCCCCCGTGTTGAGAATGCAGCTGAAATCTTCCAGGAAGCTCTCGTCTGTGATCTGCGAGTCTGTGAAGAGGAAGGCACAGGGCTTGTTGTCAGCGCCGGCACTGAGGTAGAGGCTCTTAAGATCCTCGCGGAACTCTGTCATGGAGTACCCCTTGGTCGCTTCCACCTCCTGGCAGGTAAGCCCCACAATAAAGGCCGACAGGCGCGAGAGGCTTTGTTTGCCCGAGCCACCGAGTCCTACCAGCATTGCATTGCCGCTTGGGGTGCGCAAGATCCGGCATATGCGAGACACGTGCTCAATGGCGTCTTGGAAAAAGACAAGGTTCATGACCTTGGAGGTCGACATGTTGTACGAGTCGAGGTAGGAGTCCAAGAGCCGTGGCAGCCTCGAAATGTCTGGCACCTGGGCATATGGCGCTTCGTGCGCGGCGTAGGACTGGTTGCCAAAGTGGCAGAAAATCGGCCTCTGAGACGAAAACGTGCCCGCAGGGACCGACGTCCCAAATACGCGCTTGAGCATCTCCTGCAGCAGCGCGTCGAAAAAATCCTTGTCCTCCGTGTTGATCAAACGATCTTGGAAAACGCGCTGCGACTCGTGGATCCAGAGGTTGATAAACGTGAGCTTGTCGTGGCAGTTGACGGGCGTGATGGCCAGCATGCCCTGGAAAACCTTGGCAAGGTCCCTGAGATTGTATGTGTAGTGCGACTTGGCGGGCGTCGGAAGCATCTCGGCAATGAGGCGTTCATACACGTCTACAGACGCATCCACTGCGGCTTTGCTGAGGCTTTGAATGCTGAACTCGAAATTTTTGAGGTGCCCGTCGAGAATGGAGGCAAATATCACCTTGAGAATCACGTTTGACGGTGGCGGGACGTACAGCATGTTGAAATGGCGAAAGAAGCGTGGTGTCACGGGATTCCGCCCGCCTCCGGGTGGGCCGCATGCGGACAAGAGAACCAGGTTCTGGATGTTACTCCACGTGTGCAGCTTGCGGTCGTAGAAGCCGCCACCACCGGCGTACGAGGGATTGGCCCATCCGCCTGGCCGGAAGTGGCGCACGGTGTCAATGACTTGGCGCAACAACTCCACAGGTGGCTGCGAGCCAAACTGATCCCTGCGAGGCATATTAACGTCATCCACGAAGCAAACGAGGATCTTTCCATTTGGCGAGCCATACAGGCCCTTGCGTTTTTTCTCCAGTTTGAGCTCGAGCATCTGCTCTGTGCGCGCGCTTGATGACTGCGCAGAAAAGTTGATGACGCACGAGACTGTCTGGTCCTTCTTTGCCATGCCGCCAATACAATCGTGCACAATCACCGATTTACCGGTGCCCGACGGACCCACAAGCAGAGCGCGCCTTTTCACGCTGCACAGACGCGCCAGGAGATACTGATACCGCGTTGTGTCCACGGTAGGCACCACGATGTCACCAAAATTTGCCTTGGCGTCAAATTCGAATGGAGCAGCCACGGCTGCAAACGGTTGGAAGCTGCTCTCGTTCGGATTGAGCAAGTAATCGTAGACGGTCTCATTGGGCGGGAACTTTCGGAAATGGATATTTGCTCTGAACCAATCTGAAAACTTGGCCCGTGACTCGGCATCCAAGTTGGCCCCAACCGACCACACGACAGAGAAAATAAAGAAGCATTGCAGCAGTTTCAGCATGTCGTCTTCTCGCGTCTTCTCCTTGAAGTGGGATCCGAAAGCCATTTGCGAGGGATTGCTGTCAAATGTAACAATGCACTCTTCAGTCTCGAAAAAGGCGTTCACTAGAGCCTCATAAATGTTGCAGCACGACAGGCAGAGGTTGATGTCCACAGATGCAATCTCTTCGCGCAGCTCAGCCCTGACAAAGGTCAGCGCTGCCGGCAGCGTGGACAAGAACAGTCCTTTCACTTCACTTTTCACGTCGTCTGGCGTGGAACCCGGCATCAGGCCATCGAATCTGGTGAGAACCGGGCCCATGCACCCCAGGGCACTTGCTGGCAAATTCACGATGCCAAGGCGACTAATTGTCGCAGGGGAAGCCATCTCAACGTTATCAACCTCGAAAAGCATGCGGAGAGTGTCCTCGTTTAATTTGATGCGCTCACCGTTCGGCAAACACAGCATACGGTTATCGTCGAGCACGGTGTTCATGCTCTCAATCCACACTGCGTCGATAGGGCCGTCGAAGCAGATCCACTTTTGGTCGATGCTCCTGTCACTGTTTGTCATGCGCACAATACTTGAAGCGAGCCCGTCTTTCCACTCACCCGTCGTCAAACTATAATTGCCGTAGAGCTCGCCCAAGCTGACCACTTTCGGGTTCAGGGAGTACACACTCACCTTCTGCGTGGCGTCCACGCCCTTTTTGCCAGCTAATGCTGTCATGGCGGAAGCGAGCGCATAGATGAGCGTGGACTTGCCACTGCCAGTCATGCCCAGAAGGAGCACGCCAAAGCGGATGTTGAGGGTGTCAGAGAGTTGAATAGCCTTTTCAACAAACAGCTTGGGCGCCTGAAGCCCACCCTCTACGAGGACGTCCTCCAGTGCGACGCGCAATTGCTCCGGGGAGTACGCCTCGAGCTCCAGTCCGGGAAACAGATCGCCAACAATCTCATGGAACAAGGACAGATCATGGTCAAAAAACTTGGGGACGTTGCTGTCGCACATGGCACGAATGAGCACAAGGGCTTCCGAGGCTTTCGCGCTGGCCCTTTTGCGAGCGCCCGCCATCACTAGAACGGATTTCACCGCGCGCATGCCGAAGTCATAGTGCTTTGCCTGCGACAGCTGCTCGCTCGAAAGTTTGAAGAGATTCACCATCTTTCGCGACAGCACCTTTGCCTCGACGAAGCCCTCTGCAAAGAGCATCACCTCTGAAACCAGAGCATAGTCGGGAACCATCATCGCCACTGGTCGGAAAAGCGCCTTGAGATTGTCGGGCAACTCTGTGCGCCCCGCGTAGCCGGGGTTCATGGTGATGAAGACCCCAAAGGAGGGTAGCAATTTGATGGTCTTGCCGCCAAATTCAATCTCGCTGAGATTCTGTCGCAGCCCAATCTGGATGGAAATGATCTGCTGCGCAACCACCGAGAGCACCTCGATGTTGATCCGGTTAAACTCGTCGAAGCATGCCCAACCACCGCACTGCGCGAGACCCTTGAAAAACTTGCTCATGAACTCTGCGTCCAGATTTTCGCCGCAGTTGAAGACCACGCACTGGCAACCCAAGGCCTTGGCAAGGTCTTTGGTCGTTTCCGTCTTTCCGGTTCCCGCTGGTCCTTGCGGAGCACCACCAAGTTTAAGCTCCAAGGCTCCGGACAGAGTCAGATAGCAGCGATCAGTGAGTCCTGTGATGACAAGCCGCGTGCTTGCCCCAAGGTATTCGTGCCCGTATACGAACGCTCCTGTCAACTGCCGGATCTGACAGTCGCCAACTGCTCCAAGATCAGCATTCCAGTAGTACCGCAGCCGCATTTGCCACAGAAAATCTTCCGTCGACAGGACCTTTTCCCGAACGAGGTCTTCGAGTATATCCCTGTTGTGCACATCGATAGTAATGAGGGCCACCAGACCCATACGCTGAAGGGCCGTAATGTGAGACGCAGCTAATTTGCACTGATCACTGAGGTGGCTCAGTTGGAGCTGCACACACTCAGAAACACGCGTCGCCCGCGCCTCCTTGTCTGCATCCTGCAGAGCATTCTCAACGCTCTTGCACCAATCCATTTGGGACACCATTATGAGGAGCTGTGCTGGGTGCAAAAGCACCCACTCTTTTCTGCTTCGCATCGAATAATCATTCATGGCGTCTTTTGCGTGCAGACGCAAACTCTCAACCATGCGCTTTTCGATGCCAGCCAGCCAATCTTGCACTTCTCCACGCGCTTTGAGATTCTTGCCCAGACTCACATACTCTCCCTCTGGCGACACCATCCCATAAATTTCGTGGCTGTTCGGATCTAAAACCTTGACTTCAGAGTCTGGGTGTTGGCCCCCGAAATCAAGGCTTTTGATACCATCAAAGCAGCTGTTCATGAAGGGCTGTACTGCTTGCACGTTGCGAGTCTGCGACAGAATTTCGAGAAGCTCGTCGTTCGACAGAAAGTAGAAGCGCGGAAACGCCATCCGTTTGAACTCGAGATAATCCTCCAGCGCCTTTTGGATTTTGTCCAGCGCTTGATTGAGCAGGATGAGCGATTCTTTCTGCCCACTGATCAGCCCCACCCGCACGCATGTGGGATTCTCCGCTGCTCGCCTCGTTATGATTTTGAAGTCCTTGTCAACACTTTCAAAGCTCTTGAACTCAAACGGAAGTTGGCGTTGAATATCCGGGGCTGAGAAGATTGGCTCTAGATACATCCAATTTCGCTGCACTGAGAGCCATTCGTCCATGGTCGCCTGCACAAGCTTCAGCTTCGAATTCCAAGCTTCTACCTCTTCCTGGATTCCGGTCACGAATCTGCTTCACGTGATCGTCATCAGTGTTTTTGTGTACGCACCGCGTCGGCATGCGTGTCAGCAAGAGCGGTGTTTGTGAGCATGCGCGTGCGCTAGAATGCATATATTGGCGAGCAGGCACGACCTGTTGGACAGAATCGAGGAAATCGTCGTCAAACTCTCATCCAGCTGCGCTTGTATCTCGTCGCAATCGCCCAAAATGAAGCGATCCTTCTGGTCCTTGTACTCCCGAATAGGAAACTCCAACTCCTTCCAGGTCTCCTTCACGTTTGCCAGGAGGTCCTCGAGCATTTGCTCTTGTGTTGCTTTCTGTGACGCAAGCGTAATTTCGTCGCTATACTCGAGAAAGTTGAGCCGCAGCACAAGCCCGAGCGTGAGCCCCTGCCCCTCCCTTTGTGCGTTGATGATGTGCCGGGCAAACTTCTCGCCCGTGGCAGCATCAATTGCCAACCAGTGCCGCTCTTTCATCGCCGGGTTCTTGATGTGGTTGCAGGTAGTGATGAGGGAGCGGTGGCTCTGAACTTTTTGTTTGAGCTGGGTTACAATCGTGTTGTTCGAAGGAAGCTCTTTGTCAGCACGCAACGCAATCCGCGTCCACTTTTGAGTGCGCTCTTCCTCCACTTTCTTATCTACGTTTTCGAGGAAGATGTTGTTAGCCATGACATAAATGTCATCGACTTCCGCTATCGTCTCCCAGACCCCGCGCCTAAGATTCACGGCTTGCGACAGATCAAAGAGCTCTGTGAACAAGCCCTGCGGCCGCCTGAGCGCTCGCTGATAGGACTGAATCAAGCTCGCTTTCTCCTCCAAGACGCCGATTTGCTCGCTCAGGTCTCTTACCGTAGCCAACACCGCCTGCGGCTGATCCGTTTCCCGGATAAGGCTGGGGTCATCGGCTAGCAGTTGCATTTCGCTTATATCGTCGGAAAAGCCCACGAGCATGTCCTCCAACACGCCAACAAATTTGCCGTTGTTCTTCTCGCGATTTTCGGTCGCTGTGTGCAGGGATGCTTGCAATTGCTTGAGCTGAGACTGCAAAATGGTGCAGGTGACGTGATCTTGCGTAGACAAGTCTAGGTCATTGTCTTGCAGCAGCTTCAAGCGATTCATGCTGTCCGTGATCTTGTCCTCAAGATCACCCTGCTCCTTGTCGACCTTCTCAAGTGTGGCACAGTATTTCATGTAGTCCCCGATGAAGTGAGGCACGCGCGAGATGACGGAATTGGAGTTGACGACTTGGTCCAGGAGTCGCCGCTGCATGCGCGCAAGAAGGCGCGGAAGCAACTCGCGGATTCCGTCGATACAGTGTTGCGGCGACGGGAGGAGCTGGCGCTTGTATGTGGTGCACACGACGCGCACAGCATCGCAGTCAACGAAGTCTTCAATGGCGTGCATCTCGTCCACCTGCGCTTTGAATTGCGCCTCGAGCTTGAGCAGATCCTGGAAGGGAGTGTCCTCGGTTTCTGCCTCTTGTTCAATCTGCTGCAAGTCAAAGTCCTCGTTCTGCGCGACAACTACCACAAAGTGCTCATACTTTCTAAGGACCTCCTCGGTCTTGTCATAGGTGTGCAAGATGCCCAGACGGAGATCCTGGAGCATCTGTCTGTATTCCACACTGTCCTCTATCATCTTGGCCAGCATTTGGTCCATTTCCGAGATGTTGTACTCGTCATACAGCGAATAGAACTCGAGAAGGTCCGGGTGCGTCAGGAGCCGCACACTAGAGCAGACGGTCCTAATGAAACTGTGGGCGATGCCCTCGATTTCTGTCTCCAGCTCCATTTCCATTGGCGACAGCAGCAGCCGCCGCGGGCCGGCATCGTCGGCATCGAGCGCCAGTTCAGCGAGGACTATCGGCGAAAATTCTGCAGCGGAACCCCGATAGAACCTGCCGCAGAGGCTCGCGGTGGAGTCCATGACGCTGACTTTGATTGCGTGCAGCACCATGTAGTCACACAGCAGCAGGAAGTTGAAAAGCTGCTTGTGCACCACGCGCCGTCCCGCGAGCATAGTGTACTTGAACACGCCCTCATCCCCGTGCTCGGAGGCGGTGGAGGAGGATTCACTGCCCTTTTTGCCACCCGAGACGCCCGCATACGCGGTCTCCTTGGGTCCATTTGCGAGGAACTTGCGCTCAAAATCAACCAGAACCTCCTGACACCCAGTGCGAACTCCGGTGACACTGTTCTGCCAGAAGCTCTTCAACGTTCGCAGGTAGTGTGCTTGCTGCCGCTGCTGTCTCTGCGAGAGGGGCCCAAGCTCGCACAGACACGTGCCTTGGTCGTCATCAAACAGCGAGCACGTCTCCAGCATGGTCGTCTGGTCTCGCAGTTTGAGCAGCGTCGCGTACATGATGGGATTCATCAGCACGGACTGCCGCCGGAAGCTCTCGCGGTTCTTGACAAACTTAGTATACCGCACGTTCTCTTTCCAGACTTTGAAATTCTTCCACCACTTGTACCGGCTGAACAGAGGAATCTCTATCAGGGACTCGAAAATGTAGCACTCTCGCTTCCACACTTCCAGCGGCGTAAAGTCCGCGTCCTCGCCCGGGCGCGTCCTGGTGACGCCACCAAGGCTGAGAGTGAAGTGTAGCTTGTTGACAGTCTTTGCGTGGGGGACTACCTTGACGTGATACGGATTGAGAGGCAAGTCTGGCGGGTGGAGGTAGAGGATTGAGGAATTCGGGGTTAGTACACTCAAGTCTTCAAAGGTAATAGGGATGGGAGGTGCTGCAGGGATTGCGGGGGTTACTGTAGCGCTAGTAGGCCTTGTAGGAGCGGTAGGCACAGTTGGAAAAATACTACACGCCCAGACGCTACTAGTGTCGCCAGCGGCTTGCCAGGGGCTGTGCAGTGCTCCTAGTGAGCCAGAGGGCTGCGCCAGGTAGAAGCGGCCATGAGAAGCGTGGCAACCGCTGATTGAGAAGCGTGGCAACCGCTGATACGTTCATGGCGGTGGATGATGGGGTAGGGCAGTTGTGTATGTGCGTGCATGCAGCGCTCTGCACACCTTCATTTCGTCGGTAGGGAATCATGTAGATAAACTCAGGAGATTCGGGGTTGAGGCGCAGCCGCTCAAGTGCCACCCACGGGTCCTGCTCTGGGGGGAGGTGGGGCTTTGGACCGCTTGTCCCGGCAGTTCGAGAACTGCCAGTACTCGAAGTACGCTCGCGTTCAGAGTCCGCCGCCGCGCCTTGGTCAAAGCGAATGCTTGCCGCTCGGATTTCAGAGGCCCACATCGCGGTGCGCGGGCTCGTGCGGCCGTGGCGCGCGGCAGCCGTTGTGCTGGTGGGGCCCTCGGGCCTGGGCAGCGGCTGCGCGCTGCCCTTGCCCGCCTGCTCCTTGAGCTCACCAAACAGCCGCGTTGCCACGAGCGTGCTCGGAGCGATCTTAGGAGCCCCGGGAGCTCCTCCGACCCGCAGCTTAGTGCTGCCGGCAGGACTCGCGTTCACGTGTGCGACCCGGAGGGAGATGCCCCGCCCCGCCTGCCTGTCATCGACGGGAGAAGCGCCGAGGGAGCCGACAGTGAGGGACCCAACCGTCTGCAAACCGGCGCTGTTGGACGAGATCTGCTGCGCGAGGCGCAGGCGCGAGGAGATGCCAGCGGCGGACATGGTGCCCAGCGCCCTCCCGCCTGGCAGCATCACCGGGCTGGAGGGTTGCGCGGCTCCGTGGGCGCCCATGACGACTTGCCCGGGCACCTCCGAGCCCGAGAGCCGCTCCAGCTCCAGCAGAACATCGGAACCGCGCTGCGCTGAGCCCGCAGCGCCGCGCGCCGCAAGCCCGGCGGGCGGCACAGCCTCGCTGGACGCCGCTTCGAGCCTCCGCCCGCGGACGCTCGCGTCGTGCGCCGGCCGCTCGGCCGCGTCCGGCGCGCGCTGATGCTGCGTCCCCGGGCGGCTCGAGGGCGACGCTGAGCGGAGCCGCCCGCCCTGCGGGTTGACGCTCGGGTCCCGGCCTGTCCGGCTGAGGCTCGCTGAGCGCTTGTGCGGTGTCGGCGACGGCGAGCGCTTGCGCAGGCTTCCGGCAGCCGCAGGCGAATACTCAGTGCGCGCATGCTCGGGCGCGTCGATGGGCGGCAGCGGCGGCGGCGAATTTGCCGCCCCGCGCCGCGCGCCCGAGGGCGGGCGCGGCGGCCTGCCCTCCATATCCTCGGAGGAGCTTCGGCCTCAGCACATCGCCCCGCCCATCCGGCGGTTGCAACCGCGCTTTTGCTTGCTCTCCCTATGCGGACTAAGATGGCGGGGGCGCGGGCGTCCTTGCCAGTGCTGTAGGGGGTCGTACCATACACACAAGCACGTACGAAAGTGGGTATCCGCGGCACGCAAATGCTGTCACATCACACACGACTTGCGGCACTGCAGCATGCACATGCACGCGCGGAAACA
>Ga0115006_10001915_pt1 | contig 13373 bp, 9 predicted proteins | sample ArcOceMetagenome_3_FD_88943 | JGI IMG/M metagenome (GOLD analysis project Ga0115006, IMG submission 88943) | Marine eukaryotic phytoplankton communities from Arctic Ocean - Arctic Ocean- Svalbard ARC20M Metagenome | ecosystem: Environmental > Aquatic > Marine > Oceanic | place: Arctic Ocean...
GTGTGGGAAGTGGAAGAAGCCGTATCAAGGAGCAAGAATGCGAGGTTCAAGTTTGCCGGAGTGTTCACCAACCCGGTCGATGGCGAGGCATTCATCGGTGGCAGGTCCGGTGGCGAGTGGAAGGGGGCGGAGTATGAGTATGAGCTGATCGAAGTCCCATCGATCGATGGGAAGACTGTGATGCTTCCGTGCTACTCCTCCAAGGCAAATGCCCGGCACGCCGCGGCCGCGAGGGCCATCGATTGCATTTCGTTCCGAACCACCGACGGCGAGGAGACGTACGGCATGTGCATCGACCAACCCTACATGGATCCAGCGGAGGCACCATCGATGCCAGTGGCTGCAACCGCTGGTACTACAGGCCGAAACATGCCGCCTTCTCCCAAGGCGCAACTTCAGCAGTACTACCAAGACCGCTTTTTGGTCTTTGAATCGATTGGGAAGTATTTCTACAGTTTTGACAATGGTGATGATCAACACCAGCTCCACACGTCCGTCTTTATCAACCCCACGAACGGCACGGAACGCTTCGGATGCGGCCGTTACGGTGGCAATGGACAGAGCCCCTCGTACGAAACCACGTTGGAAGATGCGGATGGCAGGGGAACATCGGTCGAGGTTGTGTGGTACAAGAGAAAGAAGGATGCCGAACATGCCGCAGCAGCAAGAGCCCTGGACTGCATACGACTACGAGACAGTGATCCATCTTTGTATCCAAAGCTGTGTTCCGAAACGCCGTATTTGGATATGGACGAGGCTCCCCTCTTGCCGCTAAGATTCCAACCTGAATTAGAGACATTGCTTTCGGAGAAACCCATTCATGTCGTATTGAATCGAAGAGTGATGCCACTTCCAATGGAGACGGAAGCGGAGGTGGTTCACCGGCAAGAATATCGGATGAGTCGAATGCCCTGAAGGGAGGAGGGTCAGGAGCATGCAATAACACTGCAATAAAAACTTGGAGATCGCAAAAACACTTACTATACTAATTACCACCATTATTTGGCATTACTATTCCCCGTCAATTCAATTTCATCTTCACTGTCATATTCAAGCTCCTCATAATCCAAAGCAGATACATGTAGTTCTTCTCCCCCTTCGCCACCCTCAGGGCCCCATCCATCATACTCCGTGGCCATGGTTTCTTCTTGAGTGTCATCGGCTGTGAAATCGCCATCGATTGCCCACATCAACGTTTCAATACCCTCTCCATCCCTCGAACTTGTAACATGGACGACGGGAGACTGATAGATTCCCTCCAGCCCACCGTCGGTACCGTAAAGCTGGCTGTGGTATCTCATACAGACATCATTTACACTCCTTACAAGCTGGGGCCTTCCAACCCGATCGGCCTTGGTCAGGACGATGGAATAGGGAATCGATGCGTCGTCGAACCATCCCATGACGGCTCGATCGAAATTGGCCACGCCGTGACGGGCATCTATCAGCAGAAACGTCCTTCGCAGGTAGGTCGAATCCCTCCGCTCCTGCAAAAACTGCTGCGTCTTGGCCTGCCAATCCGACACCTTGGCGTCGGGAGCGGCGGCGTAGCCGTATCCCGGCAGATCGACGAGAAAGCCCGTGGAGTCGGAGGGGCGGAAGGCGTAGACGCCCCTCCCCTGGTGCTGGCACTTGTCCTTCTTGACGAGGGCAAAGTAATTCACCTGCTGCGTCCTTCCTGGCGTCTTGGAGATCTTGGCCAGTTCCTTCTTTTTGGTAAGGGCATTGATCAGGCTGGACTTTCCAACGTTCGACTTGCCCAGAAAGCAAACCTCCGGGATGGGAAAGTCGGGCAGCTCATGTCCCAGGTTTTTGGGACTGACGTACTCGAACTGCGACGACATGAAGGAGGAAGGGATCCGACCCTCCCTGGCGTCATCAAACAGAATTCGTGGATCGATGCCCATTTCCTCGGCAGCACAACCGGCAATGTACGCATACGGCGATGCCGTCGGATACAGATAGGCCGGTGGAGCCTTCTGGGTGTCCTCCGACTTGGCCTTTGGAAGCCGCGGCGGTAGCTTTCCCTTTGGCTTTGCAGTTGGCTTCCGTGCGCTATTGGATTGTCTCTGCTTCTTCTTTGAGAACGTTGGAGGTGCCGCATTCTTTTGGTTCGAGTTCCCTTTCTTGTTCTTTGGGTTCTTCCCCAGGTATCTGGACTTCTTCGGCCTGGGACCACCTCCCATTCGTCTCACCGGTAGATCTACCTGACTGTGATGACGTGAAGGAGAAGTGGCATGTAATGCACCGACCATACCGCCATTGCCGCCGCCACCACTGCCACCGATACAGGCACAGCACGAAGGGGAAGACGACGCCCAGAGGTGGCCACGACGCGCGGCGTGCGATAGGAGGCGTCTGCCGAGCATGATGCCGGGAAGAGTGACGGGAGAAAATGGCGTTGGCGGTTTGCGCTGCTTGCTACTTTGCGGTGTATCGTCTGGCCGTCGATGCTGTCGCGCGCCACTCTGAAAAAGGAAAGCCTGCCGGCCTCGACCGACCAACTCATTTATTTGCTCAGCATCGTTTTGTTGTGTTCCGGCATCTGCAATTCCGCTCGTGGACTCGTGGAGGTATCCCAGCCAGCCGAGCGTAGCGTAGCGCAGCGTACTGTACTAGTAGCCGCAGTCCCGACAAATAAATTAATTGGCAGAGCCATGCTGGCGGGGGGCAAGAAGAAGGCGCCGTCCAGCTTCGGTCCCGACGGCCGCCGGATCGGTGGCGGCCTCGGCGGCGGTGGTCCCCGCCGCGTCATCAAGACGGTCGGCAAGAGGGGGTCGGGCCTGGCCAATCCGGCCATGCTCAAGTCCTCGGCCTCGGCCGCGTCGGCGGCTGCCGCCGGTGCTGGTGGTATCACCACCATCTCCGACTGCGCCCCGTCCAAGACCTGCTTCGGCGGCGGCGGCGGTCTGGCCTCCAACAAGCTGTTCCAGCCGGGGATCAAGCTCAAGATCCAGCGGGCGCCGATGATGACGGGCCTGTCGGTCGGGGCCGGCGTGCGCAAGCCCTTCCAGCGCCCGCAGCTGGGACGGCGGGCGTACGACAAGAACTCCGAGGTGGCCCTCAAGCGCGCGACGCTGGGCCAGAAGCGCCGGACGGACGGCATGTCCAAGCTGCTGGCCCGGGCCGGGAAGGGATTGGCGTACAAGACGCCCGGGCGGGCCGGCGGTGGCGGCGACGACGGGTCCGGGGGATCGGCCGACGAGGAGGAGGAGGACGAGGACAGCCTCATGGCCCAGCTCGAGCGCAACTACAAGCCCCTCATGGTGTGGCAGTCCCCCCACAACGGCGGCGAGGCCAGGGGCCTGCCCAAGGTCCTGCGGACGGTCTCCCGGCCGGACGAGTACGGCATCGAGGAGGAGGTCACCATCAAGACCGGCCCGCCGGCCGAGGCCTACGCCAAGGAGGACCAGTACGTTCCCAAGGTCCTGGCCAAGTGGCTCCGGCCGCATCAGAGGGAGGGGGTGAAGTTCATGTACGAGTGCGTTATGGGGATGCGGGACTTTGACGGCAACGGTTGTATCCTGGCCGATGGTAAGTTCCCGTTGGGTGGCTTCGTGTTCGTATGCATCGGTTTGATATGTTACTCGCACCTCACTTCATCACCATTTATTTACTTACCAACTCGTGTCGCCCCAATGTTCACTACACACACAAAACCAGATATGGGTCTCGGCAAGACCCTCCAATCCGTCTGCCTCATCCACACCCTCCTCAAGACTGGCATCGCCGCCCGGGCGGCCCCGACCGCCAAGCGCATCATCGTCGTCTGCCCGTGCTCCCTCGTCAAGAACTGGGACAATGAGTTCGTCAAGTGGCTCGGGCCGGGCGTCGTCAAGACCATAGCGCTGGCCGAATCGGACCGCAAGACCGTCGAGAAGAATCTGGACGTCTTCGTCCGGACCAAGATGTTCAACGTCCTCATTGCCAGTTACGAGACCATGAGGACGCACATCGGGCGGCTCACCAAGCACAAGGATTGCTGTGATCTGCTGGGTAAGTCAAGTCAAGTTTACCATACCGGCACAAGCCATGGTGGTCTGCAGTGTGCTCTTCTTTCGCTTCAAACTTACCATTATTTCTTTGAATCTGTATCATCACGTATCATTTTGCAGTTTGTGACGAGGCTCATAGACTCAAGAACAGGGAGAATCAGACCTCCCGGGCTCTATTTTCGCTGCCATGCAAACGCCGCGTTCTGCTTACCGGCACCCCCATGCAGAATGATTTGCAGGAGTTCTTTGCCATGGTCGATTTCAGTGAGTTCTGTTTGCATATCGATACGGACACCGAGTGAATGATGTTCGTCGTCGTGCCACTTTTAACTCACAAAATTTGCGCTACAAAATTCACTTTTCATCCCTCCACTCCCAACGCAGTCAACCCCGGCGTCCTTGGAACGCAGGAAGAATTCAGAAAGAATTACCTCTTCCCAATCCTCCGTGGTAAAGAGCCCGATGCTACCGAGCGGCAAAAGAACAAGATGACGGAGGTCCAGAATGAAATGAGTACCACCGTTAACGAATTCATCCTCCGTCGCGTGAATACTCTGAACGCGGAGCATTTGCCCCCCAAGCTCGTTCAAGTAGTCTGCTGCAACCTCACCGAAATTCAGCAGAATATGTACCAGCACCTCGTCAGTTCGAAAGACGCGCAACACGTCCTTGACGGCAAGCAGGTCAACTGTCTCAGCTCCATCCAGATGCTCATGAAGCTTTGCAACCACCCGAGTCTCATCGCTGACGAAGATAGCAAGAATACCGGAGGAGGTGGAGGGCGCAGGGCCAAGGCCAAAAAGATTAGCTACGCCGAAGAAGAGAAGAGCAGTGCAGCTCCAGGCGCCGACGGGGTCAGTAAGTTTCTTCCGTACGACGGAGCTGGCGGCGGTCGCAGTATGAACGCCCCCGTCCATCCGGAGTGGTCCGGTAAGATGTTTGTTCTTTGGAGACTCATGCGCGAGATGCGTAAGCCGGGAAATGGCAACGATAAGATCGTTATCATTTCGAACTACACGCAGACGCTCGATTTGATCGGTCGGATGTGCCGCCAGAACACCTGGGGGTTCTGCCGCCTCGATGGCTCCATCTCAATGAAGAAGCGTCAGGGTATGGTCGACGATTTCAACGACCCAGGATCCAGTCTGGTCGCCTTCCTCCTATCTTCGAAGGCGGGAGGATGTGGCTTGAACCTGATCGGAGGCAATCGGCTTGTCCTCTTTGACCCAGATTGGAATCCTGCGGTCGACAAGCAAGCTGCCGCACGGTGTTGGCGCGATGGACAGAAGAAGCGATGCTTCACCTACCGCTTCCTAGCCACCGGTACAGTCGAGGAGAAAATCTTCCAGCGACAGCTATCGAAGGAGGGCCTTCAGTCGGTGGTCGATGATAAAGAGCAGGTCAACGCTCTCTCTACCAAGGATCTCCGAAATCTATTCAAGCTCCGAACTGGCACTCCATCCGATACGCACGACAAGCTCAAGTGCGAGCGATGCGCCATCATTGCCGACGACCAGGAGGCCATCGAGAAGAAGGTCTTGCCCAAAAAAATGGCCCAGTGCAGGAATCTGATAGATCGAATGCTCGAGCACGAGGACGCTGCATCCTTCCTCACTCCGTTGAAGGCCGACGAGCATGGGTCCACGGTCGAAGAGTATGAGAAGAAGGTGAAGCAGCCCATGGACCTGGGAACAATTGGGAACAAATTGAGGGCGACTGCTGAGTCTAGTGGTGGATACAAGAATGTCTCTACCTTCTCCAAGGATGTGAATCGCATCTTCTCCAATGTGATGAAGGTATGGGAACCCGGTCAAGATATCGCCGATGCCGCGAGGCGGCTCCAGGCTTGGTGGGTCGACGAATGGACGGCTCTGGTACCGGTGTTGATGAACATGAAGCCGGACGATGACAACACCGGGAAGGAGAATTCTGGCCCGTCCGATTGCGCCGCTGGTGACGACGAAGGAAAGTGTGCGCTCATCGACAACGAGCGTGGCGAAGACTACCAGGAGCAGCTGGGCATGCCCGACGAGGAGAACATGCGCTCTTGGAGTCATCACTACAACACGGACACCGTCGACGATCCCATCTTCCGTGCTGCAATGCGCGGCTTTGATTCCGTCTCCTTCGTCTTCGGTCTTGAGGTGACTTGGTCTCTAATTCAGCAGCGTCAACAGGAAGAGGAGGAGCGGCAGGCAGCGGAGGAATTGCAGCGCCTCGAAGAATTGCAGAAGCAGCTCGAAGATGCCGGTGGTGAATCAGACTCAGACTCGGATTCGGATGACAGTGGTGACGATGGAGATAAAAAGCCTCGGGCAAAGAAGATGAAGACTGATAGTAGTGACGACGAGGAAGAGGAGACCATGGAGTCCGATCCGTCGCCCAAGGCCAAGAAATCTGCACAGGACGAAGAAGATTCCGACGAGGAAGAGGATGACGATGACGAGGATTGGGATATCGTCAAGGTATTCTCGGAGATGGAGATTACCGGGCCATCTCCCGTTCTGTGCCAGGCCGATGACTGTGAAGGACCTCGAAGGGGTGCGTTGTTTCGTCTGTTTGACTTTAATGTGAGATTTTCGTTGTTGTTTTTCCTTCCACTCCACCCCATCTCATCTCATTTTGTATGCACTCCTCGTCTGTCTAATAGCCATCTCCTTGTGGAAGATCAAAAATGGCGTGGACACGTCTGTCGTTTGCTTTGATTGCCAAGCAGATGAGTTCGAGGAATCTTTTGGGGACTACGGCCCTCTCAGTGACACTCACAAGCAGGTCGTCGAAAAGTGGTGCTCAGGTATCCCTGGAGAAGGGGATGATGTTGAAATGGGAGATGAGGAGGAAGACGACGATAGCGATGGAGAGGAGTCCGAGGGAGAGAATGGTACCAATACCGGAGGTGCCATGATGGAATTGGAAGACTCCGATGAAGAGGCCGGGTGAAAATGCGAGCAATGTCCCTTGGAGTCAATGCAGTAGGTCTGACCAAGTGCAAAGCATGTGGAGCAAGGCTAAATCTGCTTGTAGCAGAGTTAGCCTTGCTATACGCCAGGAGAATAAAGGAACAGCAACGCGAGAAAAAAAATGCGGTTGTTACGGTAAGCAAGTTTAGGGAAAGTACGCCGATAAGCAAGTTTAGGGAAAGTACGCAGACGCCAAAAAAATATTATTATTGTAGCAGCAGGCGCTATATACTAATTGATTCACCAATCGGAGATTGAGCCAGCAGTGCCTCCAAGTTCCATCAATCACCGAGCAAAAGGAAGCACCAAATAGCAGATATAAAAGAGCTTCCAAAGGTGCATATAGTAGCCATAAACCTCCGAGCTGTCCTTGGGATTGACCGGTTGGGCTTCTTCTCTCACTGACAAACCAGCCGCCAAGCTTGCAATGCCCACAAGAGTCCGGCAACCCGCAAGGAATTTGGTCGGTGCGAGGAATGCGCCACGAACGAAGCCCGCCCCAAAGGCAACGAATAATCCACAGAGTAGCCGACGCATGGCCTTAAAGATGCGTTCCTGACCAACTCGGACCGAAAAGCTTCGAATGTTGGACATCTCATCACCAGCCACATCGGGAACGTCCTTCATGAGGGCAATGACAATGCCGAAAATCCCAAAGAAGAGACTCGACAGCATGCATCGAGGATCGTGCAGCAGACAATTCATCACTGATGCCGCTGTGCCCTGGGCGCCAAATGCAGCCGCCTTGGCATGAGCAAAGAAACCGGCATTGATGATGGTCCCTCGAACGGCCACGATGCAGAATGCCGCGAGGAGGGGGAACCGCTTGAGCCGGAACGGGGGAAGGCTGTACATGGTACCGAGGATGCCACTACCAACCAAAGCGACATTAAGTCCCTCCGTGCCCAAGGTGGGGTGGGCGACCCCCAGACCCAAGGAGGCCACCAATGAAACCAGAACGATCAGCGTCGCCGTTCGGGGAGACAAATCTCCGGCAGCAATGGGCAGGTTGGGCTTGTTGATTTTGTCAATCTCCACATCTGTTATTTGATTGAGCCCAGTAATGTACAAGTTCATAAGAAGCGACGGGATCATGGCATAAAGCATGGCAATGGCGTTGGTCACGGTGAAGGCATCAGCAAGTTTCGGTGCCGCCAGTAGGTGGAGGGCCGGGATGGCCAACGCCGACCCGATGAGAGTGTGCGGCCTTGTGAAGCGCCAAAGGACAACTGGGAAGGGGAGTTTTCTGGCGCTCTCCGATGATGATGAGGATGAGGCCGACAATATTTGGTCATCACCACCGGCGTCGGCGGCAGCCACAGCACTCGAGTTCAATGCACTGAGAGCTGTGTTGTCAGCATTTGTCAAGGCAATAGTGCTGGATGTTGAAAGATTCTCGTTCAATGACGTTGGCATTTGACAATGACGTCGGCCACCAAAAAAATTGTGAGGGGCTCGAGTAGACGCCGGTTGTTTTACTGCATTTTTACCGATGTCAAACGCAGAAAGGCCATGGAAACACACCAAAACGGTGACCAGGGCAAAGGTTGTGGAGATTTTCATCGCAAATTAATGTGATGACTCGCTACACCTGTTGGGCTCGGTGCGGTAGCGCAATAACCGCAATAATAAGCAAATGTGAGAATGTGAGGAAGCGAAGTAAGCGAAGCGAGAAAGCGTCGTGTGACGGGTAGAAGGACAGACCGTTCGATCTGGATCGCACCCTGCAGGCGTAAAAAGCCCCCGCCCGGCAGCAGACCCGGGGCTGGATCGAGCTTCACAGCTTCACTCGTGCGAACCAAAGAGAAGGGGTGTCGAAGGGGTCGTTGACTGTGGGTTGCTTGATCTCCTTGATCACATAATATTTTGTGTTGATTTGATTTGATTCGATTCCTAAGCTATCACTATGAGAAACAAACCTGCCAACGACGACGATACATCCGAGGTCTCTTCATCGACTTTGGAAGCAGAAGATAACAATGAGGTCTTGATGCCCATCGCCGTTGCCGTTCCCGTTCCGGTAAGCAACTCGAATGTCAACGACGACACGCCGTCGGCGACAAGTGTAGACCTGTCGGACAGAGAAGCCGGAGCTGCCGCGGCGGCCGCCAGGCAGGCGTGCGTCGCAGATATCCGCAGCCATTGTGACTCGTATCTACAGTCCAACCAAGGCAGTGCTTCCTACGTTACGTGGATTGCCACGCTTCACCCGGAGAATGCCAGCGTGCAGATTGATCCGCGCTTCAAGATCCCGGGAAATCCCTGGCTCGCCGTGTTTGAGGAAGCAAAGGAGGACTTCCAGAAGGGCCGGCAGCCGATCACCGCCTCATCTGTATCTGTGTCGCCAAGTGCTCCCGACCTACTACACGTAGAGGAGGGTACCGATACAAAGCCATCAGGCAAGACCTTCAGTGGTTTCCTTGATCTGGTGATCGGGGCCACCCTTGCCCTGACCGCTATTTTGACGGCCTTTGCCAATGAAATTTGTGCCGCCTACTGCTACCTTTCGTACTGGTTGTGTGACAAAATTTGTGAAAAGTGTAAGCCTGTTGGCATCTTCTCCTGGCTTCCATTCTTCATTGCCTACATTATTGGTCAGTCCTTTCGCTTGATTGATATCCTCCTTCTCTTCCTCAGCGTCATCATCGTCGAGAGTATCTCTGCAATGAATTACCTGCTTTGCACTATTTTTGCTTGCAGCCACGAAGTGGGCAAGAATGCCCATCAAATGACAAGGCGACTCTCACATCACATAAGATGGGCTTTCCGTCGTCCATTCAAAGACTACGAACCCAAACGATCGTGCTTTTAGTCCAATCGCAAGGCTGATGAAGAGAAATGATATCTTTTGTATTGGATACGTATATATTATATATAAAGAGTTGTAGCCATTTAAAAATACAAACCGTGTTAGAGAATTAAGTACTCTAGAGTATAGTTGCATCTTTACTTCCGGATGAACTTGTCACTTGGCTTCCGGCGCCGAGGCAAAAAAGACTGAATATGCGCGCACTTCTCATCGAGAGTCTTCCAGAAGTAAGCACGTAGCTTCTGGGTCGTCTCCTTCTTGTGGTTGTCTCTGTCATTAAAATATGCCAAGTCATTGAGCATTACCGTGTCAATGGCTTCGAGGAGGTCTTTGCCTTGCCACAGATTGTACTTGGGAAGACTAGAGAGCTTGCCGTCTCCCCAAAGGTGTGACCCTGCCGATTTGGGAGTGGCTAGCGCCTCCACGATATCAGCGAAGCAGACAGGATGGCTAATGACGGAGGAGTATGATGGGTGACCTGCAAGAAATAGAACTGTCTCGTCCATTGGGTAAATAAGGCTCCGACTTTCCGACCTTTGTAGAATCATCTTCAAAAACTTGAGTGTCCACACGTAATTTTTCTCGGCATTCCAATGGTCGGCACCCGTATCAATCTCGCACGGTCTTAACATGTAGTGCATATTTGATCCAAAGCCTGTGATAATCGCATCCAGTTTGGTACAAAGACTTTGAGCAGTATAACGCGCTGTAGACGCAGTATTGGTATCTCGAGCTGCTGTGGCTCCTGAGCCGCCCATTGTTGTTGAGTTTACCGACGCCGATGGGCCAACATCGTTAGCAAATGTGCCATTCAGAAGAGCCTGGAGCAACGCATCACTGTCAATATCGTCGGCATCGTCGTCTTCACACATGGCGCACTTATTAGCGCTTGCATCGTTGAAGTACGTGCACTGCGGGCAGCGCCAACCCTTGGAGGCACCGGTCGCAACTGACTCTCCGGTCGGGGCTCCAGCAGGGGCCGCCGCCGGCTTAATACCGGCCTCGTCTTCTTCGTCGCTCGAGTCTAAAAGATCAATAATTTCAGCCTCCGGCTTTTGTACCGGTGTGCTACCTTGACCGGAGATACCAGTACCACTGGTGTCGCGTTCATTGGCAAGCTTCTCCAACGCATTTCCAAACGCCTGGTTGAATCCAGAAAATCCCGACAAGTCGCTTTCCTCGCGCTTAATTCGCTTCGGAGTCGATGTAACCATCGTGGATGAATCATCGGATTTTGCCGACATAGACGGTCGTTTACTGCCCACGCCGGGAGTAGCGCCAGGAGTAACACCGGGAGTAGCACCGGGAGTAGCACCAGTGGGAACGACGGACTCCGACTTGACAGAGATTGGTTTGATATCATCCTCGTCGTCGGAGTCGTCCAGGCAGACAACGTCGTCATCAGTCGGGTCAAACGTCGCAAGCCCATTCAACACACCCTCGAGTCTATGAAAGAAGGGCAAATATGGATGTGCAGAGCTATGCTCCTGGTAGGCCTTGGGAACGTCGGCCTTGAGCCGATCGTACACAAGCTTGGCCCTCGGTCGAACTATTTCGGCCAGCCGAATCGTTGACGGGGCCGATTTGTCTAGTTTGCGCAACGCACCCATTATCAATTCCAGGTCAGTGCAGATGGACAAGGCTCCGCCACTTGAGCTGAGCCATTTACGAAGTCCCCAGGACTGCCCTTCTCGCATTCCACCGAGAAATGTGTTCTGAACAGGGAATGGGAAAAGTTGAAGGGCAAAGTGGCCGAAAGTGTCATGAGACAAATGGCCAAAGAAAGAAAAAAGAAAAATTGCACGCATTTTATACCCAAAAGACGGAATGACCTACCTTCATGCCCTCGCAACCACTGCGCTCGGCCCTCTTGGCATCGGCACAAAGATTCTGGACGCCCTTCAATGCCGACTGGATGGCCGCCGTTGGCATAATGGGCTGATTCTGTCGCAAAAACTTGCCCGGCAGTGGGGCAATATACGTGTTGTAAAATTGTCTGTTGGTCATGCTGTTCTGGACACCTCCTCGGCCGGTGTAGCACTTCTTGGTCGCCACTGCCAATCCCTGCCGTAGTTCCTGCTGACACTGGACCAAAAAGTCACAACACGGAAGAAAAAGCGTAATGACCTCGTCGGTTCGCGTGTTGATCTTTTCCAGTACCTGTTTAGCTGTCATATCCTCAGTGGAAAGGTTCTCTACTCGCATGGCAAACGTATTGAGCAGGTCGTCATTCTCGCCAAGCTCGGCCACCGGTAAGGGCGTGGCCGATTGCGAGGCCGACAAGATAGCGGTGCTGGGCTTGGCCATTTGAGATGGACGGAAGGTTGAGAACACGTCGATGGGATCGAAGAGGGAGGACTGAACCGACGGCGAGGCCAGACTGGAGGGTGCTCGCTGCTGCTGTCCATGCCCCGATCGATGCTGATGCTGCTGCATTGACGAGTTTTTCCTTCTGCGCGACTTCTTTTGTGCCATTGCTTGTTTCTGTGCTTGAATAAGTTGCTGCTGTTGCTGCTTCAGCATTTGTTGCTGTTGCTGCATCAGCATTTGTTGCTGATGACGTTGCGTCTGCTGCTGCTGGTATGCATTTGCGCCAAGGTCACCACCCAAACCACCGCCTGCTGCTGTGTTACCGGTAGGATGACCAAATAACATAGCAAACTCATCAAAACCTGTCGCAGCGCCCGTACCCGAACCTGCAGCAGTGCCGCTACCACCATTGGCGCCGAAGCCTATGCTCGTGCCGTTGGCCACACCTGTCCCTCCCAGCTGAGAGGGCTGCATTTGTGCATACCCACCGCCGCCGCCAACGCCAAATCCCGGGGCACTACCACCGTACAGATTGGAAGGAGCAGCGGCGTTGAAGGGATCACCGAACGGATTAGCCTGAGGAGAGCCGAAACCTACCGGTAGGCCGCCCCCACCCATTCCAACCCCAAAATCAAGCATGCCCATGAAAGGGTCGTACCCACCGGCAGCACCCATGGCAGCACCGCCAGCCAGATTGGAATTCATCGAGCCCTGCTGCTGCTGCTGCTGCTGCTGCTGCTGCTGCTGACCTCCACCGCCCGTCCCGACGTTATTTGCGGCGGTGCCACCGCCAGAACCAGCACCGCCACCTCCGTACCCGTCGCTGGACCGACGTGATTGGGATTGGGACTCGCCAGCGCTGCCCGTGGGGGATCCCAGCCAGTGGAAGCCGTCCATTTTGCTTGCTTGTCCGTCCGAATTTCGTGGCGTGGAACGTCTTATACCGAGCGCAGCGAGGAGGCCTTTTCCGACCGTCTGTTCTCTGAGCTCTGCGCTGCAAGGTCGTCTGCTATGACCGATTACTATGTTCGTGTGTGCTTTTCATTGGACGCGACGAGCGGTGATAACACAGCGCCGAACCAAAATCAGATACGAAAGGAGAGTTATGGACTGGCAAGTGCGGTTCGTGTCATGTGTCCATTGCTGTGGCGGCGCGGGTCGGGTTGGCGGGATGCGGCCCCGCCCGCGGGAGGAAGGTGCGCGCGCGCTCGTCGTTTTTTGACGTGGCATGACGCGATCGGAAACAGGAAATCGGCGGCATCGGCCGGGAAGCGTTGATCTGCCGGGGGGGAGGGGAAA
>Ga0115006_10001918_pt1 | contig 13370 bp, 13 predicted proteins | sample ArcOceMetagenome_3_FD_88943 | JGI IMG/M metagenome (GOLD analysis project Ga0115006, IMG submission 88943) | Marine eukaryotic phytoplankton communities from Arctic Ocean - Arctic Ocean- Svalbard ARC20M Metagenome | ecosystem: Environmental > Aquatic > Marine > Oceanic | place: Arctic Ocean...
ATGAGCAAGAAGCAAGCAGATAAGATCAATCGTATCAATAAGCACAAAAGTGAATGTGTATCTATCATTCGACGATGTATAACTGATGATACTGTGGAAGAACAGGGGTCGTCTATGAATGTCAAACATCCAGCAATGACATTACCATTGAATGAAGATTCGTATATAAACTTGAAGGAAGCTATGCCTGTTCTTGATACTAAACCCAATGTGAAGTGTTGTCCAGTGCCTCGGTGGATTACAAGGAAAGTTGATAAGTATTTGGAGAAACAAGACCTATCCAAGGATAAAGATCAGGCAGTGAAACTTCTTCGTGACCATTTCACTGCAATGCATGAGGGTAGGGCGGAGGATTACGATTATAAAGCACCGTACATGTTGATCTGCGGTGGGCCTGGGAATGGGAAGTCAAAGTTAGTTGAGACGTTCGATGGGATAGCGTCGAGAATGGGTGTGGGGAAGATAGTGAAGACGGCCTTTGTTGGTGGTGCCGCAGTTAATATCGACGGCTCCTCTTTAATTGGACTGTTTGATATACCAGTTATTGATAAGGTTGGCACTGAGGAGATTGCGAAAAGACGTGTGAGACCGTGGAATGAAGACAAGCGCAGGGCGTTTATCGACAGATTCCCCCTTGACAGGATATCGTGCATTATCGTAGATGAGATATCTACAGTCAAGCCGTATGTACTTGCGTATTTGAATGAGAGATTGATGCAATTGTATCCAGATAGTGGCAACCGTCCGTTCGGTGGTCGTGCGGTCGTGTTGCTTGGTGACTTCGATCAACTACCTCCTGTGGGGGGTGATTCATTGGCGGGTGCGGCCATGAAGTACGAAGAAACATTATGTAAGAGGAAGAGGGGTGGTCTGGTTGCTGATGATGAAAATACCGAAGCCGCTCTTTCCGGTACTCAATCTGCGGCTAACAGTCTTGATCTTAAAACGGCTGGTGTTCTCTTGTTTGAGACGGTGAAGTACATCAAACTGACTGAGCAACACCGCTCAAAGGACCCCGAGCATACTGCGTTGCTTAAAAAGATGAGCTCTGATGGAAGACTTCACCCTCGACATCTGAAGTTGTACAAAGACTTGTCTATGCAAGATATGGATGAAAAGAATGGTGGTGAGTTTGCATTTGCAACAATGGTTGTAACTGGTAATGCCGAGAGGCACAAGTTGAACGCAATTCAAGCCAAGCGTTGGGCGTCGCATCACAATACAACAATTGTTCGGTGGCCCAGACAATATAAACTCGACTCATGGAAAGGTCGACCAAAAGATGAATCACATGAAGCAATTGCCAAGAAGGATGATTGTTTTTATGAGATGTTTGTTCCGGGTGCCGCTGGATATATAACTGAGAACATTAATACTGATATTGGACTCGCCAATGGTGTTGAGATAAAGTATCATTCACTCTCATTTGATACAGAAGAGAAGGATGAGTTGTTCAGAGACGAGTTAAAAACACACGACTCTCTTGTGATGACACTTGATTATCCTCCAGATGCCATTAATGTTGAGTTGTTTGCCGACTTCGATGGTGACTCTAAAGACAAGAAGGATGAGAATAAGAGGAAGAGAGAGGAATGGACTCATGGCTCTCTAGTGAACGACGGTCGTGTTGTTGTACAACTCCCTTCCCGGTGGGGTCAGATCAATAGAAAGTGGAAGGATGAATCTATTGCAGGGTCATGGGAGCATAAGTTTGGTGTGTCGACAATGCCAATGAAGGATTATTTTCCTATCGAGCCAGCATTTGCTGTAACCATACAAGGCACAGGGGAGGACGATACGGAGGTTGATCATATTTGTTGCACAGCATCCGATTCCGCTGTTGAGGATGTCCTGGGAGGGACTTTATGTTGCTCTGTCACGTGTTAAGCATCGAGATCATATACGTCTAGCTGTCACCAGAAACACCCTTGAGGAGGAAAAAAAGGCATTGCAGTATATGGAGAAGTTGAGGAAAAACAAGTATACAGATTGGTTCTTCCGCGGATTCAAATCAATTGGAGCTGATGGTGTGGAGACTCAAAGTCAAGTGATGGGATGGACTCGTGAAGCAGCATGGAAGGCGGCTGGCTTTGACAAGCTATCGGAGGAGAAAATGAATGTAGAGAAATCACAGGTCGAGAAGACTAGAACTAGAAAGAAGCGTACGATGCTTGATATACAGAATGACATGCATCTCAAGCATACGATACAAGATATCTATAGCCTGAGAAAGAAGATGCGCTTGAAGCACGGCTTGAAGAAGTAGACATTATTTTAAACATAAATGGTGATGTGTTAAAGAGTTGGTTGGACAACTGTAGTGTAAATATTGTATCATTTGTTTTGCTTAAAATACTTAAAGTTCTTTTCTTCAAGGGCAAGAGAAACGCCCACGGGCATGGAAACGAAACATGGAACAATCATGTAGTAGTACCAACAATATGGTACCATCTACCTACACCACCACAACGTCACGAATTCAGTTGTACTGACACAAACTGAACTCGACCCCATAGTAGAGATGACACGTCAACGGATTCCGAGATACATGTACAAGTGCAAGTACAGGCCATGGTGTGCCGTAAATTGGCTGTATATGGTTGCCATAATAAATGATGAAGACGTGAAGAAATGGAGGGAAGCGGCGCAGGATATGCATGAAGAGATAGTCAAGTGGATGAATCTAAGCATTCGTTATGAAAATATGATACGAGAGTTGGAGTTGAAACTTGAATCGACGACGGAAGAGAATAACTGTCGGCTGATAAATGAAAATGGTAGTAGTAATAGTAACAAAAAGATGGGTGATGCTTATGATGAATGTGATGCTTGGGAAGTGTTTAGATTTCAACTTAATTTTGAGCAATCAGAAAATACAGGGGCATTTGAAACTGTAAATGATTTCTTGGAGTATTGGTTGCAAACATATAACAATCGCCAAGATAGTAGCAGACTTGAACCAGTGTATATTAAGAAAAAGGACATCGGAAAAAGCAGTCTTTCTAGTGACTATAAAATACAAGAGGACGCCTCTGTGAGATATAAATTACTTTCATACTCAGATAAAGCAATATATAGAGCAATTGGAAAGGAGTACTTTCGAAAAAGAAAGAAGTACTTACCAGAGCCTAGGCGTTGACTCCACTTATAAAAGGTGTCGAACTTTGAAATTTGAAGCGCTACACATTACGTTATGTTGATGAGTGGGGTTATTATGAATTGGTACTGAACTAAAGAAGATTGTGGTGTTTCCCACGTAGATTGTTGTGGGTTTATGAAATATCTGATGTTGAGTTAGATGTCTTCTGTATATCTACGCTTAGAGTGTAACCAGTTTCGTTTAATTTAGGATATTAATGCTTAGTTTAAGCAATGAAAGGTTAGAGCTGTATAAACTGGAGAAGTTTAAAATGAGCCTATAAAAATCCATCCAACTACACACAATATATCACTCAATTGCACAGTTCTTCATAATGGAGAGGGCAATCCTCTCCCGGCAATGGTTGATGTGGTCTTGGGTAAATACAAGGGGGCAATCCTTGGAGATGAAGTCACAGTTCATGCAGGTGAATACCCCACAGTCAAATCCTAATATTTGTGAGAAGAAGGTATGAGTATCTGATCAATCAAATGAACAAGTTATACACAACATCCCAACACTTACCATTTCTCTGCCGAGGAGTGTCCATTGTACAAGGCACTAATTCCCATTCGGACACATCCAACTCTGTTCCCTTCTTGGCCTTGTGCTCATCCTTCAAATATTGTAACAACCCCTCAAGCTTACTCCTGTCTGTACCTCCCATGGAATCAAAGTATTGGATCTTCTTCAATTCCATAAAGATAACAGCTGATGTCCAATGCATATTATCCAGATTAATGGGACATACGATATACCGTAAGTTGAATATATCTTTACCTGGTACCTTCTTCCCCCACCGTTTCACATTCTTATAATTATACTTCCCTCGAAGACTTGGATTTAAATTCTTCTCATCAAACATTGTCTGGACAAAGAATGAATTAAAAAAGTGGGATCGTTTCCTTCCGGGCTGGTTGGCACATAACTTTTCATCCCTCTTTACTAAACAATTCTTGAGGAAGTAATTAATAATCTCATCATTTAGCCAAGTGTTTGGTTGGAGTGTTTGCATACTACCCCGTTGGACAGAGTCTGCATCCTGTCGGACTAATATCTCAGCAACTGGACCAATACCATGTATTGCACTATCAACAATTTGTTGTTCCTCATCTGTTAATGGACGCATTAATTTCATTGCTGCTTCTTTCACCTCACACTCTTTAGCATCTCCATAGTCACCGCAAGCATGACGTATCTTACTAGTAATCTCGGTGTAAGAAGAGCACTGATTGAAACCTTTGTAGCAGTTTGGATATACTTTGTTCTCTTTAAAGGCGCACATAATAACAAACATAGCTTTGTATACACCAGCCAAGCATTGATGATTGTTGATGTTAAGAGATCTGTGGTATATAAAATTTATGAGCTTTACAGAGAGAGTTCGTATCATTATATCACAGGGCTTATAAAATATAGAGCCCCCCAACGAGAGCTTAACGGACGGAGTGAGAACATGCTTCGAAAGGCTGATAAATTGTAGAGCCCCCAAGAACAAAGCACGATTCTGTGTGGGAAATGGTTGTTCAGCCCAACACACACACACACACACACACACACACCTTAAGTCCTCAACTCAGATACCCTTGGCTCATAAATTTTTTGTTCCTTTATTACATCAACTCAAAAGTCAGAATGGCTAGAACAAAGCAAACTGCACGTAAGTCCACCGGAGGTAAAGCTCCCCGTAAGCAGCTCGCCACCAAGGCAGCACGTAATGCCGCACCTGCCGCAGGAGGTGTCAGGAAGCCCCATCGTTACCGTCCTGGAACTGTCGCCCTTCGTGAGATCCGTCGTTACCAAAAGAGCACTGAACTATTACTCCGCAAGCTTCCCTTCCAGCGTTTGGTACGTGAGATTGCCCAGGATTTTAAGAGCGATCTACGTTTCCAGAGTACTGCCGTGTTGGCGTTGCAAGAGGTTAGTGTTTGATATTTTTATGTAACACCTTTTATTTTGAAATAAAATGTTACCTTGTAAAATGCCCCTTTCTTCATTTATTGTTAATATATTACAACAGGCAGCCGAGGCGTACCTTATTGGTCTCTTCGAGGATACTAACTTGTGTGCTATCCATGCCAAGAGGGTTACAATCATGCCCAAGGATATCCAGCTTGCCCGTCGTATCCGCGGAGAGCGCTCATAACAATTGTATTATAATTATTGGTGATATTGTTGCAGTGTTATTGCAATGTTGTTATGGCGTGTTGTTGGGTGAGAAGATGCTCATAAAAGAGGAGTAGTTCTCATTCTCGGTGGGTTTGTAGTGATGATTTAGATGAAGGATGATGCTAAAGTTGGTTGGTAGTGGTGTAGGATTAGTGTAGGATTGGTGATAAAGGTGTTGCCAATGAGACACTTATAAGTTAAGAGGTTTATTAAAATGGATCAACTTTTTGTTGTTGTTGTTGTTGTTACATTCGATTGTTCGGAATATCACTGGTAAGGACAGCATCGTGGTATGGGTTACCACAAGCCGTCTACTCAACTACTACTATGTTCAACGCCATATGGTGCTACTATTAGTGTGCAGGCCTGACATGGATTTTGAATTCTATAAAATTCTTACACGTGGACTAAAAAAATAAATTCACCTAAGTAGCAACAATCAAGTCCATAGAAGCACGAACTCAATACACCAAGTTTCTAGTTAATGAGTCATACACTGCACAAACATTTAATGTAACTAACTTATTAGAATAATCGATTCAGCTCAGGGATTGCTGCATGCTACGTTGTACTTTACCACAGCCTCGCCACAACCAAGAAATGTCAAATTTAAAGAGATTATCCCATTTGAGAGACTAACAAAGATTTGTGTAATGTCACGTCCTCCACCATGGCTTATAATCTTCTCATTCTTTTACCCTAATCTGAGGACTGCTGGGATGTAAGATGGCAGAAGTTGGGGTGTAATGTTGAACTGGCTGTAATCCAATACTTTATTTAGGTCGTGGTACGATATGGCGCACCAGGTGTCTAGTGATAGGAAGTAAATTGTAAAGAGGTTACCGCGATAGTTTGTGATAAACCCTCTCTGAGTTTCTGATGTTGAGTTTACCCAGTGGCCGGGAACGATCACATCCGATCCAATTATTGAATCTAACCATTCAGATTCAACACACCCTTCAGCCCACAAACCCAGTGGCTCCTCCTTTGTATCGTTGTCTCTAACAAGAGCCTTCCTGTCAAAAGCACTTCCCGAACACCAACACTTCGGATATGCAATTACCCTAAATGAATTCGGGGGTTTACTCATATCCTTATGGGCAATCTCGACAACTTGGCTCTTCTTTTTTCCCACGTTATCTTGATTCATGTCACATCCGCTCTTCCTCTTTTTCGATGCATCGAGTTCGTGCTTGGTGATCTCGTGCTTATTGTTGGACTCGTGTACCATTGTCTCTTTCATTAGTGTTTTCGACGCACCGCCTCCACACTCGATTTTAGAACCGACGTCTAACTTAATGGCAGCTGGGGTGATTAGGATCCAATACAAGAGAGTCGTGTATTGCAACTCGTCTTTGAACAACTCACCCTGCTCTGTTGTGCAAATGCAAATGATACTTTATGTGCTGTTCATAACATTATAGTCCGCTCATGTGATACTTTCTTTGAAGTTTGAATAACCATGCGTTGAAACAGGGGCTCAATAAATGGTTATTAACCCTGGCTGCTCGATGCAAAACAGATCTCATATTATATTGTTGTGCCACTTCCTTGGTACCTAAACATCACAATCAACCTCCAGCAATATACAGCCTGTAGTTTGATGCTGTATTAGACCACATTATATTAACGCCGTTTTTTATCACCAACTCGTAAAATTTGACATCATGCACGAAGGTTGTAATCTACAGAGAGAACAGTACATTGAAGATCAGCAGAGTAAATTGGTGGCCTATGTCTTTACACAAGCGTTGTTTGATCGATATGATTTACCAACAGACTCGCTCGATTCCCTTGTTGATATTGTCATGTCTTGTGTCGACCATAATTCATCCGCTGCAGAACTAGAATCTTTAGCAAACCAACACATTAGCGATATTGTGAGCCTTAATGAATATAGCAACACTAAATATAACAAATACATGGAATTTGCTTGGGGTAAAGGATTCACGGTCCCTTTGGAGCAAAGTATTGATGATTATCTGATGGCGTTGGATGAGTTTGGGGAGTTCCACCTTCAAACAAGTGCGCATTTTATTTTTTACAATCAGGATATTTGGCACAATGATGATTTCGATCGTGTTATGGAAGAAGAATTAAAGACTATTGATGGTCTATTGCAATAATTGGAGTTTACAAATCTTTATTTGGAGGGTGTTATTCCACCACCTCTCATGATGAAGGTACACACAATTTTATGTAAATTTGAGGTAAAAAAAAAAATAGGTACTCCTTACTTTCTATGGTATCTATTCTTAATTAGCTTCCCGTCGCTTCTTTATGTATTTCCTCTGTAGAATGTGCCTGTACTTACTCCACAAACTTACTGTGTCTGAACCCCAAGGCAGCGGATATGCCCAAAAGAGATTGCAGCAGACTCTATTGCAGACTACCATAATAAATGGGGTATAAAGGGTAGAATGATTGTGGATAAGAGGATTTACGATATCATTGTATTTCTGTATTGGTGTTATTCACATGTATATTTACTTATTACTTGCCGTTGATAGCGTGTATTGATATCATCCTCTGTTTGATGATGTAGACTGTAGAACACGAGTGTAAAACGATTATTGTGCCATCCGTTGAACGATGTTAGGGCTCTATATCTAGGGCTGAACAAATCCTTATGCGTTGCCTTGTGTATCACAACACACACAGCACATAAATAGTGATACGTGTATGTACTACCATAATAAAACATCACAAAACATCACAAACAAGTATGGATTTAAACATTTTACCCGGAGATGCATTAAGGCATGTTGTTGGGTATCTGCTCCCTAGAGATGTGTTTAATCTGAGTATGTCTTTCCCAGATGATAAAAGGTATAGACCTCTGTTGATCGGATCTCTTCATGATAATCTTAGTAGAGTTATGAGAAGTGGCCGTGCTAGGTTCAAGAGCTTGGACCCTTTGCAGTCATTTATTGGAATGACAGCTTACTCGCCGAGGGGTTCAATTGTTTTAAGGTATGTTTGTGTATGTTTGACAGTGAAATCCATTAGCAGTGATTAATTCTCATTCATTTTAACTCGTTGTATATTTGAAGTGGGGGTTTAATTGTCCAAACTATCCTGGGGAAGTCATGGCCGGATTCTGATATCGACATCTTCGTACACGAGAGAGAGGCTCCAAAAGTAAGAACGTGGCTACTTAATGAGGGTCAGGTATTTGCAGGTTGTAGTGCTGCTTATGGTAGTGCTCATAACCGTGATTTATTTGAGTATAATGTATCACATGTGGAGTATTACACCAATCGGGATGATAGTAAATATAGTTACACTGATGCAATCGATAGGGGGAGGATATTCAAAAGGCACCGTATATTGCCATTGTCTAGGCATGTCAAGGTGTGTACAAGTGATGGTGAGACCATGCCTTTCCAATCATTTCTCGATCTCGGGGCAAAGAAAGATATTGTGAATATCGACTTAATTGTGGTCCGGAGTGGGAGGAGTGTGTACGACGCGCTGGACGTATTTGACCTCAATATATGCAAAAGCCGTTTCGATGGGAGGGAATGGGTCATCCCTCAACCACTCCAGACATTTACAGGGTGTACAGAACTAACTGGGCTTGTCGACAACATTATTGCAAAAGCATACCTTGCTGGTATCATCAGTGAATCTCAGAGGGATATAGAATCTATTGTAAATGAGATGGATCTTTATCGCTTCAAGTGCCGTTATGGGGCCAGTGATTCAAGTGGGGTGAAAAACTTAGTTGATAAACTTGTTAGTGCTGGTAATGTGTTTAGCTATAACATCCAACCCATCGTGGCACGAAGTTGGTCTCCTCATGTTCACTTTGTTTGTCTAATAATCGACGTAAGGAATCATTTGATCAGGAATGCCTTGGAAAGGGTGAGGGGGGTTGGGTTGCTTGGGTTACAATCACGTGAGGTCGTGCTTGGTATCAATGAGTGGCTTTCTTCTTCTGACCGACCACTGTTTCTGCATAATTCCATCATCAGATTATGGTTCAAGCGTTTTGATAAGTATCTGAAGAGGGGTATTTTTATAAAGGATTTGTTGCCTGATAATTGTTCACGTCAAGCGTCATCGGATGTGTTAAGGTTTCTGCCTGGTTTTAGTGATGTTGTAAGAGGTGTAACCTTGCAAGAGGATGATTGATTTTACAATTTGGGGGCGGGGGTATGAAGAAGAAGGTGAAGAAGATGGTATTTGAGATGATGACTTTGATGTGGGTGTCGGAGGAGATGTTGAAACTGAATAAGATGATGTCGTAGCTACTCAGTAATAGAATAAGTGTTATTTGACTAGTAGAAAACAGTGTCCGCCTCAGGATATTGGCGCTGGGGGGGGGGGACTCGGTATGTGACCGCCAGTGGATCCACCTTCACGCTCACTGAGCATATGGCATGTCAAGGATGAACTGCCGTGAGGTCGACGAGGAGATCTTAATATACGCATGCACTATGATTGGATATAGGGTAGTTGTTTGTTTCAAATAACAGGCTGATTATTTAAGTCTATGCATTGTCCATATGACAATCATGGCTAAACCCTCCCCTATTACTTCTAGTTACCACTGCACTTTATTCACTCAACAATAACATTAAAACCTCCTGTTTATTTCTAAACTAGAGGAGATAAATACACAAAATACAAAGAAAATCCCCCCGATATGCACCCACGCATGACTCTCCTCGTCCTGCTCTTAAAGGAAGCTCTGGTAATTGAGTAGATTTTGAGCTGTCTCGGTGTCGCCGAAAAAGGATGCAAGGAGGGGTTCGTTTTGAAGCAACTTCTCTTTCTCTTGGTCTCCAAACAAATACAGGAAGAGAGTAACAATGTCCTCGTTCCGCATTAGGTGGGAGAGGGGTGGGAGCTCGTCTTTGGGTGTGACATCCGCACCGAACTTGTACAGCTGCTTGCTGCCAAAGTCCTCCTTCCGCTCCTCGGTGAACTTTTCGAATTGCTCGGCAATCTTTTTACCAATAGAGGTGGGGGTTTCATCGTCGGATAATGCAACGTTTATCATTATATCCCAACCCCAATTGACTCCGGGTTTCCCTGGCATTACAGTATCCTCGCGTGGGTCTTCGGGATTATAGTTACGCCTTTTCCCGAAACCAACACATCCTCCCCATAATTCCACAAGGTTCAACTCTTCGCCATTCTCGTTGTAGAATGTTATCATGGGCTTGACGTAGGCCGTCCCTTTGCCGTCAGGGGACAATGTGTAGGATGCGAATACACCATCCACTGCCGTCTTGGTCGTCTGTTATTTTTGATGAAAGAAATGTCATGGTAGTGGTACGAGATCCAGTGAGTGGTTAGTAAACAAGAGAGAGAGTATAATTACAACAACTTGGTGTGTATACTTACAAACACTTTATTGGTGCGACCAAGTTGTCCCATTTTGACTGGGCTACCCTTCAATCGCATGGATATTCCAAAGGAGCTACGTGAGTATGGGTTTGTAACATTGTTGTTGTTCTTCTTAGGTGGGGTTTTGATTTTAGCAGGCATGTTAATTGATTAGCAGTATATATTTATGAGTTTGGTGAAGCAGTTTATAAAATTTATGAGCTCGATGGAGTGAGTTCATACCCATAAGGGCTCTATATTCATATTATAAATTGTAGAGCCCAATCATGATACACTTCATGTGCGTTGAGGCTCATTAATATAACATTGTCAGAAGGTTCGATAACTATATTGGTAAGGCAGCCGGTAAAGATAGAGTGAGTTCATACCACAAAGGGTATAAATATAGAGCCCTGACGTAATAATAGTGTATGTCATCTGTGTATTGGCTTATAAATCATAGAAACCTCTATCCTTGCACTACACACAACTACCACTAACTGCAATCAGAGCGTACGTAATCGCCAACAAAAAAATAATACGGGCTTATGATACGACTTTTTGCAAAGAAATCAAACAATCTCTTGTAGAACGTGTGTTTATAATAAAGCGGACAAGCATGACTTTGACTTACAGCGCCGCTGTGGTCTTAGGAGTATTGTGAGTGAGCGGCCGGCCATGCGTCAGCCTTATCCTTACGACTTGCAAAGACATTGGATGGCGAATGGCCGGCAGGAATAGTATATCCCCTGATTGGTCATTTGATTATTTCCAATTATTTTTAACATCAATTTAGGTTGTGCCGACAACACCTAGAGAGGCAGCCTCTCACGATAATAATTACCCTCAATGATGAATCAACGCCATCCCGTATTAGTATTAACATATATGAGGTTGTCGTGTAGGATTTAGGTGGTGTCGCACCGAATACGACCTCTAGGCTGCATATGATATCGACGATTTCTCACCCATCACCATCAATGGTAGAGTTGGGTCTTAGGTCTTTAAAGAGCCCTTGAGCCGGGTGGTTTGTAAGAAAATAATGAGCCCTTTGGTTTTAAATCTGGTTTATTTTCATTTCATAACAAGATGGACCTGAAAACTATACATGAGAACCGAGGTAACATGGATAGGTTTCAGAAACAGTTAGCTAACAAAAAGGTGGCTGTTACTTATTTTTTAAGTGGTCTGTTTGAAAGCAGTGGTTTTGTTTATCGTGTAGTGTTCATTCAATTGCCAAGTACTATTTGGTATGTAAAAGCTCCGTTTATCAAGATGATGTTGGAGAACGTGTTTGGTGGTAACAAGGTACCATATTGGGTAAGTTCTCTTCGGGAGATCTTTATCCGTCAACAACCACACGGCCCAAACCAGCTGAGCAGGACAAGGAACGCCAAAGGGTGCTTGGGTTACCCCAAATCGGTGATTGCTTTCACTCACAAAGTAAGCCGTGCGGCATCGTCACTTGAGCGCCACTCGCTGGGTTATGCTATCGCAAAAATACACAACGTATTTGCAAATAATATGAATGGATTGCATGAGGCTCTTCATTCGTGGTCGTGTGAAAATCAGCCGGGTGTTGTCAGATACTTCAAAGACAAGTTTGATCTAGAGGCGCTACTTGTCAAATTTAAGAAAGATATCAATAAGACATTCAAGGCTAAGCGTGTTCTTAACACAAAGGTTGCATTAGATAGGTTCATGTTAGATTGGGATATTAAGAAGTTTGTGAAGAACGATATTGGTTTGAATCACTGGCCAGAAAAGGATCTCCGTTACATTTATAAATGCGCCACTCGTGTCCCTGACTTTGATACAATTCAAGAAGTCTCTACCAAAAGTGGAAATAAATGGTAATGGTACAATAGAATTAGAAAGAGTCCCATGTGGTCTAGGGATATGTGTGTAAAATGATACGTCTTTGCAAGTCATGCGTCAATTTCCCATTATTATCAGACGAGTCCAACAGATCAACAACTACCTTACCCCCTTCTATTGGTTTATGCAGTGATACTTCACAGAGTGCTCTTGAGATCTTTGTCCACTGAGGATCGATTCCTGTCCTTTCATTCCTCCCTAAAGGAACTCTAGCCGCTATTGACCCATCTTCATATTTCTTTGAATATATTACTTCATTATTTTCATCACGGACAGGAATTTCATCATCATTCAGATCAATAACATTGCTCTCTTTAGGTAATATGAGTGTAATTGTTTTTCGTGGTCTTTTATATGCTTGCTCAGCTTTCTCAAGTTCTGCCGGGGGAAGTTTAGCAAAGCCACCTTGATCTGGTTCAATCTTTTGAGGATATTTACCACTATCCTTGAGAAGTTTACGACTCTCGCTTTTAGATAGAGGAAGAAGTACAAGTTTAGCCATCATATATATTGTTGATGGTGTATTGCTTTGTGGTGTTTGTACGTCCGTATTTACATAATTATACCGTATTTGAGAGGTACATTTCCCATTTACTATCAATAGACTCCCAATACAGGCGAGTGTCTTAGGCAGTGCCTTAGAGATAAATCTGAGTGCCTTATGGCCAAGACCTTAATTTGCCTTTCGATTACACTATTATCGAGGTAATTGATATTAATAAGTTAATCAGCCTGATGTTGTATTGAGCCCTCCCCTCCCCCCCCCCCCCCCCCCGGCGGGGGGCCCCCTATATGGCAAAATACAAAAATGGAGTTTTTTTTAATAACAAAAAGAGCCGCTTTTTGA
>Ga0115006_10001920_pt1 | contig 13369 bp, 9 predicted proteins | sample ArcOceMetagenome_3_FD_88943 | JGI IMG/M metagenome (GOLD analysis project Ga0115006, IMG submission 88943) | Marine eukaryotic phytoplankton communities from Arctic Ocean - Arctic Ocean- Svalbard ARC20M Metagenome | ecosystem: Environmental > Aquatic > Marine > Oceanic | place: Arctic Ocean...
CTCACCAGCGACGGTCCTGAATGCAGATGCACAGTCCTCGCACTCCCCGCCCGCGCTCCACGGGATGAGCAAGCTCGCGTCCGAGCCGCTCCTTCCCGTGCAGCAGCAGCCAGGAGGGGGGGGCATAACCACATGGACCTGACTGTCGTTCCGGAACGTTCCGAACGCCGGAGGCCCGGAACGCGTTCCCGGCACGTTCCGAACGGCAGCCATTTACCGTTCGTGTCAGCTCAGCCTTCCGCTCGACGAGCGCAGAAACTCTGAATTGCATGTGCAGTTCTACTTCTGGCTCTTGCGTTCTGGCTTCGACTGCGAATTGGGGTTAGATTCATTGGCTCGTTGGCCGTAATCCTGGTTGAATCGAAACGTTCATGTTCGTGGTGTGACCCCTTCGAACTCTCCACCTGCCCGATTTGTACACCTCAAGGAGCGCCAGTGTTCCCTTCCTCAACCCGTCGCAAACTCGCGCTTCTCGCCGTCGCGCCAACTCCCAAGGCGGGCGCCTCCACAATGAGGGCGATGCCGCGATTCGTCTTGCTCGTGCTCCTCGTGCCGGCCGGCTTGGCGCTCACGCCCAACGACCTGCCGAGGGTGACGCCGGTCCCCTCGGATTTCGATGCCACGCCCAACCTCACCTACTATGTGTCCATGCCCGCCAACATAAGCTACATCATCAAATCATCGGCACGGCCGTTGATCGCCTCCACCGCCAGCAGCGCCGCCGACGTCGGCGCGCGCCTGTCGCTCGCCAACAAGCTGGAACAGGCGGCGATGGGCATGGAGGCTCCGCCGATGCAGGCCTCCCGAGGCAGCGAGGCGACGCCCCCGCAGCCCTCCGCGCCGCCGACGCGATCAGCGCCATCCCTGATGGCATCCGATCGCAGCAGCGCGAGCAGCAGCGCTGTCGCGAGCGCCGCGGAGCCCGCCGTCCGCAGAGGGCGCGCGAACACCAAGCCGCCGTCGCTCGCCGCTGCCGCGACGCTCGCCTCTCAGGTCGGCGCCACCCCCTCGAGAGGTGTCGCCTCACCCCGACCACGCCACTCACCCAAGCTCCCGCCCGCACCGCGCGCAGGCTCTCGTGAGCGACTTCCACGTCGTGCGCGACATGCTGAGCGAGGCGCTCGCCGACTTCCACAACCAGAGCGGTGGCGTGGGCGTCGAGCTGCTGCCGCCCCAGGAACGCGCCGCCGCCGCCAGCGCCGTGGTCGACCCTCTGGGGTTTCTGCAGCCCCTCGAGCTCGCCGTCGCCGCACTCATCGTCGTCATGATATTCCTCGCCGCCCTCGGCACGGTTGCAATCTGGTGCAACCTGCCGTACCCGGGGCGGTCGCTGATGGAGCGACGCACGATCGCGCGAAAACGAGCGGAGGCCGCGGCCAAGGCGCTGCGTGAGGCCGAGGAGGAGCGACGCGAGGGCCTGGAGCGGGAGGCGATGCTGCGAGCGCATCTCAAGGCCAGCGTGAGCCCGAATGTCGCGTGGGGTGGCAGGCGCAGCTTTTGAGGCGCGTCTTTCGCCTGCGCACAGACACGCGCACAGACCGTCCGTGTGGTAGTTTACAAGAGCGTGTAGCGGTGGTTGGGGACCCTTTTTCCTCGTCAGTAATTGACTATGCTACAGAAGACGTCTCGCACAGCTGAGCCCTTCAGCTGCGCCCATGCTGCACCCTGCACGGCACACGTCAAGTCGCACAGCTGCCTTCGCCCTCCTTTTCGCCGGAGAGCTGCCGGGCTCGCGCCTCGCGCGTGCGCGTCCTGAGCGCCTCGCGGCGCTCTTCGACGCGCCAGAGCCCGCCGACGCGCTCGATGAAGCTCGCGGCGAAGGCGTCGGCGTCGACGTCGAGCAGCACCCGGGCGCGCGGCTTCTGCGCGAGCCGCGCGGCGCTGCCCGGCCGGCGGTCGACGACGCACGCGCCGTGCACGGCGTCGCCGGCGCGCGCGACGGCAACGTCGATCGGCGCCTCGCTCACGTTGGTGTACATCTCGGGCTCCGTCAGAAACGCGACGACGTGCGCGTCGTGCAGCGGCACGCCGTCGCAAAACGGCGGCCCGTGCACGTCGCAGTAGGCGCGCTGGTAGTACACGCACGCGTCGGCGAACATGTACGCGGCGCCGCCCGTCTCGCCCACCCGCGCCACCTGCTCCGGCGTCACGCGCGAGCGCATCGTCACGTCGAGCGGCGCCAGCACAAACTCCGCGCGACGCTCCGACCTGTCGCCGCGCCCAAAGCTCTCGGCCACGAGACGCGCGGCGCGCGGGTCGTGCGCAAAGTTGGCCTCCGCGAGCGGCGAGACGTTCCCATGGACGTACAGCGCGCCACCCATCACCACCAGCCGCTTGAGCAGCCGGGGCAACGCCGGCTCGAGCGCGAGCGCGAGAGCGACGTTTGTCAGCGCCGAGAAGCTGAGCACCGAGACCGCTCCCGGCTGCGCCCGTGCCTTCGCGGCGATGAATTCGGCGGCCGACTGTCCACCCGAGCCCGAGATGCGCCGGTCCGCCTCGGCCGCATCGCGCGACTCCTCCGTGCAGGTGCCGTCGGCCGTGCTACCGAAGCCACACGGTCCGTGGAAGAAGGAGCCGTCGGCGCTGGGAGGCTCGCTCGCGCCATACTGGTAGCGACTGCCCATCAGGACGGGGACGCCCGAACGGTTGGCTGCAGACAGGAGGCGTCGCGCGTTCTGGGCCGTGACGCGGACGTCCCAGTGGCAGCCAAAGGCAGCCGCGATGCCCAGCACCTCCAGCTCGGGCGACGCCAGCGCCCACAGCACGGCCGCCGCGTCGTCGACGCCCACGTCCGCCACGAGGATCACCGGCTCCGGCTTCGGAGCACGTGCCAGTGCGGAGGCGGTGGCGAGGAGCATACCCGCTGCGCTAGCCACAACCACACCCACTAGCACGGCCGCGCTAACCGCTGGCGTTGACGTAACTAAGTAAATCTATCATGCCACGGGACTCTCGCCCTCGAAAGTTGCATGCCGCATGCACGCGGATTGAGTCGCTTGAACGCACTACGCACAGGCGAGCCATCCATATGAGCGACTCTGCGCAAGGCCGCGCAAGCACTGGCAGGCCGGAATGGCGCTCTCTGAGAACTGACGACATCCACGGAGCGCAGGTACGCCACTGACGCAGTACACACCGACGCTATTACCCGTCGAGCTGACTGGCGCCCGCCCGCACCATCCGGCAGGCGAAGCCCTTCACGCCCGCGCGTGCTGACTGGGTGATGGATTGGGGGCTCACAACCGATGAGTGGCTCGCCACGGACACGAGAATGGTCACCCGTCAACCGGCACGGCGCCAGTGGGAGACACGCCCGAGCAACCGCACCGACGACATTGAGGGCGCGCGAGCGCGGCGGCCGATGACCGCGCCAGTGCCTCCAGAGAAGGCGGCCAATCGGGTGCTCGACATCGACGGCGCGGTGCCAGCGTCATTTGCGCTGCCCCAGGTCTACAGGGCGCGCGTCCAGCAGGAGATCAGGGAGCGGCAGCAGATGAATGCGGCCGGAGCTTGGACGCCCCAGCAGCTCGACGAGCTGATGCGGACGCGGCACGAGAGGCGGCCGGCGCAAGATGAGCACCTTGATCTGAGAAACGTTCACATGAACGTCGCCGACCTCGCGGCCATCCCGCGGCGACGCGATGCTCACCCGCCGTGCCTGCCGGGTGGTGATCCGAGCGTGTGGAAGCACACCATGCGGCGGCCGTGAGAGAGCCCCCAAAAAAGCGTACACGAAATTTACAATCATTGCATAACACACAGCTCATCCACGAGACTCAGCCATCAGGGCCACGTGGAGACGCGGCTTCAAGTCGAGGCAACTTGCTGTCCGACGATTCCAGCTCCGCGTCCCGGGCGCTGCGCTTCTGCTGTTCACGCTGCGGTGGCATCCACGGCACGGGGCACGGTCAGAGCGGGTCGATGCCAGCGCCAGGGTTGGCTTGCCAGCGCCCAGCGTCAGGGCGCACGGGCGGGCTGGGCCAGTGGCGAGCGGGCTGGGCGCGCGGTCACCTTGGCCTCTGCGAGTTGGTGGAACTGTCTTAGCAAGATGTTCTGCTTCTCCGTGGTGATGACTGCGCGCGACAGGGGCGTCGCGCTCGGCTCTGGTCAGAGGGCTGGCAGCTGGGCGCCAGGCCAGAGCCGCCTGTGTGCGAGGCAGGCAGGCGAGCGGGCGCACCCTGGTCTCTGGGCGGCTCGGTCTGATCGTGTGTGGCGATGTAGATGGCGGGGTGTGCAAACTGCGCGTCGCAGAGGGGACAGGCGGTCAGCCTGCAGCTGTGAGGTGCAGTGCACGGAGCGGGGCTCGCTGACCTTGGCGCGGTCGGGTTCGCCCAGCCTGGAGAAGGCGAGCGGGTTCCTGACCGGCAGATCCTGCAGCAGACTGCCCGCCGAGCTGCTCGCGGTGAAGGAGCTGGCGCCAGCGGAGCTAGCGCCCGCGGAGGAGCCCGCCCCAGCGGAGGAGCTCGAACTGATCATCGCTTTATGCATTTCTCAAAGAGTTAGAATGCATCACATCGCGCGACACATCGCAGAAGGCTTGCACGTCCACAGGAGCGCCCCGCACGATGCTCCGCTCACGCCTGCTCTCCATGCCGGCCGCCGGGCTATCGTCGCGCGTTAGCCTCGTCGCGCCACGCGCTCCGGGCGCGCTCTCCGCGCTGCGGCCTGCCGCCGCCTCGGCGTCGCGCCAGATGTCCACCTCCGCGAGCGGCGGAGTCAGCCGCTGGAGAGGGCCGGTGACGTGGCTGTCGGCGAGCGTGACCATCGCCGGCCTGTACGGGCTGTACCAGTACCAGTACCAGAGGCAACTCTCAAGACAACGGTCGGTGGGCAAGCCGGACCTGGGCGGCCCTTTCACGCTCGTCGATCCCGACGGCAAGACCGTCAGCAGCAAGGACCTGGTCGGCCAGTGGGTGCTCATCTACTTTGGCTTCACAAAGTGTCCAGACATCTGTCCAGAGGAGATGGAGAAGGTGACGAAGGTGCTGCACGGCCTCGAGGCCTCCGGCAGGCAGGTGCAGCCGGTGTTCATCACAATCGACCCCAGCCGCGACACGCAGGCGCGGCTCAAGCAGTACTTTGGCGAGCACGAGTTCCACAAGAAGACGATCGCGCTCACCGGCTCGCACGAGGCCATCAAGGCGGCGTGCCGCGCCTACCGCGTCTACTTCACGCGGCCGGCGCCGGAGGAGATTGCGCGCGGCGACTACCTGCTCGACCACTCGATCATCTCGTACCTCGTCGACCCCGAGGGCAACTTCGTCGACTACTTTGGCAAGAGCCTCTCGCAGGACGAGATGCAGACCAAGATGGGCAAGGCCATCGACGCGTGGGAGACGGAGAAGTGGTGGGATCGGATGACGCCCAGCTTCATGCGCGACGATGCCGGTGGCAGTGGGCGGCAGCCGGAGGCCGCCGCCGCCACCGCCAAGTGAGAACCCTGGAAACTGGTCATGAACGCGCTCTGGTTAGAGCCGTGATGTGTATAGGCGCCCACACCCTCACCCCACGACACATGCTCCGTCTTCGCCTTTATACTTGAGAAAAATACAAACGAACGTCAATTCTATTTATCGTGTGCGTTCCTTCATACCGGAGCGTAGACCCACGGGAGCCGCGCGTCCTGCGGCCGAGCGTAGAAGGGACTGCTCGCGTTGCCATTGATGCGAGCCGCCGTCGCGGCGAGCAGCTCGGTCATCTCGTGATCCTCGTCGAAGACCGAGTACCACCCCTGCCGCTCGTGCGGCGGGTCGCCCACCAGGTCGTCGCCGCGTCGCCAGAAGCGGCCGGGCTCGCGCGGCCGCCCCTCGCCCGCCCACGCCCAGAAGCTCACGCCGCTGATCTCCGCGGCGGCGCTCGGCAGCTGCGACGCGAGCACCTGCGCAAACATCTCGCCGTAGAAGCGGCGGCGGTGCGCGTCCGTCGACTGCGGCGTGAAGCCCTCGCCGTCGCGCGCCAGCCCAAACTCCTCGAGGATGAGCGGCTTGTTGAGCTGCGCCGCCATCGCCACGTGCGCCTGCACGTACGCGGTGGCCTTGCCGAGCGCGCTCGACAGCGAGGCGTCGCTCGCCTCGGCAGGCAGCGGCTCGTACCACGCCCAGTTCTGCGGCCACACGTGGATCGTCATCACGTCGATCTCGGCGAGCGCGTGGTCGCGCAGAACGTCGACGCCGACGTTGTCAAACGGCGTCGTGCCCTCGGAGCCAATCGCGACCAGATGGTTGGGGTCGAGGCGCTTCACGAGCGCGGCGGCGCGCTGGAGCCACGCGTGGTACGAGGCGAAGCGGCTGTCGCCGCGCGGCTCGTTGCACAGCTCCCACGCCAGGATCGCCGGGCTGCGCGCCAGCGGCTCGCCGCTGAGGCTCGACGTGCGGCCGACGACGTGCTCGATCGCGGCGTCGGCGAGGTCCATCGCCTCCTCGTCGTCGTAGAAGCGCGACGCGTACGCCTGGAAGACGCCCCAGTCGCCGCCCTCGGCCGGCGGCGGGTACGGGATCGGCTCGCCGCTCGTCCAAGACACGTACTGCGCGAAGCCGCCCGACCACGGCCACATGTTGTGAAGCGTCACGGTCGCGTCCATCCCGCGCGCCTCCAGAGCCTGCAGCGTGTAGTCCAAGCCCACGGCGATGTCCTCCACGAACTCGCCCGCGGCAGGCTGAAGCGTCGGCACCACGCGCCATGGCTCGTCGTCCGGGCCCTCGCTCAGCGCGTTGATGCGCACGCTGCTAACGCCAGCAGCCTTCAGGGCGTCGAGCTCGCGGTCGAGCCGGTCGCGATCACAGCCTCGGCAGCCGAGGTGCACCGCGTACCACAGGTTTGCGCCCATGAATCGACGCTGCTCATCGCCACGAAAGAGCCGCTGCCCTCGCGCGCTGACAAAGGGCACTGCTGGCGGCGGCGGCTCGAGCGGCAGAGTGAGCGCGAAAAAGCCGATTAGCACGGCCAGCACGCTGATGCAGCCGGCTAACAGACCACGTGAGCCAAAGGCCGGTGGCTGCGGCGCCGGCGACGCGCTTTCTTCGTCGTCGTCGTCGTCGGGGTCGTCGTCGAACGAGTCGCGAGCTGGGCTGAGCTCCATCGCGCGGCAAGCACAAGTTTGGAGTCGTGGAGTCGGAGTAGTAGAGAACTCCTCCGGTGTTGGTTTGGAAGTTTAGATTGCATACTTTGTGAAACAGCATGGCCTCACGCGGATGAATCCGGATAGCAGAGTCTTAAACAGTCTTAAACAGTCTAGCCTAGACCATGACGACGGGCCAACTTCCGCTCGCCACGTACAAACTGGGAATCACGGGGAGAGCTCTGCTTAAACAGCTTTATAAACAACTCAGGAAGGACTAGAAGAGTTACAATGTAAAGTATATATACGCTGTTTCACGTTTTTCGCCTCGCGTTCGCCCGCAGCCACGCGGGCAGAATGATCGACATGGGCAGGAAGAGCAGCTGCAATCCCAGCTTGACCGCTTGGTAGCGAGCCAGTTGACTGTCGCCCCAGTCACTGTCGACGAGTCGCGTGAGTCCGTAAGGCAAGGTGTCACTCACCAACGCCAGCGCCATCACGTCGTAGCCGAGGACTCGGCCGCGCTGCGACTCTGGGAACCTGTCGCCTGCAATGAAGTCAAAGAAGACCGCCCATTGCAGCGTTCGCACGGTGCCGAAAAGGCCCGCTGCCAATCGTTGCGCCCAGAGGCCAGGGACCAGCATGACCGCAAGGAGAACGTGCGCGAGGAGGGAGAGCAGTGACCACACCATGTACTCGCGCTCCGGCAACTGCGTGCGCTCCACAATCAAAGTGATGGGAAGAGCACTGGCAAATGCGACGAGAGGAAAGAGCAGGGAAAAGAGCTCCGCGAGCGCGTCGGCTGCGTCGTCGTCAAATGCCAGGCCCATCTGGATGGCCTGGGACTGCAGGAAGAAGTTGAGCGGCAGATTGAGACTGGCCATGTATGCCACGACCAGCATGTTGGTTGGTGTCAGGAGGACTGCAAGCAGGCGTGGCGCCTGCTGAGGCGACGTCTGGGCCGGTCGAGACGAACCGGCGCCCTCAGGCTTGCCCGATGCACTCGTGACCTCAGTGGTCTCCTTGCTGGCCAGCAGGGACGAGCTCTCCGTCGCAATTGCTGTGCTCCGGGAGCTGGCGGGCTGCAGGCTCAACCAAAGCGCGATGCCAAAGCAGAGCGAGAGGGCGCTCCATATGCCACACGCGGTCCCTGCTGGGAGGAGGCCCTTCGTGGACACCTCGTCGATGGTGGCAAATACGAGCGCCGATGCGTCGTACACGGCAGCAGTCAAGGCGCTGGTGGCCGTCTGCAATGCAGGCGAGGAGGCATTGAAGGCCAGGCTGGACAGGAAGGAGCCGGTGAAAACGCCTGGTCCGGCTACGGCAAGCGTGAGAAGCGCCGTCGTTGCCATGGGCTCTCTTCCCGCACGGAAGTTCACACTCAACAGCATGGATCCAAAGCACGACAGGGAGACACCGATGGCAAGCGCGCGTCGTGGTCCTAATCGGTCGGCGAGCTCGCCCCACAGGCCGATGGTAGAGTCGGACAGGAAGAACGCGATGGACATCACGAGGTCAAGCGACTCGAACTGAGCATCACAGCACAGCTTTGCCTGCCTGCCCGCCAGGCATACCGGGGCGAGTGCATCGTCGCAAGTGCTTGCCCAGAGCGCCTCAAGGTAGAATGTTGGTCCGGCGAGGCCGATGCCAAACGTGACGCCGCCCATCAAAAAGACGCATGCGCAAGCGAGCGCGACGACGAGCACGCCGCGGCCCGCGGCCATGGCGGCCTCGTCGAAAAGGCAGCGAATTAATACTTTTGTTTTTGTTTGTGCACCGAGTTTGGCAGGCAGCAAACATCCACAGGCGCCGGGCACGACGGCAACCCGATGCCGGGCGAGACGGGACTGTTGCCACGGTTCGAGCTGGACGCGAGCGCTCCGAGCGCTCAAAGCGCCCCGGGCGCTCCGAGCGCTCGAGCCCAAAGCGCTCAAAGCGCCCCCAGTGCTCCCTCGCTGACGGGCCCGCGGCACCAATTGCTCTCCGCCTGGCAGCACGGCGGCCTCCTCTTTCGCGAACTGGAGTGCAACGCCTTCCGCTACTCGATCGATGCCAAATGGGCCAATTGGACGCTCGACGAGCTGATTGCGGACTGTGTTCCACTCGAGATCGACCAGTGGGAGAGCCGAAAACTCAGTGCCGCATCGCTGCTCAGCTCCAGCCTCGCTCAAGTGGGCGGAGACATCTACTCGAGCGAAATGTGGTTTAGAGCTTCGACGCCAGAAATGATGCCCTTTGGCAACAAGAGTCGCGCGCGTATCGGGCTCGTCGTCGATCCTGCCAGCCTTTCATTCCCGCGGGGGGCCGCCATGGCTCATGACGGCTGGTGCGAGGACGAATGCGCCGAGGTTCGGCCTCACTGCGAGCTGCCAGAGATGGCCCCCGAGGCCTATGCCGCAACGCGGGTCGCATACCTCGACGTGCCACGGGAAACCTCGGTCTGGAACTTCACGTGCTGGACTACCAACTGGACTCTCGCGATCGAGCAGCAGCGCGCCTTCTGGGGGCTCTTCAGCCGCTCACCCGAGCTCCATCAGCGTTATGTGCATCCAGGGACCACTTACAACCAGGTGTCCCTGCGCTGGAGGCAGGAGGACGTTCGCGCCGTTTTCGTGGTGGAGGACGTTCCCGATGTGCAGGCGCAATCTCTCTCGCTTGCGCGATGGGTGCGCAAGCGTCTCGCAGAGGAGCGGCGCTTGAACGCCTCGGGCGCCTTGGACGCGCTCGACGCGGGGCACGCAATGGAACTACCGTTGGTCGTCGTGTCGCCCAGCAGTTTTGCCATCACCGGCAAGGTCGGCTGGCCGGCCAGCATTGACGTTAGGGCAGCCCCGTGGTAGTCGCTCAACGACAACGACGATTACAGTACTTAGTAGTAGCGGCGCCGAACTAAATAACCAATCAGATTCTATGATAGTTTGTATGCTCGTTGAGATGAATACAGTTCACTGATGATAGCATTCCACGATCGAGGAGTTAAACAGGAGGGACTACGCTCTACGGCTCTACGGACTTGCAAGAGTTGTACAATATATGTCTGCACGGCGTCCGAGACGCTTGCCGCCAAATACGGCGCTGTCGGGCAGACGCGCAGCGAGAGGAGGATAGGCGACGATGCATCAGCGTAATGTTCATGTATGTAATTACTCTCGCGCACGACGAACACACCAGTCACTAAAGTACGGTACACGCACGCACAAACGCAGCCTACTGCAGACTACGGGTTAGGCGATGATGCAGTTCTGTGGCAGCCGGCACATGGGCACACCCTCGTCCTTGGGCTGCGCCGGATTCGCGGGATCGGTCGTCGCCGGGACGTCTGCTGCGGGCGTCGCAGTCGAAGGAGCGGCGGGTGCCGGCTCCACGGCCTTGGCCAGCTGCGCAGCCTTTGCCTTTTGCAACGCCGCGTCGATGGCCGAGGTCATCTCCTTTCCCGCGACAAGCTCCGCCGTCTTGCCCTTGCCCTCGACGGCCTTGATCAGCGCCGAAACCTCCGCCTTGCCCGTCACGTGCGCCAGGCCAGAGTCTAGGTCGACCGTGCAGCTCTCGACGCCCTCGACGCCCTTGAGCGCGCCCTCCACGCCTCCCCGGCACCCGTTGCACATCATGCCATCGACCTTCAACGTCACGCTTTCCGCCATCGCGCTGCCCGGCTGCCAGCGGAGACGGGAGTGGAGCGCAGAGCAGAGTAGCTTGCGCTCGCTTCTGAGCTGCTCACTCACGTGAAGGCTCGGCAGCCTGCGGTGCTTTGTAACGAACTTTTCACGCGCTACTGCTCCCTCTTCCCGTTTTAAATCAGCACAACCACGTGCAACGTGCGCTGCTTTACTCGTTTTCGAGGCGAGACCCTATTAAGCTATCAGAGCGCCAAGGCAGCGCCGCTCCTCATTGTTCATGCGGCGCGGCTACGAGCCGGCGCTGCTCGGCGCGCTGCTCGGCGCGCTGCTCGGTGTGTCGCTCGGTGGCCACGGGGGTTCCTCGCTCGGCGGGGCAACCGTCTTCTCGGCCTACCCGAACCGCGGCCACCACCAGGGCGGCACGCCGGTGAGCATCTTCGGCAGTGGCTTCACCTTCAACACGAGCTCGGCGAGCGGTCTCCGTTGCTGTTGGGACCATCACCCGGACTATCTCGGTTCCCAGCTGATCGACGATAGCCATGTCGTCGGTGGTGATGGCGTCGTCGACGAGGAGACGGTCCCGACCTTCCTGAGCGACGGCCTCGTCGTGTGCCCCTCGTATGCGTCGGTGCCTGGATACACACACACGGACGACCTGCTGCTCGCCTTTGCACCCAGGTGCCGCCACTCCATCATGCATCCCCCGTGATCTCCCCACCTCCCCGCTTACCATGTTGATGCCGTTGCCGCGCAGCTGCGCCGTCTCGGAGCTGCTCGACTCCAACCTCGACTTCCAGTTCTACGTGGACACGCAGGACATGCAGCTCGTGGTGGCCACGCCGCGAGGTGGTCCGGTCGCGGGCGATACGCGCGTGCGCCTGACCGGCTCCAGCTTTGGCGCGGGGTTTGGCGGCCGCGACATCCGCTGCCGCTTCGGCTGGTACGAGGTCGAGGCGAGCTACGTCGACCGCGACACGCTGCACTGCGACACGCCGCCCGTCGCGCACCCGCACACCGCCGAGCTGAGCGTGAGCTCCGACGGCGGCGCGTGGAGTGCCCCGCCGCTGCGCTTCGCCTTTTACGCGGCCGCGCCGACGGTCTCGAGTGTGTGGCCGCGCGGCGGGCCCAGCGCCGGCGGCACGCCGATCACGGTGCGCGGCGCTGGCTTCGCCGACTACGACGGGCTCGTCGTGCTGCTCGGCGCCGGGCCGCCGCTACGCGCGTGGCTGCTCTCGTCGTCGACGCTCGTCACGACGACGGCCAACTTCACCAACGCCTCCGTCATCGGCGGCGCGCGCGTCGACCTGCCGGGCGGCGGCTTCTCGTACGGCGGGATCTCGCCCGAGGAGCCGGGCGGCGTGGCGGTGCGCGTGAGCCCCAACGGCGCGCTGCGCGAGCACGAGCTGCTGCACGGCGCGGCGGCCGTCTACCGCTTCTACGACGCGGCGGCGCTGCGCATCTCGGAGGTCTTCCCGACGGGCGCGCACGCGGCGGGCGGCGAGGTCGTGACGCTGCACGGCGCCGGCTTCGTCGACCTCGGCGCGCCGCGCTGCGCCTTCGGCACGCCCCGCACCGCCAGGGGCTCGATGCTGCCGCTGGCCGGCGCGCCTCCGTCGTCGGCGGCGGCCGCCGTGGCGCGCGAGGGCTGGGGGTGGGCGCCGCACGAGGCGCCGCCGCCCGACACGCGCGCCGTCGCGCCGCACTCGCAGGACGCGCTCCTCCACCTCGCGGCGGCGTGCGGCGGCCGCGCCGCGTGCGCGGCGTCGGCCGAGCTGCTGACGGCGGCGACGGTGCTCGGGCCCAACGAGGTGCGCTGCGCCGCGCCCGCCGTCGAGGTCTGGCCCGCGACGCCGCAGCCGATCGAGCTGAGCCTCAACGGCGACGCCGACGACAAGACGGCCGAGAACCACTCGTTCGCCATCTTCGGCCAGCCGGGCGCCGAGGTGGTCATCTCGAGCGTCGCGCCGCAGGGCGCGCCGATCGCGGGCGGCACGCTGCTCACGATCCGCGGGCAGGGCCTCTTCGAGCTGGGCGACGCGCGCGTGCGCTTCGGCAGGCACGGCGGCGTCCAGCCGCTCGACTGCACCGACGACGGCAGCGCCATGAGCGTCCTCTCCCCCGCGGTGCCCTCGGTCGCGGCCGTGCGGCTGGCGGCGGCGCCCGACGGCGTCGCGTACTCGCTGAGCAGCGAGATCCGCTTCGCCCTCTTCGACGCGGCGGCCGCGTCGATTGCGCGCGTCTTCCCGCAGGGCGGCCCGGTCGACGGAGGCACCCTGGTGACGCTGCACGGCGCTGGATTCGTCTCGGCGCCGGCGGCGTGCCTCTTTGGCGACGTGTCGGTGGCGGCGTCGCTTCGCTCGGCGGAGGTCGTCGTGTGCGAGGCGCCGCCGGCAGCCGTCGCGCAGAGCGTCGTCCTCGAGCTGTCGCTCAACGGCGAGACGCGCGAGCGGAGCCGGACAGACGACGGCGTGGAGTACCACTTCTACGACGCAGCGGGCGTGGCGGTCACAGGCGTCTTCCCTCTGGGTGGTCCGGCACTGGGCGGCACGAATGTGACGGTGACGGGCTCGGACTTTGCGGATCGCGGCGGCGTGTTCTGCCGGTTTGGTGGCGAGGTGGGCGTGGAGGTGCCGGCGCTCGGCGGCGTGGTGCCTGCGACGCTGCTGTCGCCGACGGAGCTGCTGTGCCTGAGCCC
>Ga0115006_10001921_pt1 | contig 13366 bp, 8 predicted proteins | sample ArcOceMetagenome_3_FD_88943 | JGI IMG/M metagenome (GOLD analysis project Ga0115006, IMG submission 88943) | Marine eukaryotic phytoplankton communities from Arctic Ocean - Arctic Ocean- Svalbard ARC20M Metagenome | ecosystem: Environmental > Aquatic > Marine > Oceanic | place: Arctic Ocean...
GCTTACAGTCCTTCGCACGACCGACTCCAATGTGCTACAATTCCATGGAAATCAGGGACCGTTCGGTCGCTGTAGAGGCGATTGCGATTCGTCAGACGACTGTATGCCTGGCCTAGTCTGCCTGGAGCGATCTGGGATCGAGAACAATGTGCCTGGATGTGAAGGGATAGCTCATGCCGAGGTCGACTATTGCGTGAGTCCTTCTGATATCGACGAGGAGCAACGACAAGATGATGGCGGAATCCCAGATAGTGGTTCTACCGATCCAGACCAAAAGTCTAAGTCAACTCCTCCTGCCCCGACCTCATTTCCCACCGCCAAACCCGAACCCTCGCCGTTGCCTCCCATATCATCGGACGATACCGCGATGCCTACATTTTCCCCTACATCGGACGATACCGTGATGCCTACATTTCCCCCTACAACTTCATTCGATGATTCATCCGGGACTACTTACAGTCCCACGACCACTTCTTCTACCAATTCCAAAGTTATTGCCGCCATCAACACCGGTAATCAACCCACGAGCAGCCAAAGTGGGGCAAATGCTTTCGAAATTAAAAGTACCAGCGGTTACGCCGTAATGGGCGTGGCCTTTCTCTCTCTCATCGTTCTGGCAGTTGTTGGTCTCGCTCTTCAAAAGCGCAAGAAGCGGGCATCAACCGCCGAAACCAAGGACAAACTCTCCCTAGCTACAGTGATTGTACCTTTTGACGATGGTCGTGCCGGAAAGCCTCGCTGGGGTGACGGTAGCTCGATCAACCAATTGACTCAAGCATTTGAGAGCGAAACTACGGGCATAGAAGTGATCGATATCAAAAGTACCCCGATCATTCGATCGGCACCCAGTGCCGATAGCTTTGACGCCGAGCCCAATCCTCTCCCGTATGACTCGACGCTTCACAGAAAATACCCGAAACTATTTGGACTTCCCGAACGGGACGAGACTGGTGAAATCGGACCAATGGACACCATCGAACTGTAGAGCGATCCTAAGCATCGACTAGCTACTTGATCGTCCGCAGTAAGTGATGATATAATATTAGATCAGATACATGGAACTAAAAGACAAAGATTTCGACACACGCGAATGCGCAGCCTTCTCTCTTACAATAAAAAGGATTTAGAAGCCACTCTAAATGGAATTGTACTTGGCAATAACATAAAGTCGGCAACAGAAATTGATGCTCAAGACGGCCACCAAGGCCCCTCCAATGACCATCGGGCCACGAACATCGTCCCAGCGCCCTGGAATTCGCGTTTTGATCCTATCGGCTCGCCATAAAAAGACGTGCATAGCATAGATGCAGAAGGCCAAAGAAATGGGCAGCAAAGCCATTGCATACCAAACAGCCCAGGTTTCGTCCTCTTGAGCTGCAAAGGCCAGGATACCCGACGCGATAGTGTAAAGCATGACGCCGTTATGGAGCCAGTGCATGAACACGCGCTCGTTGGCGAACGAAATCTTTGGCTCGACCTTTTGCAGCCGTGTTGGTGCCATCACTGGCATAGCGTATGCGTTGTTGGACTTGGAACAGAAGGGGAAGAACCAAGAGCAGCAATCGTCATCATCATCTCCAAATTGAATATCAACATCGCCTCCGTCGTCTCCGTACGCATCCCCAAAGGCTTGGTTGAGAAGCCCATACTTCGGATCTTTGAATGTGTCAAGATTACCAGATGACGCAGCGACTGATTGCGCTGTGCGTCCGACGGCCGTCTTGGACCGATCGTCGTACACGTGTCCAAATGGGAGCAAATGATGTAAAACTTCATTAGCTCCGGGGCCAACGCCGGCCTTTCGAATTTTGCTTCTTTCCTCGTCGGTAAGATCAGCCCGGGCCAGAATTCGACCTCCTCCAGCTGCAATGATCGATTCGCGAATCGATACATCATCGATCCAGTAAGGAACACACCGGACCTCCTCTGGAAGCAGGACGGCACACCCGTGCGTAAACTTGGAATACTTGTGAACCTCGTAGAGCATTCCGGAGTTTTGCAGGTCGCTCACCCACTGAGGCGCAACAAGGGAGTCACCTTTGAGCTCAAGCTTGACTTCCAGAATAGCATGAGGGAAACGTGTGATCTCAGTGTAGTCCAGAGTCTTTGTGGAGTCACGGTGCCAAACTTTACCGCCCTTGATGTCATATCCGCGCTCAGAAATCATGCACAGGTTTGTATCCAAACTAACACGTACACTGTGGTTGTGTGGAAATGAATTGAATAATATGAATAAATGGTGAGATATGAGCGATGATCCTGCATCTTTCACACGAAAATATCAAAAGAATGAAAACCTACGTTGCGTCGAAGGGGATTTGAAACGCAGTCCTCATGCATTGCGTGCGCATTGTAGGTACCAGTTGTTTCGTCTGAATAACTTGAACGATCTCGGTGACGAGAGTTTCCCAATCATCAGCCTCCTGTTGGCTGGCGCCACGCTTCTCAATCATCTCCTTCTTTTTCCGAGCAATCGGATAAGTCCCATCAAGCACCGACGGCACCTCACTGAAATGGACCTGTAGGTTTGGCGGCAGTAGCAACGGAGGAAGAGCATATATATTTTGTAAGCAGGTAATGTGTTTCTGAGAACTTGGACAGCGCGTACATGTGTATGTATGCGAACAAACATTTTTTGAGAAAATCTGCGCCTCCAAAATGGGATGCTTGGTTGCACTCACAATAAAGCGCTCCTTGGCCGAGGTTTCTCCGGTCCACTTATCGCGATGCGTCTTGCGCTCTACAAAGACTAGACCAGTGGGCTCTCCCGTTGCGTACCAGCGAAGACGAAGGGCAATGGCTCCTTGCTGCTTGTCAAGACGTCCATGATACAGCTCAAGCTGATCGTTATCCAAGTAGACCGAGTTCGTTAGTTGGGCGTCCGATTCGCCCGTGCTGGTCAATTGAGGACAAGAAAAGAGAAGACATGATGTAAGCTTGTTGTTGTTTTGTTGGTGGAATAGGTCTCAGTAGCTACATGTAGGGCCCCATATCCATCATTACTCACGATGTTTTCTGAAGGAAGACGGGGAGATGCTTCAACACGGCATACTTGACGGCACTGACATCCTCGGTCTTGATCCAGTACTTGGAAGTCTGGCGGAGGAAACTTTGGCTGTCGCCGCCCTTGTCCTCGGCGGTTTGGTCGCCGCGGAGTATGGAGTAAATATCCGAGAGCCGAACGACGACGTCGGAGTAATCGCCGCGAACCCACGCCTGGGCGTGCATGCGAGACACGTAGAATGCCTTGCAGGGGTTGTGGGGGACGTACTTGTCGTGCTTCTTCAAGATTTTGTGAAAGCCCATGAAGTTGAGGTTGACGTATTTCTCCAGCTGGAGGAACTCCTCGGCGACGGTGTCCACCAGCGTCTGGATCCTTCGGCGATCGGCCGCCGACTTGTTATCGTCTTTATTGGAAGATTTGAGAGTCTGCTCGATTACGTCGATCTCCTCGCGGATTTTGTTCACCTGCTTCAGGGTGAAATTCTCGACCTTTGTGAGCTCCGAGTCCATCTGGGAGAAGAAGGCCTCGTCGGAGATGACGTCCGACGTTCCCGACACGACGGTGGGGGTTGCCGACATGGAGACGGCCCGCCTCTCCGGGTCGGTTATGGTGTCGGCGGCAGAGGCCATGGTGCTGATTTTGCGGATGATGTCATCGAGCTTCCCGTAGGCCACGTAGTTCTCCTCCCCGAATTTCGGGGAGATGTTCTCCTTGAGATGCTGCTGGTACTTCATATTGGACAAGGTCAGCGGTCAGCACACGCAAGGAGATTCGATGAGCTTGTGATACGCCGTATCATCTTGTGAGTGAAGTTGTGAAGAATGAGTGAAGTTATGCGTTAGTGAAATGCCGCCCACTATCTATATCGTCATACTCTCATCACAGAAACAGGTTGTATTTTTGGTAGATTTATTTTCGGCTTTTGCTCCTGCCACAAGATGCGATGTGCCGTTTTCATTGTTCGCCGTTGCACGAGATACCAGCCACAGGGCAAGCCAAAGCAATGCCATGAAGTCCTTCAAGAAGAGGAGCTCCTCCTCCGGTATCCAGCCAGGGGATGTCCAGACCCAGCAGCGCCGCGAGACCAGCGGCGGGATTAGCGGTGGTTTAGGTCCCCTCTCTCCACGCTCCCCGGCGGCGTGCACAACTCCCACTGCCGGCCAGATCGCATCCGGGGGGGATCGCTTCTCCGCCCGCCGCTCGGCCCGCGTCTCCACCAAGAAGTTCGCCGAGGGCGACAGCGACACGTGGCACGAGAACCTGGCCGTCATCGAGAATCCGCAGGCCGCCGGCGCCGTCACTTCACCGTCGTCGGGGCGCGAAAGCAATGACGGCGGCAATCGCAACAGCAACAACGGCAACGGCAACGGCAACGCCGCCACCACCACCGACGCCGCCGTACCGCAGCTCACCCTCCGGTCGTACTTCCAGTCCAAGTCCACCGGGCAGCGGGTGTGGGACGAGCCACCGAGCGGGGCCTCCCACGTCGTTTACGCCAGCGAGGAGGTAAGGCGCATGGCCACCATGCAGATGGAGGACCTGCAGGTCAGCACGGACGTGGTGCGGCAGGTCAGCGCCACGGCTCGGGCGGAGGATGATGCTCGTAGAGCCGCCAATGGAGATGGTAGCAGCAATAAGGGAAGGGGCAAGTCGTCGGCCAGGTCAACGGTGCTGGGACGGTTCAAGATTGGGGGGAGGCAGAGCAGCTCGAACGACGGCGACAACAATAAGAAGACGAGGCAGAGGCTTCGCCCGATCCGGTACAAGCCGGGGAGAGCCCCGTACGGCGCCACGGCGGCCTACAGCGAGAGCATCAACGATGCGCAGCTGGAGCGGGCCAAGATGCTGAGCCTGCAGGAACTGAGTGGCAGTGGCAGCGGTAGCGGCAGTGGTGGCATCATTGAGGATGACGAGGAGGAGGCGGCGATTGCAGCGGCCATGCGGAATAGCGAGATAGGTGGTCCGTTGAAGGCCACCCCGTCGGAAGAGGAGGAGGAGGAGGCGGCGATCGCCATCGCCATGGCCATCAGCCTGTCGGAGGCCGAGGCCCAGAAGGCCGAGCTGTCCCCGGTGGCCGCCTCGGTCGACGAAATGCGCCGGGCGGCGGCGGGGTCATCCCGGCCGGACCCACTGGAGAGGGAGCATCAGTACGGCCATGGCGGCCACAGAAACGGATCTACCAGTACTAGTAAGTCCCCGTCGCTGCTGAGCGCTGCCAGGTCCTCGTCGCTGCGGTATCGGGGCAAATCAGGCAAATCATCCTCGGCGGCTGTGGACGACGATCGCAAACCAAGTGCCAGGAATTTATGCTAGGGATACCGCCGCCATGACATATTATGTTATGGGTGGTCGAGAGAAAAGAAGATATGATAGACATATAAAAATACAAGCGAAATAATTTACTGCGACGAGCATAAATAATTCGAATCATTTTGACGTTTCCTTAGCCCGATGTTCCACTCAGAGAATTCCCGTTCTCTTGCGGTGACGTTTTGGATTCCGAGGCAGTGTCGTGTATTTCTGACGATGGGGCCGATTCAATCCCCACTGATGAAACCCCTCCCGCCGCTTGTGGATTGTCAGATCTGCTGCCCCCGTCCATGGCCTCGTTTCGCATTCGATCATCAGTGCTATCAGGATCATAGTCCCTTGCTCTGCTGCCGATTCTGGCGTTGACGTTGCGTGTGGTGATTCTCCGCCCTTCTTCCATCGAATTTCTCCGTTCCGCACGGTAGGCGAACATCTTGGGGACAAATATGAGAAGCATAGTCGCAGAGCACGTCACAAAGATGATTGCCAACTGAACGAAAAACTTGCCCTGGGGGCTGTCTTTGACAACAAAAAGAAGTGGCATGCCCAACACCAACGCTTGCAGGATACTGGCCATTGATATGGCAATGTACCGATTCTCCTGGTATTCGATGGGCACGTCACGGGCCTGGTATGCCAGGACATTAGCAACGATCAATATTCCAAGATTAAGCAACACCGCGACCAGAGCGAAAGGCGCTGCAGAGTTTGATTCCGCTTTGCAACTTGCGTGAGAATCTATTGTCCGATCAAATTCGTCTTTGGACCGCCCCTCCGCGCGGGTCCATTGGAGAGGCGCAATGAAGGTCCAGGACAAAAGTAAAACGATGTTAACAAAAAGTAGAGTGCCAAGTGTCTTGAAGAAGTGTACAGGCCGGAGCGTGATGCTATCAACATCTAGCTTGCGATGGACCCGGTACGCGCTCCATGTTTTAGTAAGTAGTGCGGAAAATGTAATTGTAAACCCGATGAGGTAAACCCAAGGCCTTGCCATGCAGGAAGCGTTAAGGCCGCTCTGGTCATTGACAGTTGTTTCCTCCATGCTGATGGGAATGGTCGTAGTGCTCATGACAACGCACCCGGCGATCACAAGTGCAATAAAAATAGGCTGTGAGGCTTGAACGGCTCTTGATTTTCGCCTGAGATATGCCCATAGTAAACAAATGATACCAAGGATAATCACAATGCCCATCAAGACATAGCCGACGGTCCTACTGGCGTCTCCGATCAAGTTCCGATTCACCTCTGGCGGTGGTAGTGTTTCCGGCTGCTGCAATGTCCCATCGTTATAGACAAATGGCTGAACTTGTTCTAGCATAAATGTCGTCTGACCTTTGTCGTCAAAGTCTCGTATGGGCACAATGTGCGTAGTTGGATATAAATCAAACCCAACAATACCTGGCTTAGCATCAGGTGTCGAACGGGCATTCCATACAGTGTACGTTACTCCAACAGCATCACGTGTGCCAGTAGACGGATCAATGTCGAGCTGGCCCGAGGCTCCTTCAAACGATGTTTGCAGAAACTGATCATACACATGCGGCCTTAGCGGCCCAGAACTACTTGTCGACACCTTGCACATGGCCAAACCAAGGGATTGAACAGCATCATAGATAAAGTAAGAGAATTGGCTTGGTTCGGTGTTGAAAACATCAGCTTGCCGCCCTTGATTCTGGATAGCTTCGGCCGGCTGCTTCTCCATAAAGTACTCGACCATTACTGGATCGGAAACGGCCTCGTACCATGCCTGGCGAAAGCGGTCATGTGAGGTTAAGTTAGCTGGCGACGCAGTATCGTTGTCATCATTTCCTTCCATTATGCCCGTCTCGGAAGAAAGAGTCCGGCTGAATTGTGAACTTTCAGTTTGGATAATTGCAATTCCATTTGTAGCTTTGGAAAGAGCATCATCTGGCAAGGGATATGAACAAAAACAAGAACAACAAAGTTAGTTAGAACTGGACTGATTGTGTGCAGTGATTGGGCCTCGCTCGCTCAACGAACCAAGAACATGTCTTTACTTACCCTCTTGATATCTTGCCAGGTTCTGCCACACCGTCCGATCAACGCCGCCGACAAAGATCCAAACATAATCAGGACCCGTGAGACCTTGTTGGGTTGCCTCTCTCATGATCCGGTCGTAATGTTCTTCCCCGACCAGAGCAACAAAGTACCGATATCCTGTCGACGCAAGCCCCGACACGGCATTCCTCACTTCATCATCTTTACTAGTATTGTCGGAATCACTGTCATCCGCTGTGATAGTGTCCCGAGGATCCAATTCCATTCTATAGCCGAAACTAACACTATCGGTGCGGATGGGGGGAACGACCTCTCCGGCCGCATCCTGAAGACTCTTTTGAAAGCTGGACCCAAAGGCATCCGTCACGAAGATCACGCCGACGTACTCGACGTTGAGATGCTGTAGGTAGGAAACCACAGCACCGGCGTCGCTGGAACTGCTGGGCACCGTCCTTCCAAAGTATGGATATTGCTCCTTGTTATCAAAGTCCGTGGAGGAAGAACGATAGGAAACTTGTGGCAGATTGCTGACCCCAGAAAGGATTGCGGTAGGAGAGGTCGAGGCGCTCCGAAACGCGCCGAGGACTGCGCTCGGGAGGGGCTCACTTGGCGCCGTCTGTTCCGTATGCGGTCGGTCCAGAACATCCGTGAGCAAGCGGGTAGATTGAATGGGACTATACCCTGTATCGAGCAACTCTGTAGTGAGCTTCACGTTGCATTCTTCATAGGCCTTTTGCACGTCGGGCTTCAGCGGACCGAGAATGTCTGGAGCTATCCGATTGTTGAAGTGCGTCACCGCCAGCAGGAGAGCGGCGGCATCATTGATCACTCCCGGTCGGGGTATCGAATCCTCACTCGCGCTGCCAGAATCTGACTGGTAGTGACGAATGGTGTAGGGCAGAAGGGCCGTGATTTCTGCAATGTTCACCGTCGAGCTCTGGTTCGGGCCGTCGTCGTCCCTGACGGTGAATTCGACAGCATGGCACTGACCAGTGGTATCTGTCCGCGTCCCGATCACCCCCATCTCTTCCGGTGACGTTTTGAGCAGATCATAGTACGCCGGATGCGTCCGTGGTACCGGCGCCGTCGCTGCTAATGCACCCATACGAGTAGTTACTGAGGAAGCCGACAGGACAAGCAGAATGAGGCGGGCAGCAGCAGCTGTGGGGACGAAGCTGCCACCGGTTGAGCCTGACGCCACAGCTACAGGACGCCCGCGTCTGCGACCTATTAAGCGCGGCATTTGCTGTGATATGTATGTACCTTGCTCGCGGTTGCACATCCGTCGGGCGCGCGGCGGCGCTGTCCGTGTTGCTTCTCGCTCGGCGGGAAGATACGCTTTGGTTTGATTTGTGCTACAAACACAAAAAGGGGCCTCCCCCAAATGCATCTTACTCGTGTGCTCGTGCTTCCAGAGACCATAGTGCGTGGCCACGTCTACCGCGCCGAGAGGGGAGGTATGGCCGATCAGGAAGCGCACGAGGACGCCAGGAGAGCAGCCGAGGCGCTGCTCCTGCGGGCGGAGCAGCGGCTGTCGTCGCCCACAGCCGCCACCGGCACGAGCTCTGCCGGCAACACGAATGCCGGTAACAGCAGCCTTCCACCAACTGCTGCCGCTGCTGCCGCGGCGGCACAGGCACAGGCGTCCATCAAGTCGGCCCTGACCAAGGCCCAGGGCTCCATCAAATCGGCCCAGGACAAGGTGTCCGCGTCCATCGAGACCATAGAGAGGACGGCAGCGGAGAAGATTGAGGGGATAACTTCCTCGGCTTCCTCCGCGGCGGAGAAACCAAAAATTAATGCCAATGCAGCGGCGGCGGAGGAAGGAGGGGCAAGTGCCACTGCTGCGCCAAGCAGCACTGCATCGACCACAGACGGCGCGGTATCAGTGAAGGCGGCACTTGGTAGGGCTCAGGGGAGCATCCGCTCGTTTCAGGAGAAGGTATCGACGTCACTTGATGCCGTGAAAGCACAGACCCAAGCATCACTTAGTGTGGTGAAACATATCGATTCGTCGACATCGGAAGTCAATGGAAAATCCGAAGCTGGAGATACTGGCACTGGGAGCAGTGGCGGTGAAAAGATGGAGAGACTCAAAAGTGAAAGCACGGCCATGGTCCAGGGGGCGAGCAAGTCCATGAAATCGGCCTTGGGCAAGATGACTGCCTCCGTGCAAGGCCTGAAGCTGGAATCGCTTATGCAGCACAGCACCGGTGCAACATCAGCCCCGTCCCATGAGGACATCGAAGCCAAAATATACTCCGATCTTGACAGAGTTTCAGAGCAGATTGAATTGTGCAGAAGCATGATGTCGCAAGGAAACGATGGCGGTGGCGAGAATTCTTCTGAATCATCATTGTTCATTGTCGTTGGCTATCTGGAGGCTTCCACCGCGAGATTTGCCTCGTTGATCAATGCAGGCACTGCTGGGGAGATAAGTGAGGAGGCTTTAGAGCGAGTCTTGTCGGTGAATCATGAACTTCGAAGGACTCTGGATGATTATTCCAAGACGAAGCCTTCCGGTTCTACGACAAAGGAGGAGGACACCACTTCTGCCGACAATGAGTTCTCCGGTGAGGGATGTGTCTCTGAAGAAAAGAGCACGGCGGCCTCGGCGCCCCCCTCGGATTCCAATGCAATTTGTGATTACTCAGACGGTGCAGCAGCAACAGTTGCGGATGTCTCAAAGGACGGCGGCGGCTCGCCGGTTGAGTCAGCGGAGATGCCTGGAATGGAGTTGGGCAAGACTACAGATCTTTAGATGTAATCATATCATAAAACAACCAAGTCGTAGAAGTTAGTTAGGCAACCGTTGTTACAGAAAGAAGCGGCCACGTCTTAACTGGTCACTTGCAGCAGACGACCGGGCAACATCAGAAACAATTGCAGCGACGTGACTTGCGGCTTTCAGCAAATATTCCTGGTCAGAAGCCTCAACAAGAACGTGGAGAGGCTCGTCGCTGCGTGTTCTGGGTACACTGCCATTGCTGCGAACTCCTCTTCCTGCAATGGTGAAAAAGGCGTTGGGAAACGCCCTTGTCAGCTTCTTCTTGTTGACGCCCCCGTCACCGACAATGACATTGAACAGAGGTTGTTCACCCAATGGCGAGTGGACCTGAACAGCCCATCTTGACATCGACCGTGCATAAAAAGGCTCACCCAGCAGTTGCATTGGGTTGTGCGGACCGTGTGAGGTCTCGTTGTGAAAACTAGGCGGGTACATTTGCTCCCGATGACGTTCTGGCTCGTCGTCGCCGCCGCCACCGCCGCAGTTGCCGAAACCACTGCCACCTCCATAATGATCGTAACTTCGAGGATCGACCCGATAATTAGTATTTGATCTAGTAGCGGCATCTTGAGCTTGATGTTGTTCAAGAAGGATGCCAGCAAGATGATCTGCGGCAGAAACGACAAATTTAGAGTCAGGCCCTTGAACAAAAACGCGGAGAGGACCACTTGTATCAACGCCGCCCTTCGACCGAATGCCATCACCGCGAAGGCAGAAATAGATTTTTGAAGATTGAAAATTGAACCTGGAAATGATATCGCGCTTTGTTTTTCCACCATCGCCGATGAGACAGCCAAAGGCAGTATGCTCATCGACAGGCGACCGGGCCTCCAAACTCCATGTTGACGTTTGGTCATCATACCGAGGCGTTCCAATGAATAAATCGCGAGGGTTTAGAGCCGAAGTGGTGCTGTGCGCGTTGGTAGCAAAGTTCGGGGTGGCTCCTGTAGGACCATAGTAGTCCTCAGCTTGGTGGTGGCCATTCGAATTGAGCCCATCACCGGCCTCCTCGTTGACAAGAACTCCTGCGATGTGCTCTGCGAAATTTCCCACCAGTTCGGAATGAGGACTTTTGATGAATAGTCGAAGAGGTCCGTCTGTTGGCATTCCATTCTGATCCTTAATTCCATCCCCGCGAAGACAGAAAGAACACGGCCCTGGAAACATGGCAAGAAGTCCTTTCTTCCTGGAGCCACCTTCGCCAATTAGGAGCTTGAATGTCCTGGTATTCCCGAGCGGAGTGGCGGCCGGAGTCCAATTCGGATCCAATGGCGACAGTACTTCGAGGCCCCAATCTCGCCCATCGAAAAAAGGTTTCCCCATGATAAGTTGCCGTTGTGCTGAAGGCATAACTGACGTGCTTGATTGGTCCAGACGGCTCCGACCTGATTCCCTTGTTGTATCGAGGCGCTGACAACTGGCCGAATCGGTGGGTACCCGTTCATCGAGCGGCCCATAATCGAGAATATCGGCAACATGTCGGGCAGCAAACAAGACATGCCCCTTGTCATTTCCTTCTACTTCAACGCGCAAGGGCCCCTCGCTTTGTGCCCCTTTCTTCGATCGCAGCCCTTCCCCGCGGATGTTGAAGAAGACTTTGCTGAATTTACTTTCCAGATGTTTCATGTTTTCGCCGCCCTTACCAACGAGGCAACCATATACGCTAGCCACCGGTATTGGAGATTTGACGATAACTCGCCAATCATTTGCTTTGCGGACTGCATCACTTCCAACCCACACAGGACTGCTGACAAGACGCAAGGGTCCATGCGGATGCATCTCGGCGTCGCGGTTGTTCTGTTGGGTAACGCCATCGATAGCTCGGCCGTAGTAGCTAGGTTGCTGGCTAGGCCTAGACTGACCATCGCCGGTAATCTCAGGCTGAGGATCCTCATCAATGGGTGGACTCCATTCACGCTTGGGAGAGGTGGCTGCTCCTATAGGTATTGATTTTGCGGCATCAAGCCCTTCCGTCGGTCCAGTCTTGACCTTCTTTGTTGGAGGGGGCAAACTTTCACTCATCGCCCTCGGCGACTCGGCCTTCTTGCGCACCTGTCGAACAACACGCAGCTCTCGCGTTAGCGCATCCTTATCATCACCATCGTAGCACTTGTTCGCCAGCATGTGGATCACAACCTTGGCCGCGTCGTGTACCTTGCGGTTGGAACCTCGAATCATGACGCACTTGTCTCCGGCCTTGAAGGCGATAGGGCCTAGTTTAGTAAATGGCTCCACAGCAATGACGCCATCCGGAGGCGGACCAATGACATCTTCCAATCCCAGAATGGAGATGGTCACGCGGAACTTGGCCTGCATACGTTGGTTGATCTTGTACTCGGGCCCGACGAGCGCTCCCTTGATCTTGTTGACATCCACCGACTCTGGGATGTTGATTCGACGCACCACCTCTTCGGAGGTGGCGTCTTTTGAGGCAACGCTGATGCTACTATCGGTTGGCATTGGGGAGAGCGTGGAAGAGCCTCCACCACGGTCCTCCAGCTGCCCCGCAGACCTCTTTCGGGACTTATTGGCGTCGGTGTCAAAGCTAATGGAGGGCACCGGCGGAGCACAGAGGGACGATATCAACGATCCGTCCTCGTCGGCGGGGATCGTATGCGGATGAGGGCTAATGATCCAGGCGGGATTGTCGTCATTGGCCGCTCCAGCAGCAGCAGCGGCAGCAGCAGCTGGCTGGGCCGCAGGCACATTCGACACCTCCTCACCAAGATCTCGGTACCGAACGGCGTCCGCTGGCACTGTCGACTGGATGTTGGTCCAGGAATCGTCTGGTCCGGGCGCCACGTCCAATAGGTAGTAGCGGCTGCTGCTCCCGGATACGCAGGAAATCACGGTGGCATTGCGAGCATCACCGCCGCCTTCCGTCACGAACGGCGGCAGCGCCGAAGCATCGGCTGTCACGGTGCAGCCGGGGGCGTACTTGAGGGCGGATTCCGGCGCCGATCGCAGGTCTGAGTCTGCTTCTGTCGGGGCCGATGGACGGACGCGGTAAAAGTTGTCGCGAGTCGCCGAGCCCAGATCGATGTACACGCTGTGGATCTGGCCCAGATACGTCTCTCCCCCCGAACTCTCAGAGCCGACGTTCACCAGAACGGGACAGCCCGGGGGGAACGGCGCCAGCGCCGCCTGGTTGGCGGGGAGGGTCAGGTGGGAGGGATTTTCGTTTGGGTCCGCCATTTCCATGTGCGAAATCCAATGTATAAACGCAACCCAATACGTTAGCTAGA
>Ga0115006_10001922_pt1 | contig 13365 bp, 9 predicted proteins | sample ArcOceMetagenome_3_FD_88943 | JGI IMG/M metagenome (GOLD analysis project Ga0115006, IMG submission 88943) | Marine eukaryotic phytoplankton communities from Arctic Ocean - Arctic Ocean- Svalbard ARC20M Metagenome | ecosystem: Environmental > Aquatic > Marine > Oceanic | place: Arctic Ocean...
CCAGTCCATGCCAGAAAGAGACGCAGAGGAAGAGGCAGCGGGAGAGCAGGAGGAAGATAGGGAGAGATCCTTCGCCAGGACACAACTTCGACAGAACCGTGTTCTGGCGAACAATACCTGCTCTCAATGCGAAAGAGATTTGACTTTTCAGCGGCCTCGTCGGACATTGCTGGGTGCTTCCATACGCGGCGCACCTTTTCGATGTCAGACATCATGACCATCTCGCCTGAACTGATGGCGTCCTTGAATTCAGGTCTGGCGAGCAATACTTCTGCGAGCTGTTTGGCTTTGATGTCCATGATTACTGACTCATCTGTCATTCCCACGAGCGTAGCAAGAGAACGGCGTCCTTCCATGACGCACAGTTCATTGGCCGAATCCCCTGGCCGCAAACGCGAGACCTCTTTCGTGTCCTTGCCCGCCCTGAACGTTCCGCCTACCTTCTTCTCTCCGCCCTTCTTACCGCCCCGCTTGCCCCCAACGGGCGAGTCGAGCAGAGGAGAATCTGCGATGGTGGGCGAATGCGGCGACGATGCTTCTTCGCCTGCCCTGTCCTGAGGGCTGCCGAGGGAGACGGGGCTATCGGAATGGTTGGTTGGAGAAGATGCCTTAGTTTGATTGCGGCTGATTCGGTGCATACCCCACTTTCCAGCGCCTTTTGCGCCGATGAGCACGCGCATGATGCCACGAATAACAACATAGACGGACTCGCAGCTGTCGCCCTGCACCACCAGCGCATCCCCTTTGTGTAGAATAAAATATTCGCTCCCGAGTGCCAGCACCTCTAACTCCCGTTCAGTCAGCAGCCTGAAAAATGGCGACACCCGCATCTGCAACAATTTGTTTGCTCGTATCAGAGGCCTATCTGCCCCAACCAGCTCGTCGTTGCGATTAGGATCTTCCTCCAAAGAGTCCCATTTGGCACCACCCGCCAAGGCAGCAACATCGAGTGCAGGGGGTCTGTCTGGTTTCTGCCTTGTTGCGTCATCAGCAGGCGCGCCGGATGCTTGCGATCCATCAGCAGGTGCGCCAGCGGCATTGTCTGCCGGTTGTGACGATGACAGGCCCTCAGTAAGCTCTTGAACCTGCGGCTCGCCAAACTTCGCTGGGCTCAGCGGGCCTTCTTCATCGTCAGAGAACAGCTCCGAGTCAGAGAGTTCGTCCTCTTCGTCGGGGTCCATCGGAGTCACAGCACTCATCCCAATCACGTTGATCATCAGGCCTATAGCCTGGGTGCGCACACGAATATCATCATGCGCGATCAGGACCAGGGCTTGCCGCATCACGCCTTGCTCTTCACAGATCTGCAACGTCTCTTCGAATCGCGTTACGCTTCGCAGTGCGATGAGAGCACGGAGTCGCTCCTCTGGAGCACCGTTGCGAACGATTTCAATAAGCTCATCTACGACGATTTTTGCAAAGCGCAGGTCCGCATGCGCAGCGGCGAGATTCCGGACTGCATCCAACGCCTTTAACTTTGCAGGCGTCTCCCCTTCCTCTTTCAAAATTTTGGTCAAGGGTATCATCACGCCCGCGTCCACGATGGCGTCGCGGTTCTCCTCGACAAATGCCAAATTTGCCACGGTACTGATTGCGTACAACAGCAACTCACCGTGGCCCTCCCTGACAGCATTCACGACTGGGCCCAACACCATATCTTGCACCATTCTTACCTCCGTCTCGCCAGCCCCGAGTGATAGGTTGCAGAAGATTCGCATGCACTGAAGGTATCGTGGTGTATCGCGAACAGTTGGAGCTTTAGCCACCTGGACCACAGCCGCGGCAACGCCGCAGCCACACAGGATCTTGCGGTTTTCGGGCTCCAGACTCAAGTTGTATATGATGTTGAGCATCAGGAGCTGCTGCTCTGCAACCTCGCTGGCAACAAGGCTCATGTATTGCCCCTTGCCCATGGCTTTCAGGAGCGTCAAATGCTTTTCTGCGTCCCGGCACCTGTCGAGCTGCATGATAAGCTTGGCTGGAAAATCGTCCCGGGCAATGTCCTTTGTGAAAATGGGGCTTTTTGACACATTCTGCAGGGTAGCAAAGGCAGTAACGGCAATGCTGCCAAAGTCTGCTTTCCATTGCAGCCAGTCGCGCGCCTGCAGATGCTCTTTTCGATCAAGATCTTTCTTCTGCTCATAGTCGAGCTCGCGCTTGCGGCGCCGCTTCCAGAGCTCATCGATCTCGAGCTGGCGCGCCTTGAGATTCTTCTCCAGCTCTTCGTCCATCATGTTGCCGCTGATAATCTCCTTGAGCAGCTTGAGGAGCTCAAAATTCTTCAGGAGCTCGTGCTTTGACTCGTCACCGCTTGCAGCAAGCACGTCTGCCATGGCGTGCAGTTGGATGTCGGGCTTGCGCTCGTTGCTCCAGGTGTTGCGGACAAGCGTAAATTTGGCAGTCATGATCTCTTCCTCTGACTGCGGCGGCTGCGGCTTGCTGAGATCGTACATCACCTCGACCAGCAGGTCCCTGTGCTTTACGTTTTTGATGCCGATGCGCTTCATCATGTCGGAAAGCGTCTTGCGCTGCTTGCCAAACAGCAGCTTGCCGACGAGGCGCTCCTTCTTGAACACTTCCTTGTAGCCACCGTCGCCGAGAGTGGCGTCGACCATGTCGCCGAGCGAGCCCAGCTTTGCCCACTTGTGGTGGTTGGTCCTGAGCACGTCCAGGAAGTGGGGCATGTGCTCCATCTCCCATTCCACGCAGGGGATCTTGCCGATCGGGCAGCACTGCTGCAGCGCTGCGGGCCTCTGACACAGCGGGCACAGCCGCCTGCCGCCACCGCACACAGATCAGCAGACGAGACGACCCCGCGCCGCTGAGGCGCTTGTGCACATGCGTCTCTCTCTTCCCTCCCTCCCTCCCACCCTCTTTCTCTCTCTCGCAGGCATGCGCGCGTGTGGGCGCATGCGTGCTTGCGGGCGGGCGCGAAGATTTCACGCACATGGCCGGCGCCGACATCGCCAGGGCGCAGGGACCGCGCGCGGGCCCGGCTTGTCTCGCGCTTTTTTAGGCTAAGGCGCGAGCTCCCCGTTGCCGCCTGCCGCGCCGTTGCATGCGTCCGCGCCCGCGCGGCGGCTGCGGCCTGCCCGTGCCTGCCCGTGGTGCCGCATCCCTGCGCTGCATGCGCGTCGGCTCATTGGTCCGCCCCGCCCCGCAATCAGCCTCCGCAGCTCCCGGTCCGAGGATGTGCCGCCATTGGCGTTGGCGGAACACCCTGTTTCTGCAAACGGCAGGCGGAGGGGAGAGAGGGAGGGAGAGAGGGAGGGAAGAGGGATGGTGCTCGTGGACCCGGCAGACACCCAACCCCACCGCCCCGTGGACTCCGCAGAGGTGCAGGAGCACGTGTCTGGGGCCGCACAGCTCTTGCGGTGCGTCTGGCAGTGCGACGCGCGGCCTGGTCCCCTGCCCTCGCCCCCCGACGTGCTTTCCCGGCTGCCGTCGTCCCAACGCACGCCCGAAACCTCCGCCCGGTCGCGATCCTCACAACAGAACGGACAGGATGACGCAGCCGCTGCTCACAAGACCTACCTGCGCGACTGGTCTCGCGCGCCGCGTTGATGACAGTTGGCGCGGATTGCACAGTCTTGCGCGCGCACGAGCCCCTCGCCGCGCCGTGTCTCGCGCAGTCCCAGGCTGATGATGTCAGGTCTCACGCGTTTGGGCACGCAGGTCTGGTGTGCAGGCGCGCCTGGACCCCTCGGGCTCTGGTCTTGTGCAGATTGCTGCGTGGCTAGACGTCGCGCAGAAGGCGATGTGCGGACAGTTGACCCTGGGCACACCGGAGGAGCACCACCAGAGTCTCCCAGCGCAGAGTCAGCTGCTCGCAGCGCGTCAGGAGGGCGCGCAGGAGGGCACTGCGCCCTCCAAGCAGCGCTGGGAGATTCTGGTGGTGCTCATCTGGTTTGCTCTGGACCAGCGCGAGACCGGCGAGCTGCAGACCAACAGTTTTGTGGCGTGGCTGCGGCGGGTGGCGGCTGCGCCGAGCAACCCGGCAGTGGAGCTCTCTGACGTCTACCTCATGATAAATCGCGGGTTCAAATACCTCCCTCTCTGTCCTCTAGCTCGCTTTGCCTCCGCATTGCGGCGATTGCGAAAGATGATTCTCTCCCTGTCTTCCAGGTGGCTCAAGATCAAGTATGGGGCCGCAATGCCTCATTCGTACCTGGAGCGACTTATGAACGTTGCCAACGAGCGCGAACACGACGCGGCGACAGGAGACGGGCAAGACAGCGATATTAAGCACAGAGAGGAGGAGCTTGAGTCCATCCCAACTGACTGGACCCAGCTGACAAGTCACGACGGAAAAGGGGGTGGTGACGCAAACATGATGCTGGGCAACCCTTGCATTGAGCCTGACGGCGTGAAAACACTGGCGTGTCTCCATTTTCAAACAACAGTTAAGGACAGAGATGCAGCCGCGCATAACGTGGAGATCATCGAGATTGCATGTGTGCTGGTCAATCGCAACAACTTGCGCATTGTGGACGAGTTCCACTCCTTTGTGCGTCCGCAGCACGTGCCTGGCTACTCAAAGTTGTTCTACGCCATGACTTCGGCCAACACTGAGCGGGTTGACGCTGAGGATGGATTTTGCGACGTGTGGCGCAGGCTGGAAGAATGGTTGATGCAGCGCAACGTGCTCGACAAAGACAAGCGGTGCTGGAAGGGCAACCCCACCGTGTTCGTTGTGGACGAGCCCCAGCAGTTGGCAAGCATTCTTCCATTGCAGTTGCGACTGAGTGGCAAACCTCTGCCAGAGTACCTCGAGGACTGGCTTGATCTCAATCTGTTGCTCAAGCGGCATTTCCGGTGTGGAAAGTGCTCAGGTTGTTCCACACGCATCCCTGGTCGCTGTCGAACCAAGGTGCTTGTGCCTCAGATGATGCAGCTTGTGCGCTCTGAGCATTGGGACGACTTTGCCAAAAAGTATCGGAAAAGAAAGGGCGGCGATGACGAGGCCCTCATTGATCTTGCCATGTATGGCGTTGAAGCAGAGTGTTTTGAGAGCACGCTGGATCGAGCGCAGAAGGACTACAAACCCAGTTCCAACAAAGAAATGACGACACTGCACGGCCATCTATACAAACTCAAGGACTATGCCAGGAGCCCTGCATGCAGTGCCGGTTCGCATGACGATTCGTTGATGCGCTGGCAGCTCCGATTGTTCAAGATGGACGGTTACGAACTTTCCTTTGTCCAAGAGAATGGCGCAGTCGATTTTCGCCTCCTAAAGCTGGGCAACATTGTGGGCGTGACGTTTGCGCCTGCCTGTGCGCAAGAGTTTGCTTTCGAGATTGAATTCCTCGACGCCGAAGTTCGCAGCGAGTTTGTGCTGCTGGCCGCAGAATCTAGCAGTGAGCGACATCGCTGGGTGCAGGGCTTGTTGACCGCTGCGGCCATTCACAAGGAGGTGTGTCGATGTGTATGCTGTATCCTTTCCCAAGATGCCAATTAGACAGTTGACAGCATCTGTACGTGTCGCTACTGTGCCCCCTAACATTCTCTGTCTCACAGGGGGGATTTGCAGTGCGGGAACTAGTCCAGTGGGGCGTTACCCCCGATGTTGCACGCAGAGCACCGGATCTCTTGCACTTCCGCAGACGGGCATCCGCACCGGACCAACAAATTTTGATGTCGTTTCTGCAGAGTGGCCACGACCAAGATCTTGCTCACGCCATCTTAGAAGAGGAGCAAAAGGAAATTGAGGACATGACGGCAGCCTTGTCAGAAATGGGCATTGAGCACGACATTGCTGCGAGAGCTGCCAACACCATGTCCACGGCCTTTGAATCCTTTCGCACGGGGTGTGCTTTGCCTGCGAGTGCTGGTCTGGAGTACTGTCGAGATATGGCCATCCTCCTTCAGGCTCTACTTACTCAAAATGCTCAAATCAGAAAGTTGACAAGTGGGTTATCTTGGTATGACTTGCACACCAACCGAGAGTCAGGTCCTATCTTGGCTTCCCGCCGGCAGGCAGTCTTGACACGCGGGCACGCCACTACACCAAATACAAGCCACCTCCATTCTTCGCCCAGCGACGGCAAAGGACGACTGAAACCGCACAGGAAAGCACCGTCTCTGATCAACGACCCAACTGATGACACGCACATGCATAGACAAACGACCAAGAAACCGCAGGTCTAGTCACGTTCGGGGGAGAGAAGGAGACCAGGCAAGTGACGAGATGCGGTAGCAGCAGCTGCTGTGTGTGTAGCTAACACTCACTTCAGGACCTTCGTGTCGGTTTTGAGTATGCGCAGAATTGTTCCACCATCTCTCAAGCCCGACTTCGCACTGAGCTGTCAGAACTGTACGGATGAGGTCAGGATCATACACGGTGCCCGACATACGGTGTGCACTTACAGCTCATGTGGTTAAAAGATCCAGATCGAACTTGTGGGGCCAATAGAGCGAATTGTATATTGCTAATCAAGGAAAACTTCCTTTCCAAACCTCCGCTTTATTATTTATGTACATGAATAAGTCTGAATCATACATGACCAACGCAGGATTTAAAAAAATCCTGCGTTTCTTCGTTCGTCTTAGTTTTGCCCCTACCAAAGTAGCCTGGATCGTCACTTCAAGTACAGAACAGCACTGTCCTTAGAATTTAACTGCCCGGCCCTCGAAGCCGTACCCTTGAGACCCCGGGCTAGCAGGGTCGTCCTTCTTGCCCTTGTCCTTCTTTTTCTTCTTTTTCTTCTTTTTCCGAGGCTCCTCCTCGTCTGTCGCCGGGGTAGCAACGCGGCTCTTGACCTTCATGCTTTTGATTTCTTTGCTTAATGGCGTGCCTTCGCAAGCATGCCATATCGAGAATCAGCGCACACACGCGCCACAGTGCATACGCGCAGACGGTAAATCAAGCCTGCGTACAGCAAACATGCATGTGCCCACGCAAGCATGCGCGTGCAAACAAAACGCACACCTGCCATCCATTTGCACTCCAGGTGATCGCCACCGTTCCAGAGATACGTTCCTTGGCCATCAGGCAAGTTAAACTTCCACATGCCCGAGTAATAGTCTCCGTTAGCATAGTTGTAGATGCCCTTGCCGTGGCGCATCCCATCCAGAAACTGTCCTTCATAATACGGAAACGTCTTCTCACCCTGCCATTTCTTTTCGTCAGTCCAATCCAAGCTCGTATCTAAGCGTGTATGCGCTCGCGCATTTGCTTTCGTTGACAAACGTGACATACCGCCTCGTCGACATCCTCATTGTCGAAGGCGGGGAAGATCTCCGTGCCGGTGCCCTCTCGGAGGTCGTCGACGTACTGGCCAGAGTAAACCATGCCGTCATTCCACATGAATATGCCGTCGCCCTGAAACTGCCCCTGGCGAACGCCGCCTTCGTAATGACCATCTTCAGTGTCGATCACACTCTTGTTTATTTTGCCCTTGGCCTCGAGCTTGCGCATGCGCATGATTTCCTGCTGCTCAAGCTCCGAGGGAAAGTCTGCCCTTTCGTTGGGATTCGGCCCCATGAAAATGACCTGGCCCGACACCGATTCGATTACCTGATTCTTGCCATCATGTACGGGCTGATGACAAATGGTACCGCGCCACGAGAACTTGTCCGCCTCACCCGGGATCCCTACTGACTCTTCTAGAAGGGATTTCCACAGCTCCGGATCCTGGATGTTGACCCACTCTTGCCCCCCGGCCATGTGTGCAGGCAAAACGGAAGAGTCCTCCAGGTTCATATTTTCTCCATCTTCGTCTTCGTTGATTTCCTGCAGTTTATATTTGATTTCGACTTCACCCTCGTTGTCAGGCCCGCCATCCTGCACGTTAGTCAGTTTACGCCACTCCTTGCACGTATGCTTGTTGATTAAATCCCCTAGCTTCATGGTATTGCGGCCTAGCGAGTCGTCAGCGCCAACCATGTCCTTGTCGAAGCACTCTATCTGCAGCATCTGCCGTCTTTGCTCGCTCTCCAGACGTATTGAAAAACTCTCCTCCCATACAGGTTCCAGAGTCTTCTTCTTGACCGTTGTTTTCACAGCAGCTCCTACTGCATCACCCACGACAATGCGCACGTAGGGATCGCTCGTACCCCCACGATCTGCTGCAATAAGATTTCGGGCACGCAACACTTGGATATCGAGCAACGCCGGACCTAGAATCGGCAGGAGGCAGTACTTGATTTCGATTTGCCCTTGATTTTCATCGTTCACATCTGTAGCGTCGCGATCAAATGGTCTGCGTTCAAACACAGAAGACATTGTCATGTGGGGTAAAGGTCAGACGGGGGTATGATTGCAATAGAAAATTCACGCGCACGCTCGCGTGCGCACAGTCCCCCGCACAGTTGTTCAACTCACCGCCATTCCTCATACTCTCTGGCGGGCTCAAGGTCGTCAAGTGCGATGGTGAATTTGCCAAGGGAATCATCGGCAGAAACGGCATCGTAATCAAAGCACTCAACAGTCAAAATGTCGCGGCGCTGCTCGCTCCGAATGTCTATTTCAAATGTTTCCATCCATTCGGGATTCAGGTCCTTCTTTTTCACGGAGGTTTTCTGCCCCCTTTTCACCTCGTCTGCGATGTGCACGCGGACGTAAGGATCAGACGTGCCCCCAGAATCAGCAGCAATCAAATCTTTGGCGCGCCGAATCTCAATCTGTAGTAGCGCAGGTGGTAGCTTCGGTTCCAGCTTGTAACTTAGATGCACCTCACCCAGGTCCTCAGAAGCGTGCTCGTCATCATCCGCCACCAGTGCATGCCAGACGTCGTACTGCTCAAGCGGCTGAATGGTGTGCATCGGAATTTCAACTTTGCCCAGCGACTCATCCGTGCTATATTTATCCTCGTCAAACACCTCAATGCTCAACACGCCACGCCGTTGTTTTGGGTCCAGCATGTAGTCAAAGCTTTCGTTGAACTCCGGCGACAGCGTCTTCTTGATTGTGCGAGTTTTATGCGTGTAGTAAGGCGTCTCGTGTCCACCCGGACCCACTGTTACACAGATGTACGGATCACTCTTTCCGCCCCGATCAGCGGCCCTGAGGTCTTTGGCACTCACTACCGTCACGTGAAGCTTTGCCGAGGTCATCGACTGCCACGTGCATTCATTCTCGTCAGGGGTCTTCAAAAAGAAATATAAAACATCGACAATTTGCGTTATTTCTGTGTGTTCAACGTTTTGGCATACTGGGCTCCTCGCACTTCCAAAGATAAGAGGAGGGAAGGGCCAGAGGTACAGGCAAAGAGGGCAAAAAGCGGCAGACACGGGGAGAAAAAAAGAAGGCCGGGAGGGCAGATACTTGGGCATTGAGAGCCTTGGCTGCAGCAGTGCGTTCAGCCATGTGCGATGACTCTAGCGCGGCTTTCTCGTCCGCATGCTTCTTGAGGTTCATGCCCTTGTCAACGTCATCGTCGGCATGCACTTCGATGCGATCGAGTTGGTTCTCCAACTCAGCTAGCTCCTCAGCTTTGGGCTCTTCATCTGGGCCACTGTACATCACCTGCCCTGTGTCATAGTCGACCACAGTGTAAATGTCGCGGCCCTCCTCATCTATGGTGGTGAAAGGCTGGAGGAGAAGGCGGCTGCGCCAGCGAAAAACGTCGTCGCGCTCGTCGAGCTGCTCGCCCTCCTCCAGGAGCGACTGCCACACTTTCCAGTGGGAAGTTGGGCCCTTGTAAAGCTGCTGCCCATTGGCATCTTGCGAGATGAGTAGCGGTTGGACGATGGACCCGTCTTTGTTGCGCTCTACGTTCGAGTACAATGGTATCTTGAAGTGATATCCTTTCCACGAGAGGTGACCGGGGAGCAATTGTTGGCGGGTCAATGCCGCGCTCCCGTCATCCTCATCCTTCTCCTTGCGCACCAGCTCGTACTGAAGCTCCAGCTCCCCGTTATTGTCCGGCTCCGAAGGATCGGCCTTGGGCACGGGATCGAAGGTGTGCCACTTGGAGTTCAACAGAGCACTCGCGTGGTTCCCCGAGAATGTTTCTCTGAGTTGGAGCGAAGGAATGGGGATAATAAACCTGCCGAGAGAGTCATCTTTCCCTATTAGGTCCTTGTCAAAGACCTCCACCGTCACCGACTGTGGCCGCATCGCTTGTGTAACCAGGAGCTCAAAGCTCTCATTCCAGACAGGGTTGAGCGTCTTAGTCAGATGCTTTGTCCTAATGCCTCCTTTGACGTCGTCGCCAATATGAATGCGGACATATGGATCACTTGTGCCATTGCTGTCCGCTGCTATCAAGTCTCGAGCCTGGCACACTTTCACATGGAAGACAGCGGGGCACTCCTCGTCCGATAACACCACGTCGACTTGCTCATACGCCGGCTCGCTGTCGAGCACGATAGACTTCCAGGTACATTTCACAGGTTTGCCATTGACCATGTGCACGTTTCCGTCGTCCTCGGCATCATTATCGTCGTTGACCGCTGCCCACGCTTCTGCCGCCTGCGCCATTCGCTGAGCCTCTATGGAGGCGCCCTCACGCACGCCCATCATGTGGATGCGCACTGCGGCCCACATGCGCCGTCGGATTTTGTTTTTGCGAGCCTGCTCATCCTTTCTTGCACTCTCACGCGCTTTTGCTTCAAGTTTCACGAGCTGCTGCTCCGTCTGGAAGAGGCGTTCGTCGAACTCGGCCTCTACGATTTTGTACTTGGATGTTTTGTCGGGCACGGAGGCCTGCCATGGCTCGATTTTGCACAGTTTGCGCCCCGGGTCATAGTGCATGATGCGCGTCTGCTGCCCCTTTCCGGTGCCCCCCGTAATCTTCACTGTACGACCACTATAGGCATCGAAATTGGCTGCGTGCTTCGACAGAAACATCACGCCGTCGTATCCTGCCTTTTGACAACGCCCGGACAAGTGAAGAGTGATGGTCTTTTCGCTTTCGCTCTCCATGTACAAGTGGTAGTGACTTTCCCCTGTGGGCGGCACCGTGGGAATGTTATCATCGTCCTGGTCGAAGGCCTTTTCGAGAATGCTCTTGTCCCAGATCCACTTGTCGACCAGGCACTGCTTCATTTCGCCGTCGTAGGCCAGAATTTTGGCGCGCTGTGACTTTCCTGGGCCTTTGGTGATCTTAATTAGCATGCCCTTGTACGAATTTTTCATATCGTCCGCGTCTTCAGCGAGGGTAATCGTTGTCTTGTCGCCCTTGCGCGCCTTACCTTTGATGTGCAACTCCTTAAACTCGGCGTTCATGATCTGGTATTTTGTCGATTTATCCGCATCCGCCGCATACCACTGCAAGATTTCGGCAACTCTTTCCTCCCCCGTCAATGGGTTCACTGCAGAGTACTGGCGTATAACTCCGTACTGTCCAGCGGCCATACCCCCGATGAACATGATCTGCTTGCCATCATAGGCGCCATCCTGCATCAAGGGCCCGCCCTTTTCCGGGGGGCGCTTGTCGAGGACCACCCTTTCCAAATCGCCGTGGAGCAGCGTACCCTTGGTCAGATCGCGGCAGAGCAATTGGTAGAGCTGCTGGCGCGCATCTTTGAGCCCGACCTTTGAAATGGCAAAGGCTGGGTTTACGATGAAGCGGCGAAAGTCGTCTCGCACCGAAGGCACCTTGAAGCCAACTTGGATGGCTGCCTCCGCATCAGCGAAGGATCGCTCAAACTTTTTGATGGCTGCCAGGCGCTCCTCCCACTCTTCCCTGATCTTGGCGAGGATTTCGTCTTGCGTGTCACTTTTGCCCAGCCATGCCTTCATTTTTTTCTGGGCGTAGAAGTGGCGCAGCTCCTCCACCGTGCTCTCCTCCGTGAGGTCCTCGTATTCCATTGTGACGCCCTCAAACGGGTCCACGGCCACTCCCACTGCCTCCTCATCCCCGTCTTCAACTTCGCCCTCGTCCTTGCCCAGGATCTTTTTCCAGTTTCCCTGTTGTCAGAAGCAGTCAGAGGCAGTCACGAGCAGTCACGAGCAGTCTACAGTAGTCTGGAGCAGGCTGGAGCAAGGCTGCAGCAGTCCGCGCTATCGTTGTATGTTCGCGAGACATGCACCTTCACGCACGCCCTTATCGCAGCGATACACCCATATTAGGGACACACCCATACTAGGGATATACGCATACAGGGATAATTTCTATGCACATGCCCCTATCACAGCGATGCATTTACAGCACCACCCTGCACTTTTTTATTCGACGTAACGGGCTGCTTTTCTAGTAGGCTTTTCCCCCGAGATTCGACGGGGAGAACTAGCAGCTCATTGGTTGCAGTATCCTCTTTCAAATTCATGTAGTATCCGTAGGGTTGTAGTATCCTTTTTTGAAACCTAAGTAGCATCCTTGGGGTTGTGGTTTCCTGTTTGAACCTTGTTGTTTGCAGTAACACATTTGCTGGCAACCTTTACCTACACAGGCCAATGTTACCTGGCGAATATCCCTGAGGAGCTCCGCACGCTCCTCCTTGCGCCGGATCTTGTCGAGAGCCTCCTGCTCCGCAAGCGCCTCCTCCACCTCCCGGTCGTAGATCTCCATGTTGTGTGCCGAGATCTTGATCTCTACCCCCTGCCCCTCGTGCACCGTGCCGTCTGGGTCCACCGAGTCCAGGCGCACAGCGTAGCGGTTGCCCACGTCTGCGATCACGGTCGCGAGCTTGCCGTCGTACTTGACGCCGCCGATGCGCCCGACGTGCACGAGCTTGACCCGCATCCCGGGCTCCAGCAGCATCATCATGTCCCACACGCGCTTGGCCTCCCGGGCCGCCGCGGCCTCCTCGCGCTGGCGCTTCTTCTCCAGCCGGGCCTGCACCATGCGCAGCGGGATCCCCACGTACTTGTGGCGCACCAGCATGTCGAACACCGTCGGCTGCTTCTCGTCCTCCTCCACGGCGTCGGTCTGCACCGGCAGCGCGTCGCCGATCTTGGCCTTTGCCATGCCCGCCTCGCGGCGCGCCTGCGCCGCCGCGACGCGCTGCTCCCGCTCATGCCGCGCGGCCTTGTCCTCCGGGCCATGCGCCCGCTTTTTCGGCGACATCGCAGCGGGGCGGTCAAGGGCGTGGAAAACACTCACTCACACCCGGCACCACCTGCTGGGGCACGTGCCGTCACCGGCACGTGCCTGCTGGGGCACGTGCCGTCACCGACTGCAGGCGTGCGCGCCCGTGCGCTCCCCGGGGGCGCTGCGGCTCGCCGGCCGCATGCTCACCCCCGGGCCTGGGGGTGAGCGTCGGACCGCCTGCCCTGAGCCCGACCCGACCGAAACCTTTGCTCAGAGACGTGTCCAGGCGTGGTGGTACTAATTTCAGATCGACAATTTGTACCGCAAATTGTCGACCCTGGTGTTCCGAATTGTCGATTATGGGGTTTACCTGAATCGACAATTTGTACTAGATGCGCGGCCTTAACCAACCTAAAGCAGCGGAGACGGGGCCTTATACGACCGG
>Ga0115006_10001925_pt1 | contig 13361 bp, 19 predicted proteins | sample ArcOceMetagenome_3_FD_88943 | JGI IMG/M metagenome (GOLD analysis project Ga0115006, IMG submission 88943) | Marine eukaryotic phytoplankton communities from Arctic Ocean - Arctic Ocean- Svalbard ARC20M Metagenome | ecosystem: Environmental > Aquatic > Marine > Oceanic | place: Arctic Ocean...
GTGTGTGTGTGTGTGTGTGTGTGTGTGTGTGTGTGTGTGTGTGTGTTTGTCTGTGTGTATGCGCGCGCTTGTGCGTGCATGTGCGCGCGCCTGTTATGATGGGCCCCGTGCCAAGATTCATGCGCATGCTTTTGACATGTCTAATTCACGATCCCCGGACCCTCAACCCGGGTGCAGACTTTCGAGACGGAAGAGGACTTTTGCCCATATATTCAGGAGATGATGAGCTGCCAGCCCAAGTGTGTTTGCAAGTCTCCTGACTTCCAAGAAGCTGTGGAGCTAATGAAAGCCTTCCTTCCCTACTGCGATTACAAGTACGGGCAACAACAACTGTGACATACGTCTGTATGTGTGCCTAGTCATAATCATTGTGATACGCGTCTGTACGTACCACGTATGCACTTGGTCATGATATCTATGATGTGCGTCTTAGGAAGTGCCAAGTATCTACTTGGTCCTAGTAATAATTGTGACATGCGACTGAGTCACGGTATGTACTAGTCCCAGTCTGTCTTACCTCACACCGGTGTGCCTAGACGTGGAGACCAACTGACATTGGTTGGGTCCGTGACGCACACAGGTGCGGCCCACCGGATGAAGTCCCCGAGGAGATGATGGGATACCTCATGTTTGGTGCAGGTACTGTCCAGTGCATGGGGAAGAGAGAGGGCAAGTGCGGGTGCTGGGCAGAGGCCAAGTGCACCCGCGTGCAGGCCGGCGCGCATCGCAAGTACGCGTGCCTCCTTGACGCGTGTGCACCTTGCGCAGTGATTGGCGGATCAATGGTCCTCGTCGGCTTTGCTTACTGCTGCTTCTGCAGCGCCAAGGGAGGACCGACAGCACCCAAAACACCGGGCCCTGTCAGCTTCAGTGGCCCGCCGGCAGTGACCCAATTCCCTTCCACTGGGTACCCGATGGCTCCGCAGTGGGACGCGCCACCTCCAGCATACGACCCAAACCCCGCAGGGAGGGTCTGCTCTCAGTGCTATACCTCGCTGCCCGTTGGTGCCCAGTTTTGTCCTCAGTGTGGAGCACGTCCGTGAAAGTAGGGCTGTCCTGTATGGGGTTGCCGAGCGCAGAGCAGCCACACAACGGATAGTTATAGTCTCCCGATCACCGTCGTCGTGCGCCCGCATGCGGTCCCAGATGTCAGAGGAGAGACGTCATGTCTAAGAACAGTCATGTCTAAGAACAGGAGAGCGAGGGTGGCACTGTATGGGTGTGGTGACCCCTGGGGAAACCCTCGGTACCCTATACAACATACCACGCGTCGGTTCTAATAAAACAAAGCAACACTGTGGCATCGCATCCCACTCGCTCCAGACAATTACTTGTGTATTTCCAAGAAGGTTGCCAGTTGTTTATTTCTAACAAGGTCACGCCAGTGCGGGCAAGGCTATTCCTCGTGTGCCTTCTCACTTGTCATGACTTCTCACTTGACATGACTTCTCACTTGACATGAACAGATAACGCGCCCCAGCCGCTGTTTGATCGAGAGGAGTGCTTGATCGAGAGGAGTGCGGAAAGTGTCCTTTCCGTGGCTCCAGCAATCGCTGGCATTGGCGATTGGAATGTGCAAGTGCACTTAGGCGGCAGTGGGGGCCTGAGCAGCCGCCGGCTCAAAGGCGTTTTTGAGGACGTATTCGCCAATGGGAGTCACGGTGCCCGCAGCCTCGGCGGCATCCGCCTTGAAGTCCTGCCGGTATGCCGACGTTTTCCCCGCACCGCCACGTGTGGGGGCGGTGACAATGGTGGAGGCGTTCCACCACCGCCACACACACAACCACACACGCACACACCAAGCTTAGCACGCGTGCCGAACTTCCTGCACGCGCGCTTGCAAGAGAGACTGTGGCACAAAGCAAAAACAACAAGGAGCATGGAAAACATGGTCAACGGCATCAACAGACGAAGAAGCACGCACCTCGGACCAGCCCTTGGACTCGCCCTGCACCAGCTTCGAGGTCGCAGACAGCACGCCGAAGGTGAGAGCGTGCGCTGCACACGCGTCAACGCACGCATGCACGCACAATCACACACGCATCCCATATGCGCGAGTCAGTCCTTGCGTGCGGCTGGAGGAGAAGGCAGGGGGAGGAGGAGAAAAGGGAGCGGTGATGGTGGTGGCGATGGGGGGGAGGGGGTTCTCAGCGCGCTTGCGGTTATGCGGAATGGGCGGGACCTGTCATCATGAAGTGGCCAGGAGTCGGGCGCACGGCCTTGGCCTTGTGCTTCTCCTCGACTGAGGCGACGGCGACCGGCGCAGCCAGCTCATGTCCGACCTCTGTAGTATAGCGCGAGGCACTCGCGGTGAGAGAAGAGGATGGTGCACCGACGCGTTCCTCCCCGCGCATCCCTGCGCAGATGCACCGGCGCGGCGGGCAGAAGGGCAGGGCTGCATGCAGCGGCCATTGCACTCAGGTCTTGCGGGTTACTCACGGGTGTCCGGCACGGACTGGCACCAGGTGTTGGCGCAGGGGACTCCCACGTCGACGGGTCCGCCGAGGCGGCCGGCGCTGTCCGGCACGGTGAAGTCGCTCACGCGCAGGGCCGTGGTGCCATCGGTCTGGGTGATGGAATGGTCGACGCCGTAGCCGCCGCAGTTGCCCGAGCCACACGAGTACGAGTCGACGACCGACCAGCCCGAGTTGCCGTCGTAGACGTTGCCGGCCGAGTCCGTCGACTCGCAGGTCCACGTCTCGCAGGCCAGGCCAGACGTCGGGGCGTGGTGGTTGCTGGCGCCCACAGCGCTGTAGACCTGCCACACGCCGGTGTCCGGCTGGTTGTCGCCGACGCCGCCACCGTCAAAGCTCGTGCCGGAGCCGTACGCGTCGCCGCTCTCGCAGCCCCAGCCGTAGGTCTGGTTCAGCGCCGTTGTGCCGCCGACCTGCGCCTCGCCCGCGCCGGCACAGCCCGGGCACGTCGTGTCCCAGACGGTGAACCCGTTTGGCTGCACGCGACGACAGGCGGCACGGGGCGTGAGTCGGTAGCACACAGCGCCCCGGTAGCACACAGAGCGGGGCAGGGCAAAGTCATTGGCCGCCGTGAGCGGGGCAGGGCAAAGTCACTGGCCGCCGCGAGTGGGGAGGTGGTGGTGGGTGGTGGGGTGGTAAGCGGGGGGCGACCTCGGTGGTGGAATAAGAGTCGATGACGGTGAAGCAGTTGGGCGCGCCGTCGCATGTGTCGACAAACTCCAGCGCGGGGAGTGGGATATCGGGGAGCATCGGCAGCATATCGCGGCTGGCTTTGAGCGGCGCTTCGTGGGTGTTGCTTTAGGAACACCCACGAACGGAGGTTGAAGCTTTTCAAGCTGCTTTTTGAATCTGAGCCTGAGAACGGGTGTGGCCAGAGGTTAGCGCGGGGCGGGCATGGCGGGAGAGTGAGCCCGCCGGCCGCGAGGAGAGTGGGCCCTGGCCGGAAAGTGGGCCCGCCGCCGATGTCGATGCGCGAGGCGAGCCGGCTCTCTGTGGCCACCGCGGCGAGCGCGCCGAGCTACCAGGCGATGCGCGCGAGCCGGCAGCACAGCCAAACTACGGCGGCCTCGGCGGCGCCGGGGAACGCGGCCGCGCGGGCGGGCAAGCGCGGCAAGGGGGAGCGCAAGGTGGTGCACTTGTCGGCCATCCTGCGGCAGGTGCCGTCGTCGGTGGAGGCGAACAAGATCAGCGTGGTGGAAAAGTATGTGACGGAGGTGGACGAGCTGCCCGACCGCTTCCTCGACGTGGAGATCCTCTTCCTCAGCCACAACAGCATCTCGACGCTGGCCGGGTTCCAGCAGTTCCGGCAGCTGCGGGTGCTCTCGTTGGCGTGCAACTGCATCGAGAGCTTCACGGAGATCGAAGCGCTCAGCGACTTCCCCAGCCTGCAGGTGCTCAACCTCGAGGGGAACCCCGTCACGATCTGGCCCTTTTACAGGCTGCATGCAATCCTGCGGATGCCCAAGCTCAAGATGCTCGACAGCAAGGAGGTCAAGCCCGCCGAGCGCGAGAGCGCCCCGAGCATCCTCAAGGAGGAGGGCGAAATGCTGCAGCTCATGTTCAGCAACTACTTTCTGCAGAAAAAGCTCGAGGGCGCCATGACGCGCATCAAGCTCCACTCAGAGCTCATGGCGGTGGCGTACGGCCGCATGTCGGCGTTGAATCGTGCGGACCTGCCCGCCCCGACCTCCCTGGACACGCGCAAGTACCTGGAGTTCTGGGAGATCGAAAACAACCTCGGCCCGAAAGAGCGCGACCGCGTGCTGGGAGAGCTGCGGATGGAGGTGCGCCGCGTCAAACTGAGCCAGTCCACGAAGGACATGGATATGACCGGGGTCTTCGACGTCTTCAAGGCGCTCGTGTCAGAGGGCGAGGACCCGTCGCAGGCGCTAAGACGCCGGCCCGGTATGTCAGAGCATGCGCAGTGGCAGCTCGCCTTCCGGCAAGTGAGCATGGCGCAGCAGACGACCATCAGCAGACTGCTTTCCCGTCTGCAAGAAGTCAAGACGGAAGCAGAGGCGAAGACACTGATGTTGCACAATCAGTCAAGTGCCATCAATCGCATGCGTGCGGAAAACCAGGAACGAGAGCGCAACGCGGCGCTTGATCGCGAGGCGCTTATTCGCGAGCTGCGGGCTCAAGTCGGCTCCCTGGAAGCCGCGTCCGGTCTCAGCATTTCGACCCTGTCGCCGGTGAAAACTGCATCCGTGCGCACGCCTGCTGCCAACAGGCCTGTTTCCGCGGCGCCCGCCCGGGGTGTCGCCGCCTCCCGGCGTCTTGCAATGAGCTCGACGCAGCAGGAGCGGCCGGTTGCCGAGCAGCAGCTTTCTAATATCTCAGCAGCGCCACGCACTGACGGCAGGCGCCTGCCCTCCGGGCGACGCGCGGGTGGCTCAGAGAATGCGGTGCCGCCGGCAGCCTTGGGCGGAACGGTCTCGTCGGCGGGTGACGAGAACGTGCACACATCATTCGAATTACCGGACGACGAGAATTTGCGCGGAGATCTTCGTGGCGATGCCGTTCCGTTTATCGCAACCAGATGCTCACCAGCATCTGCAATATCGAACGCTGCCGCTGCCGCAGCGGGTCTTGGTGTGAGTGGGCGACAGTCCCCAGGTGATGATGTAGAGATTCCTGCGCCGCGTGCTCCGCCCCAACCAATGGAACAAGCCGGGTCTGCACGGCCATCGCCTGCCAAGGGTGGGGGGGATAAAGAAGGGAAGGACAGAAGTGCCATGGGTGCGTTTCGATCCGTCCGTGATTCGATGGGAGACACGTCTGCCGGGCTCAGTGGGCAGGTTGGGGTTTGGGAGGGGGGCTGGGGCGTGGGTGGTGGACATGGGAGTGAGGACGCGGCAGAAAAGAAGGGGCGGGCTGAGAAGAAGGAGGAGCTAGGGGACGAACGGTTGACTGAGCTCACACGGACGCTCGGCAGGTATGTGGTTCTTGCCGTCTGGCTTTCCGTTGCCACTCGTTGCCAAGGCATGGTGGTGGTCGTTGTGGCGAGAGATGTATGCCAAGTGTCCTGTATCGACTGCTGTAATGCTTCTGATGCCATGTGCGCAGGCTGTCAACGTCATCAAATGCGTCTCCGGGCGGTGGCGCTCACAAGTCCCGAATATCAGACTCTTCGAAGGCCTCTCGCGACTCTCTAGACCCTGACAAGGGCAAAGAGACACAGGATGAGGTGCGTGCATTTGCCCAGACCGCGACGGAAAGACACGGGGGGCAGAGAGATGCTAGCGCAGGTGGGGTGGGGAGGTGCAGGGGGCTTGAGTCGCCTGGACAGGTGCGCAGGAAGGTGGTGTCCATAGGAAGGATTCGACTGGTAAAATACCAGTTGCGAGAGGCCTTCGAAGACTGAGATAGCCCGCAGTCTCAGTGCGCCGGGACAGGCAGAAGGAGTGTGCGAGGGAGAGGGCAGAGAGCGGAGTTGTGCACATGCGTGCAGCGCCGGTGCAGGCACATGCAGCAAAGTTGTGCCCTGTAGCGCTTGAAGCCAGGGTTGAGGGCATGTGAGTCGAGGGGTGTTGGCCAGGGGTTTGCTGCGCGTTGTGTTGACCCCTGGCCACAGTGTATGTGTACAGTTGCAGGGGATGCACGGTAACGGGCGGAGAGTACGAGGGAGGGTTGGGAGAGGGTGGGGAAGAGGAGGAGTGAGGCGTTGAGAACAGAGGGCAGGGTTTGTGTACACACTCACAAACTCCCACGGTCCTTTTTAATATGTAGAGGTAGAAATTGGGCAGATTGTTTTTAAGGTTATTATGTCAGCTTGCGGTGAACACGCGGGGAGGCGAGAGCAAACTCATCCACAGCTAGGAGGTGCGAGTATGTTTATTTTGAGAATAAACATACTTTCACCGAACACGACTCCGCCTCCCATTCTCTTGCTTCCCGTGCGTGCGGTTGCATTGAGGTGCCCGCATCTCGCCCCGCTTGGCGCCCACTGACAGCCGTCTTTCGCGACACTAGTCTATTATCACTGGGGGCGCCCATACGAGCTTGCAGGCATCTGACGCTGACCGATCGCACCATCTGCCCTCCCTCTCCTGTCGTATCTCCCAACCGCCGCACCCTCCTGCCTACCCACAATGTGCAGGACACGCCTTTGAGCAGAATAAGCCAGACAAGTCGTGCCATTCGGCAGAGTCTCTCGCCGGCCAAGGAGGCAGATGCATCCAGCGCCGCTGCTGCGCTCTTGGCATCGCCGCAAGGCTCCCAGGTACTGGCGCTGCCGTGCACTGCCGTCCTGATGACTGTGTGTGAAGAGATGTGTCGCAAGGTGTAGACCATCGCCTGTGCCATAGCAGCGAGCAGGGGGAGATGAACGCCTGTCATGCACGCGCACATTGTGTATGCACAGCCACCGTACACGCGTTAAGAACGGTGCACTGCAGGTGGCGGCGCTTCGGAAGCAGATCGTGTTGCTGCAGGACGACATACGTCAGCGGGCAGGCGAGGAGGAGCGCCTTCTGCGTGTCAACTCGCAATTGAAGCAGCGGTTGGAGGACGCCATGGAAACAAACAATCGCAATGTGGAAGCCGCTGAGTCTGAATTGCAGGTGTTCTCGCGTGTGCCAGTTGTTGCGTGCGCCGCGTGCCGTGCGAGGCAAGACTGGAGGGGAAGTGCAGCGCACCACCCTCGTGCATGCATGCCCACAGTACATGCTTACGACATGCGCACGGTGTTGATCGAGACTCTGGTGTGATATTCTGCTGACGCTTGGACACATCGCCAGCGGCTGACGCACGAGCTAGAAGAGGCGCACAAAGCCTCCGAGCACGTTGCGGACGAAGCCAACTCGAAACTCCGAGAGCTGCGGGCAGAGAACTCTCGCAATCAGGAGGCGGCCGAAAAGGCGCTGGCAGGCGCAAACAAGCGGGCGCGGCAGCAAGCGGAGGAGCAGCTGCGGCGAAAGATTGAGGATGAGAGCCGCGTGCGGATGCGAGCCGAGATGGAGGAGAGCCTTCGTCAAGAGCGTTTGCGTGGGGAGCAGGCGGCTGAGGTGTGCTTGTGTGCAGAGCAGTGTGGCTTTCGCGCCTGAACATCTCACAACCACGCATGCACACATGCGCACGGCGTGCAGGGCGAGCGAACGTGTAGGGCGCGATGCATGACGTCACGCTTGACACACAGGACTCAAAGAAGCTGCTCGAAGCGCGCATCAAGGCCCTACAGGCCATGGTGGACACCCTGTCTACGTCGGAAGGCTCGCTTGAGACTGCGCTTCAGAAGCAGATGGCAACTCTGACGGAGCGCAATGCACAGGTGCGTGCGCACGTTGATGATTCACATGCTGCTTCGTATCGTTTCGCCCTTGTGCGTTGCCGCGGTGTGTGCAACGGTGCGGAGCTGCCAACCGTGTTGGCCGTGAAGCGTCCCTGAGAAGGTCGCGGATATGAACTGTTTGGGGTGTCGGCCGGCGGCGTGCTGGCAAATAATGAATGTGCGATTGTCATTGCAGCTCGAGGCAGCGTTGCTGCAAGAACGTGGCGATTGCAAGAAGCTGACCGAGGAGGCAGCTGTCGCAGCGTGCAAGATGGATACGCACCTGGATACCATTCGCAAAATGCAGGTTTTCCATGCGTGTGCGAATGCAGCGTCACGCGTGGCGAGCGTGCGCGCGAACGCATACGTGCACCATTCGCCGTCACACGCGCACACACTCACGCACCAGGCAGCGGAGAGGCGCGCAGACCGAGCGGAAGAACTACACGACCTGCTCTTGCTACGGCGCACCATGCTGCGCTTTGCGCAGGGCGTGGGTGTGCAGCGGCGCATGCAGCGCATCAATGCTGCTGCTGCTAGGCTCGGCGACCGTTCCTGCATGGTCTCTGTTGTACATGTGTACACCTGTGTGTGTGTGTGTGGTATGTGTATGTGTGTGTGTGTGTGTGCATTTGCCTGCCAACGGTGACTATAGCCAGCTGACACATGAAGGCACGTTGTGCACGCCAGCTCTACATGTTCCGGGCGCTGCGCACTTCGATGCAGCTGTCGATTGCGGCGCGGGTTCTGCGCGAACGCGTTATTGCGCGCCGCATCGCCGAATCATCTGCACGTGAGAACTGCCCATGCACCAGCCCAGCCTCTTGCCATCTGAGCAGCCGACGCATAGGATGCCCTATGACGCCGCCGAGTTTGCGCATGTCTCCCAGGTGCCTTTGCGCTCATTGAAGAGGCGCGTCAAGGAGCGCCCCCCCCTCAGCCGGTGCACCGGCAAGAAGAGGAAGAGGGCATGGACGAGGAGCAGGCGCACCACCTTGAGCTAGTGCAAGCGGAGGAGGAAATGGCCCTCGCTGACGTGAGCGCGCAAGTGCTCCGCTGCAGCGCCTACGAGTCTGTGATTCGCGCGGCGGCGGCCGACGAGGAACAGTGCAAGGCCTGCACAATCCATATGCTCGGCGCTGCTTTCGCAAGGTTTGTGCTGCACCTAGCACAGACGCGCCTGGCGCACGCGCGCGCCGCCACCCACTCTGCGCGCGCCGCCGCGGCAATTTCGTCGGACAGCTTCCGCCAGATTGCCATGGAGACCAAGAACAACAAGGTCGCGCGTGCTCATGCAGAGCAGAGGCTGGCAGCCGCGACATTCGGCGGCTGGCGCGCCGTGGCGCGCCGGAAGCGCGCACGATCGGCGCGAACGCGTGAAGGCGTTTTGTTTCAGTCATACCTGCAGCATTTCGCCGGCGGCAGCACGCGCCTCTTCATGCAGCGCGAAGGACGCGTCGCCATGGGCGCTGGCACCGGCGCTGGCGCAGGAGCACTTCTGTGGATGATTGCGGCACGGCATGCCTGGCTGCGAGCGTCTCGCATCGCCTTTGCCGCGCTGCGCGCGCATTGGGCGGAGAACATGGCGGCACATCGAGGCTACGAGTCTGGCGCGCGCGAGCTTTTCCTCAGAGCGTTTGCGGGGTGGGCGGCGGTTGTGCAGAGGTCGCGTGTCGTCAAAGTCAAGTCGGAGGAGGCGCATCGAATGCGCGCGCGCAGGCTCCTGGCACTCGCTCGCGGCACCTTGGTTGATTGGCGTCGCAAGCTCGCTGCGGCTCATAAGATGCGCCTCCGGCTCCAGGGCCTTCGCTTACGGCGCGAGACCTCCGAGGTGGGGCAGAGGCGCTGCGAGATTGAAGCTGCCAACGCTACGCACACGCGCGGATGAGCGTGGGCGCTGGAAATCTCTGAAGATTTCCAGCTGCTGTGGTTGCGATGGACAAGCGCCGCGGATGATGATGCCTCTTTGATCTCCAATGCCTGTTTGGTCTCTGATGCCTCTTTGATATCTGTCTCTTTGTCATCTGTCTCGTGCAGGTGCGACGGCTTTGGTACGTGTGGTGTTCGGCGCGTGGGCATGGATTGCGTGAGGTGCAGCGCGGCATCGCAGATGAGATCGAGGCTCTTCGCGAAGCCATGGCCAAGGAAGAGGAGCGTGCCAACTCAGCAGATGTTGAATGTATGCAGCTTACAGGTATGTCCTGCCCGTGTATCGCTGCTCGCCTGGGTTGCCGAGCGTATGATAAGGCGCAGCATCAGGTTCTGTCTTGCGTGCTGCGGGGCCTGCTGACGCGCTGCAATACCCCCTTCATGGGCGCAGACAAAATGCAGCTGCTGTCGGAGGACAAGGCCAAGGTACAGGTGGAGCTGCAGGATTGCAAACGCAAGATGGAAAACATGACCATTGCTCTCGAAGAAGCCTCCATCATCGAAAGTAAACAGCCAGTTGACATGCTTGCTTAAGACCCCACTAGTCATCGTGGCCCCACTGATCTTACATTGGCTGTTACCCTCGTTTTGCCTTATTTTGATCATTGACCTTGAGTATGCGTCTGTGTCTGCATCTGCGTCTGCTTGCGCGTGTTTTTGTGTGCGTGTGTGCGCGCGCCTCGATCTGTCTATCTGTCCATCTCTGTCCGTGCCAGACGACCTTCGTCTTCAGCTTGAGCGCGGGCGGCTGCAGCAAGAGGAGCTGCATCAACAGCAACAAAAGCTGCGCGATGAGGTAGCATCCTTTCTTCCCGTTTGCCTCGCCTAGTTTGCTTCCCTCTTGATATCTCCTGAGCTCGGCATCCTCACCTCCCAGCATGTAATCCTGCCTCTCCTCTCCTCTCTCCCTTGCTCGCGCGCGCGTTCGCTACCTCTCTTCGCATTTGGAACGTGTGCTGGTGTGCGCTCGCGCGTTGGAGGAGTGGAGTCGCGTTGACGCGCGTGCGTGCGGCACAGGTGACGGAGAAACACACAGAAGCCTTGACAGCATCGGCAAGTCTGGCGCTCGAGAAACAGAGCCTGGATTCGGCGCTGGCGGGCATGCGCTCTGAACTTCGTGATGCCCTGGTGTGTGCGTAGACATGTAGGCACAGGGAGAATGGCCCGGGTGGAAGACAAGACAGACTTTTTGAGAGACTGGCATCCCCCTCTCACGCAGGCGCAGTAGTTTTAGGCGATGAATTGTGCGTGCCTGCAGCCGGCGCGTACTGGAGTGTTTGCTGAATGGTGAATGGATGAGCAGGATCGGCTCAAACAGCGTGACGAGCAAGTGGAGGTGATCCAGAGCACTCTGCGAGAGACCCTGGAGAGGCTCGAATCCACATCGTCCGAGGTCTGTCGCGTTGTCTATACCGGGCCACATCCCCGCGCACTTCTGTGTGGAATTATTTTGTGTGCAGAATGGAATTTGCGTGGCTCTGCCAGTGCCGCCTGGAGAGACTGAGCCTCGTGGGAGAGACTGAGCCTCGTGAGGTTGTGTCCGCACAGGCGCGTCAGGCCGCAATGCAAGCAGAACAGGAGAAGGCATCCCTGCAAGAGATCCTCGCCGACAAAGACGAGCAGATCGGACTGCTGCAGGAGGAGCTCCGGCACCAGCCTGGCCCAACGCAGCATTTTGACGCAGCTGCGGAAGTTGCAGAGAGCGAGGCCCTCCGTGCTACTGGAGGGGTCTCACATTGTGATGGTGACGCTGTGGGTAGAGGTGCCCATATCGCGCAAGTGGCACCCAGCGAGAGGGCTGAGGCAAAGTCAGAGACTCTGTTGGATACGGCTGCATTGCTGCAGAGACAGGTGTTCGTCAGGCCCTGTCCTCTACCTTTACGTTGTGCATGTGCCTGCATTTCCGTGCCCGTCCGTGTAAAGTGGTTGGGCCAGCCAACCTGGTGCTGATACTCTGCGCGCTACAGCATGAATTTGCCAAACGTAAGCAAGCCATCGATTCGCAGTTCCGCGGACGAGTCGCCGGGGTTGGAGTGGAAGCAAGAGCGGGACTGGCGAGTGGCGGCGAGGCGGTGGTTGCGGCCTTGCAGCGTCCCCACGACGCAGGACATCTCGACAACGAGAATATCGGTAGCAGCCTTTTCCCAAGCTAGCGGCTGAGGATATGTGAAAGCGTCGACGAGTTACGGTGCTGACTTTTGGTATGTCCCATGTCTGGCTCAGCACCGAATCTGCTGCATTCCGCCCATTCAAACCACGGCGGTGGCGTCAAGAGTGCGACAGCCGGGGGCTCAAGCAACGTGGGGGAGGAGCTCGGCGCGAGCCTTGATTTGTTTACGCCGTCGCCGGGTATTGTGACAGAGCATCAACAGGTGTGTCCCTGCAGTTCCAAAAAGTCTCTTTGGCAGCACCTTAATTCATGCAGATGTCTTCGCATATCAGGTGTAGCGGATGATGAAAGGTAAAGATGGTTCTTGCAACGCAGAAACGCTACAATGTTGGTGTTGTTGAGGTGCTTTCGCATTCTTGTGCAGGAAATGCGGTCGCTGCACCACGAGATAGAAGCCTTACAGTCTCGCATTCTTGCGCGTCTCAATTCAAATCCTTCGGATCTGTCTGCACACACCGAGCGCATCCCGTCTCATTGAAACGTCATGTCGACGCGTCGTGGACCAGAGCACTTTACAGCAATGGTTGATGGTGAGAGATGGCGTGTGGATTTCGATGTGTCTGGTCGGGATGCGCTCGGCCCTCGGAACATGACACAGGGGGTGTAGCGTGGATCTGTTACGGTATGGCACAGAGGTTTAATGGGTAGAGTCGGTGGAGGTTGGACCACGCGGAGTATGGACGTGCGTGGTGGAGGTCGGCTGTGTGTGTGGTTCGTAAAGTATGCGTGGCGTTGCAGGCAGAGCGGCGATGAGCAAGAGGAGCACTACGGCTCTTCTCTGCATTGCTGACCGCCGTGTGGCAAAGTTATGATAAATAATGAATAAATTTTGTGCCACGTGCATGCCGCGGCAACATTCCGAGTCTGCCCGTAAGAGAGGGCCTTTCGCGCGCGCGCGGCATGGTGTGCGGAACGGCGCGGGGGGGGGTGTTATGACACGATGTCTGTATTAATGCACGTAAGCATTCCGCGGACACACCCTATAAGGGAGGTTACTGCCGCACGCGGCAGACACCCTATAAGGGAGGTTGCTGCCGCGCGAGGCAGGAACCCGGGCCCGGCAGGAACCCGGATTACTGCCGCGCGCGGCAGTAACCCCGCCATATAGGAGAGGTCACTGCCGCGCGCGGCAGGAACCCGGGCCCGACAACCCCGGATTACTGCCGCCGCGGCAGTAACCCCGCCCTGTAGGGGGGGAGGGGTTCCTGCCGCGCCCGGGTTGCTGCCGGTCCCGGCAGTGACCCCGACCTGTAGGGGAGGTTATTGCCGCCGGGTTACTGCCGGGCGCGGCAGTAACCCGGGCCTATAGGGGAGGTTACTGCCGGCAGTGACCCCGCACTATGTTACTGCCGGGAGGAACAACGCTGAACATTCCGCGTCCTCCCGTAAGAGAGGGGATCAGAGTTGTGACGGTCTGCTCCGTTTTGAAGAATCTGAGACTGGTTCCTCTCAACAGCAGCAGCAGCAGCCAGGCCTCCCAGTCGCTGGTCAGCGCATCACTTGAAAGATCACGCGAAAC
>Ga0115006_10001926_pt1 | contig 13359 bp, 18 predicted proteins | sample ArcOceMetagenome_3_FD_88943 | JGI IMG/M metagenome (GOLD analysis project Ga0115006, IMG submission 88943) | Marine eukaryotic phytoplankton communities from Arctic Ocean - Arctic Ocean- Svalbard ARC20M Metagenome | ecosystem: Environmental > Aquatic > Marine > Oceanic | place: Arctic Ocean...
GCCCCCTGAAGATGGCGGCCACCGTGGACTCCTGCGCCCCCCCCCCCTTGCCCCCCCCCCTCGTGCCCCTCCCTCCCGTCTGGCGGGCGGGCCTGCTCTTGCCGTGACCGCCTCGCGCTCACTAGCTATTGTGTTCACGCGGTGGGTTGAGCTTGCGAAAAGATGAGGCGGGAGAATGGCAAGGACAGGGCGAGGCGCGGAATGGGCGAGCGGGCTGAGGGCGAGCGGGCTGACGAGCGTGCCGGCACTGCTCGCCGGCTCTTTGCCGCAATGCGCAGGGTGAGCAAGGGCCAGGCGTGGTGGCCACCTTCGTGGCGGGGGGGTTTGCAGGGATGGCCAACTGGTGCGCCATGCTTCCCCTCGACACCGTCAAGTCGCGATATCAGGTCCCCCCCACCCCCCCCCGTGTGTGCGTGTGCGTGGTCGTGAGGCCACGGGGCCGTGTGAGGGAAGAGGCTCTGGAGAGGCTGCTGGCAGGCAGGCACTGGCGCAGGAACGGTGGGCAAGCGCATGACCAAGGCGGGTCCTGTGGCGCAGGTGGCTCCCGCTGGGACCTACTCTGGAGTGGCGGCTGTGGCCCAGCAGATCATGGCCAAGGAGGGCATCAGGGGCTTCTACAAGGGCCTTGTCCCCGTCCTTGTGCGCGCATTCCCAGCAAACGCAGCCTGCTTCCTGGTGCGCCGCTTGGGCTTCTGCCTTGCGCCTCTGCCCTTCTCGCTTGCTTGCCAGCGCTGGCCGCCTGCTGCTGTGCGCGTGTCGCTCTCTGCCGCTCCCTGCCCGTTGCCTTTTCTTGCTTTCCCTGGCTTTTGAGAGCGCGTGCGTTGCTGTCTGGACTAGGAGCACGGTAGCAACCGTGTAGGGGCATCGCCGCTCGTCCTTCCCTCTCTCGCGCGCCTGCGTGCGACCGCGAGGCACCTTTCGAGGCACCTTTTTGCGCGCCCTCCCGAGCGCTTCCGTGAGCGAGAGCTGTCTTCTTTTCTTGCTTGCGTGCTGCCCTAGTATCGTTGGCGGTGCTCGACACCTGCGAGCCAGGTGTCTAACGGAATAGCGTGTGTGGTGTCTGACCAAATAGCATGTGTGGTGTCTGTGTGGTGTGCGTGGCGTGGCGTGTGCGGCGTGTGACAGGGCTATGAGACGGCGGCTAAGTTTTTTACCAGCTTAGGCTTGGAGTGAGCATACTGAGCTTAGGCCTAGCGTCAAGCACGCACTTGACAGCCCACGCAAGATGATGCGCGCAACCGAGGCTGCTGCGGGCAAAGGCTCTCGACCGGCACCTCTGCACCTCAACACCACACCGTTCAACTCTAGACTGCTCTGCAATCAGGCGTCGCTGCTCGTACCAGGACTGTATTGTGCACAATGGGCCCACGCACCACATAAACATATCGCACAGCACCACATAAACTTGAACATATCGCACAGTGGAAACCTATCGCACAGTGCCATACTTGACTCTAACCGTTGTGTCGGTTCGAGCTTCTCCTGTCGGTTCGAGCTTCTCCACTGCAGAAAAAGGCACAAAAGCTACGCCGCGACCAAGGCAAGCGACCCAGATCCGCTGTTGTTAACAGCCATTACTGACAGGTGTTGTTAAGAGCCATTGCTGAGCGTTGGTGAGGAGAAGAGGAGGGAGCGCCTGGTCAACGCGTCTACGCGCAGGCGCGTGTGATGACCACGTGATAGTGGAGAGAGGGCGAGGCAGGGGCAGACTGAGAGGCGGCCAAGAGGTCAATGGCGATGCGCAGCCCTCGCACAAGCCGCGCCGCCCAACCGCAGACCTGCGCATGGTTGGCCAGCCGCGCGCCCTTAGTCGCCGCACCGCTGGCATGGTGGCCTGACCACGGCGGCAGCCTGCGCCTTGCTCTCGTGCATGCCATTCGGCACGCCAATCGCTTACCTCAAAGGCCCCCCAGTTGACGCGCAGTCCGGCCATCCGGGCGCGCACATGGGCCAGCTGCCGTGCGCTGCCCATGAGCGCGTGCCCAAGCGCCGCCAGATCGTCCGGGTTGCGCGCGAGGGAAGCGCCTACCACGGCAGCGTCGCCTACCACGGCAGCGTGCCGGGAAGCCGCTTGCACGCCAGCCTCAGCCCCCCGGCCCACGCTGTGTGGTGCAGGAACAGGTTGAGAGAGGAGTATGCTGGCAGCGAGCCGCGTGGTTTGAGCGACACCGGGCGAGGTCAACGTGGGGACAGCGGCCCAGACGAGATCGGCGGTGGAAGAGTGCCCGCTGTAGACTGGCGAGTCGAGCGCCACATCCACCAACGCCTTGGCCTCTAAATGCCCCGCCCCCTCGATGTTACCTGGCAGCATTGCCGTTCTCGTCCGCGCCGCCGCAACCCCGTGCACGAGCAGCTCCCTCTCGATGCGGGCGCGGGCGACAGCAGACATGAAGCCCAGCCACAAGACGCCTCGCGCGTGTCGCCTCAACAAGCTCGCTGCCGCCGCCACCAGATCTCGTGACACCTTGTATTCGGCGTGAAAGCATCCCAGTATGAGCGCATCCTCGCTGAAACCCAAGGCCTTTCGAGAGGCAACCCCTTGCGCCCTGGCGCGGTCCTGAGGGGCCGTGCTCCAGGCACGCACAGGCGGGGGGGCACGAGGAGCACCTGTGGCGTCTTGCGCGAGCGGAGACACGAACGAGGTCTGGCCGCCGTGTGCTGGATGCCCGAAGAGCAGCATCTTGTCGCCATGCGCCCCAGAAGCGCGTGCGCCATGAGCCGCGTGCGCGAAATCAGGGGGCGAGGAAACAGCGTCGGGCACGATGAACTCGGGCGGCGAGGAAACAGCGTCGGACACTATGGCGTCATGCGCGCCTGCTCGGGTGGGCGAGACAACTCCCAGCGCTGCCACCGAGAGCGGCGAGGGGCGATAAGTCAGCGCCGCCACGTGCATTGCCCCCCCCTGGCTGTCGGCCCACGCATCCACATCAAGAGTGACGAGAAAGCCGGCGCCGTTGATGACGCGCGCCAGCTCTGCCCCACTCGTTCCCTGCATCCCCGCCCACGCATGGCACAACTCCCGTATTTCCATCCTGACCTCATCTTCGTCTTGAGCGTGCGGACACGTGTCGAAGCACGTGACCTCGATCCCTCCGTGCCGGCGGATGCCTGGCGCATTCATTCCGCACGCGCGTCAAGCTCGGATGGCACGCACCCGCTCTTGACTGTCTCGTGTGCGCTACCAGCACGAGCGCAGGACAGTCGCAGCAACTAGGTCCTGCGCAGCCTGAAAGCATACAGACCTCGCAGTGCAGCCAGCAGCGCATAGCCATGCGCATGCTGACGGGCAGTCGAGGTCAGAAGAGCCACGGCAAGAGCGCCGCCAGCGCGTCCTGCCCCGAGCCGCAGCGCATCCGGCCCTGGTGTGGGCAGCAGTGCGCCACCTCTTGAGGCAGCGCCCAGAAAGTGTGCCTGTTGGAGGAGATGCCGCACAAGGAGGTGCTCTGGCAGCACGAGGAGTGCCTCCAAATGCCCCAGGCGCGCAGGCTGCGCGTCGGGCCCGGCAGCAACCGCGGACTCGACCGCCGCGATCGCACGGGCGCGGAGCGCATCCGCAGAGTCAAAGTCGCAGGTCCACAGCGCAAAGTGCAGCGCACAGAAGGTGGCGCATGCCTCGCGTGGCTGCACTCGAAGGGCACGGCGACACGCAGCTTCGGCCCTGTGCGCGTGGCCGACGCTTGCCAGGGCCGAGGCAACGTGGCACAGCGCCTCTGCGTCGTCCTGCCACAGCCTCGCCAGGGCCACCAACGCGCGGGCCTGCGCATTGGGCCGGCCCTGGCCCCCGGACCCGCTCGCCGTGTCCCAGAGCAGACGCTCCAGCGTCGCGCCCTCGAGCTCGCCCTCGCCGCCGCCGTCGCCACCGCCATCGCCGCCAGCCACCGCCACACGCGCTGCGAGGCAGAGCCCCACCAGCACCAGCCGCACGCAGCCGAACACCCGCGCCGCCGGGACGCGCAGCTCGTGCCGCCGCGCAGGGTATGCGGTGCGGCATGCTGGTCTCATCAAAAAGGGGGTCGACCTTTTTGCGGTTGCAACCAGGTTGGTTGCAACCGCCGCCTGTGCACCGCCGCCGCCGATGGCGTTAGCGTCTGGGGCCTTCAACGCGCTGGCGGTGGTGAGTCAACGCGCAAACCCAGCATAACACACCATGCACGTACATGCCCGTCACGCGCGGCGCGGCCGCATGCGCGTGCGCACACGCACCTGCAGGCGGACGACGACGGCGCCCTGTTTTGCTGGGGCGCGGGGGACGAGGGCCAGCTCGGGCACGGCACAGGCGGCACTCGGGCGCACCGTCTTGTTCCCATGCGCGTCGCGGGCCCGGAGGTGTTTGGCGCGCCTCTGCGCATGGTTGCGGCCGGGAGGCTCCACGCAGCCGCTGTGACCGACACCGGGGCGCTCTTCACGTGGGGCCGCGGCGCAGAGGGCCAGCTCGGCCACGGCTATTGCCAGCGGCAGCTTGCCCCGCGGCGGGTTCCCAGGGAGCTGATGGGCGGGTTGCCCGTGGTGCTGGCTGCGTGCGGCGACGAGCACACTCTCGCCGTCACAGCAGACGGCAACGGCTGGAGCTGGGGCAATGGAGACAAAGCGCAACTTGGACACGGCGATCTCGCTACCCGCTTGCAGCCAACGCCGCTCGGACCCGAGCGCTTTGGCTCTGCCGCTGTCGCCGTCGCTGCGTGCGGTGCCTTTCACAACATAGCGCTCACACAAGACGGGCGCGTGTGGACGTGGGGCCGCGGGGGTTTCGGCGCGCTGGGCCACGGCAACCAGGAGGCACAGCTTACTCCGACGCTGGTTGAACCCGCGCTGCTTGGCGGCGAACGGGCGGTGAGTGCCTCGGCTGGCTTCGCGCACTCAATGTGTGTCGTCGCGAGCGGGGCTCTCTTCGCCTGGGGCGCTAACTTCTCGGATCAGCTTGGAATGGGTGTGTGTCAGATAACACTCCTCGCCTGTGCGTGCGTGCGTACGTGCGTGCTTCCCTGCACGCAAGGCATATGCGTGTAGGTGGCAGAGGTGAGTCGCAGATGCAGCGGGGTTGGGCACGCGCTTGCCTATTGCGCCCTGCGTCACTGCCGCTGCATGACTGCCGCTGCCTCACTCAAGTGTGCTGGACAGGGCATCGTGAAACCGCCCTCGCGCCGGCGCGTGTGGAGAACATGTCAAACGTGCACTCGGTGGCGTGCGCATCATCGCACAGCTTGTGCGCCACTCGTGATGGGGCTGTCTTCTCGTGGGGGGACGGGCAGGGAGGCAGGCTAGGCCACGGCGATATGAGTGCGCGCCCCACACCCACGCTCATTCCGCCTGCCCTCTTTGGCAATCAAAAGGTGGTGCAGGTCGCGGCTGGACTTGTGCACTCGAGCGCCTTGACCGACTGCGGAGAGGTCTTCTCCTGGGGCAACGGTTATGCCATGCTCGAGGTTGCGTGCTGCGCCTGCCTGCCGCGTTGCGGCGCTCCCCTCGTTGACGTGCTTGCTCAGATGCTTGCCGGCACGGATACCGCACGGTGCTCAAGCCTGAGTGCGAGCGCATGTGGCAGCATATCGGCCCCATCATGCCCACAGGCCTTGGGCAAGGCGACACCAGTGATTATCTCGTGCCCACCCTCATCCACACGCTCTCCGAACAAGGCATTCGCATAGGCCGGTACAGGGGCTTGGACGCAGACGCGGTCCTGGCGTTTGCCATGGCCACGCACCCTCGGCTGGGCCGCAAGTCTGCGTTTCATCTGCTGCTCGACGACTTGGTGCGCAGAGTTGTGCTGTTGGCCGGCTCTCCCGCGGCGCTGAGCTTGCGTGACTTCGACACTCGACGCCTGTTGCGCCTCCTCGGCTCTCCGCCGTCGCTTGATTGCTGACCCGCACCCCGTGCTGCTGCGCTGCGTGGGCGCACACGGCGTGTTGCACCTTGTCGCACAGTCAAGAGCAGAAAGAGCACACTGCGATGAGCAGAAAGAGCACGCTGAACCTGCGGAGCTTGCCTAAAGAGCACCCTCAGCGTCGAAAGTAATAAAGTGGGGCGGTTGAGCATAGAGATGGCAAGCACAGTACTGGGCGCAGGACAGAGACTGAGTCCCTCAGTCTCAATTCCGCTAGGTTTATTGCAACACGGATGCAAAGTGCTTCAACGGACGGTGGTTGCCTCAGCTTGCATGCTCGCAAACGAATGCTGGGGGTGGTGAAAGCACAGACATCAAGGCAGACGGAAAGAGAACGCAGGCCGTTGGCGCGGCCGCCTTCTCCGTCTCAACGCCCGAGGACAGCACACATGAGAGAGATCAAGTGAGAAATGAAAACGAGGCACAGAAGAGCCGAGGCATGCCGCGTGCATGCACGCAGGTTATCAGCAGGGTCGCGCAGGGTGGCCTGCATGCAGGGTATGCTGTGAGGCCTACGGTCATTGCATCAACAGGGTCCCGGGGGCGCACCAGGGGGATTCCTTATGCAGGCCTGTATATACCCTTGGCCTGAACTCTGACGCTGGCTATGCCGTCTTACCTCTAACCTTATTGGGTGCCCCAGTGAGCATCGGACGTGCCTGCATCTAGGGTGGCCTGCTGTGGCCACACGGCGCGGCATTATGACACACTGCTCCGTGCATTATGACTCATTGCTCCGTGCATTATGACTCATTGCTCCATGCCCACTTGTGCTTGACGCATAGACGAGAGAAGACGGCACTTGATGCAGTCTTGGCGTGCAGAGGCGGCATGCAAAGCCCGAGCATGACGGCATGCTCCACTGATGACACATGACGTCATCCTGCTGATGCTGTCCAGGAGTCTTTCAGACGTGGTCTAGCAGTCTATCAACTGAATTGACCGTGACTGTCCCCGCCTCCAACCCTTGGGAACGTAATCTGGACGGCGCAGACGCGAAACATGATGGCAGACCGCATCATGCCAGACATGGCAGACATGTCAGAACACAGGCCACGAGACATGTCAGAACACAGGCATGCGTCCAGAGCCGGCACGCGACCAGGCGTGTGCCTTCCTTGCGCTCCACTGGCTGTGACACCGCGGCCTGGGCGCTACCCGCTCTTCACTCAGTATACACAAGCGAAAGCGAGACGGGGCAGCCCAGGCCAGTGGCGCGCTTGTGGAATGAATGACACGCGTCAAGCATTCGTCGAGTGGTGTCACGGTAGCAGAGGGCAGACTCACAGACATTGAACAAACACCTGGGCCCAGGCGAGGAAGGAGGACCTGACGTAGGAGGTTGACACATGGTTGCGCACTCGGCACATGGCCGCGTGCTGCTCATGCAAGCTCATGCGCAAAATCACTTGCTGGCTCCTGCTCGGATACTTGCGCAAGAGACGGATGGAGAGACAACCATACATGCCAGTGTCTACAACATGAAGATCACATGCATCAACCTGAAACCAATGCGCGCGCGCCAGGAGGCGCTTCCACTGCAATATGACTCGCACCAGCAGCTTGTCCAGGCGGCGCATTGCATTCCTGCCCAAATTGCCCACGCATGAGCCCTCGCCTACACTAACCCTGTGCCCCGCGCCCCTACAGTCTTTGCAGGCAGGACAGCCAACCGGCAATACCGCGCTAGTGATGCGTGAGGCGTGTGAATGCAATCCCAAGAATCCTATGTGTGTATCATAGATGGGCTCGGCTCAGAGTCCGACCACAGAGCCATCAGCCCAGGGTATCAAGCGCTCCAGGCGCTCTGCATACACCCATGAGCGCATGGACGGCAGGGCAGGGCCGCGCTTGCTGGCACTCAGGCTGTGCCCTGTCACATGCTCCTTGTGAAATGGCTTGCCAAGTGGTTCAAAGTTCAACACTGGCATTCAAGTTTGTGGTGTGCCAACCCTGTGCCAACCCGAACAGCAAGCACAAGGGCAGGCACGGGGAAGCGGCAGCACCAGAAGCGGCGGAATTCGGGACTCCAGCGCCAGGACACGTTGGTGTTCCAGTGGTTGAGCGCGTCTCTCACCTGCCCCCTGCGTGCGCGCACGTGGCACGGTCACGCTATGCATCACGGCCACGCTATGCATCACGGCCACGCTATGCTGTGCATCACGGCTTCTTGCCCTCATTCAAAGGTTCTTCTTGCCCTCATTTGCATCACGCCTTCTTTGTGCCTCTTGCCAGCAGAGCGCTAGCTGCGATCATGGGATCCATGTCTGCGCCCAGTGCCGCGCGCGACACGTGCTCGGCGCGCGACACGTGGTTGCACGTTGCATGCACATTCCATGCCCCACGCGCCAGCACAGGTACGATTGCACACGTCGGCGCCACTCGGTGCAGTGGTGCTCGGCGTCGGCGCACACCGCATGGCAGAACAGCGTGGCAGGCAACATGACAACGAGCAAGCCGACCGAGTGAACTTGGCAACAATGAGCTTGAGCGAGCCACTCGAGGGCGCTGCCGAGGCGCCCGCCCGCCATTTCCACTCGAGAAATCGCACGGTGATGAGCTTGCCGTCTCGTCGTCGCTGCATGCTGTCCATGCCTCTTCGCCGCACCATGCTTGCTACCTGCACTCGGATCATCGGATGCGGTGTAGCTCTCACTCATGGTACCCCTAGCACGCACGCAGAAGACCTGGAGACGCCAAGACGCCACACGGCAAAGGCGCGCAGGCAAGCATGTTGTCACGCATGTGACAAAGCAACCATCCGGCCTCTTGACAAATTGTGATCTGCGTGTACACTGTGATCTGCGTGTACACTGTGATCTGCGTGTACAATGTGATCTGCGTGTACACTATGATCAGTGCACTCGCACGGACCTGGAAGGCGAGCCAGGAAGCAAAGACCAGCCAGCCTGTGTTCACCCCCCGCCGCCCGGCTGCTCGCCCAACCTATGGCACACAACATGTGAGCACTAGAGCTGTCAGGGTTTTCACCTGTCGCGCGTGCAACGTGTATGGCGTTGTCACATGACGCAGCAGCTGGCGGCAGTGACAGGAGGCAACGCAGACTGTGCGCCAGACAGACCTGACGCAAGCGAAACGCCAGTCGCGCCGCCCGCGCTCTCCAGCCGTGCAGGACTCTCTTCTTCATCCCTGCCTGTAACCTGCTTGCGCGCGCTTGATCAGCTCCATCCCAGGGCCTTCGCGAGGACAATACACTGATACCGCAGGGCAAGACGATACAGAAGGGCAAGATGACCGTGGCGGAAGCAAAGCAGCATGCGGGCAAAGAAAGAAGAGAGACGTGTGGCGGCGGCGGAGGGCTTTGCGGGCGATGCGGAAGCCTCGTGCGGCACCAGTGAGGAGCTGCACCCATGCTTGCAGGCCCTTTGCCAACACGCGCCTTTCTACCCGCATCAACAGCAGCTTGCCCCCACTCCTCCTCTCCTCGCACGTTTTGACGTAGCGCTTCATACTGGCCACGGCCATGCAAGCCAAGCGCGAGGCTCGTCGCCGAAGAAACTTGTGCACAGCTGCGCGCATAAAAACCAGCAGCAGGCGTGACGTTCGCAGAGCGACAAGCAGGCGGCTCCAGTCGAGCAGCATGGCCTGGAGCCTCGTGTGGTCTTGCTTTTCGCTCTCGTCCAGATGACTGAGCGCGGGGTCAGACAGCCCTCCATCCTCACCTTCTGACAAGCCTTGCTCAAGCCCGAGGCTCCCCGAAGCGCCCGGCGGCGACTGTAGCAAACGGCAGACGGTGCTCGAGTCCATTGCAGCCAGCTCCATGAGATCCCCTTGTGGCAGCTGCTGCGCCAGCGCTCCCCAGGTTGTCTGCTCAGTGCACTCTCTGCGTGTCAACAACTCTCGCCATGTTACCAACGCTCACACCTCTTGCAGCACAGTAGCTGCCGCATCACCAGCGCTCTACCTGCCCTCCTCTCCTGCCCTCCTCTCCTGCCCCTGCTGTTGCCAAGCATTCCACTCTCTGCTGTCGCGTCATTTTTCATGTGCCCGAGTTGTAGGCACACGCCTACCAGTCCTCACTCGCACATGCGTACGCACTCTGACGCCCTGGACCTCACACAAGCATGCGCATGTCTGAGAGCAAAGAGACGCCGCAAGAGATCTGTGTGAATCTATGTGTGAATCTATGTGTGAATCTATGTGTGAATCGCCATGTGCATGACTACGCCTACTGGCAGCACGTCTGTGTAGATCACTATACCAGCATGACCAACAAAGAAAGAAGGAGGGCGAAAGGGCAAGTAGAGGCAGGAGGGGCGAGCAGAACACTGTGACACGGATACGCTGTTGCGCACCGGCAGAGCATGCAGGGCATTGGCTTTGCGCACCGGCATAGCATGCAGAGCATTCCAAGCGCCCTTGCGAGGGGCAGAGCCGGCGGAGGAGCGGGCCAAGATAAGCCCGCCTTGCCACACGGGGCCAAGCTCAAGCGAGCCCAAAGAAAATAGCCCGCCTCGCGCGCGCTTCCCGGGCAAGTCGCCGGCCAAGGGAATCGGGCGGGTGAACGACGAAGCAGAGGCGGCGGCGAAGGCCGAGGCCTGGACTGCAGCCATTTCCATGCGCATCGGCCTGTCCAGGGCGCTCGAGAGCATCTCGTCCGTCAACTTCTCGTGCGAGCGCTCCGTCAGAGAGCGAGGACGCACGTCGCTGTTTGCTGCCTGGTGGCGTGCTTGATCGAGCAGCGTATACGCTTGATCCAGGGAGAGCTGCAGCCGCTGCGTTTCCAGCGCCGCCACGTGCTCTTGCCGCTGGTTTGCCCCCCGCTGCAGCCGCTGGGCGTCGGCGATGGCATCGAGGGTGGCCATGGTGTCGTCCACGAAGGCATGCAGCGAGATGAGCTCCTTGGCCATCTGCAGCATGTCGCCTCGTGTCTCCCGCGCCTGCTCCGATGCCTGCCCACCGTGCGCTCACTCTTTCCGCCTCTCTTGCAGGCATCACGACCAGTTGCCTTAGCTCAGCCACACAGCAGCTGAGCTGCAGAGAGCAGCCAAGAGAACCAGCGCACAGGAGTGCCAGCGAGAGATAGGGCCAGCGAGAGATAGGGGAGGGAAAAAGGGAGAGCACCAGCACAGAGAGCGAGCGCGTGGGCGAGGAAACGAAAGAGAGCAAGCGCAGGAGTGCGAGAGAAGGAGAGAGAAAGAACGAGAGAAAGAGAGCACGATAGAGAATGAACGAGAGAGAGCGCGCGCGCGCGAGGAAGGGAGAGAGGGAGAGAGGGAGGGAGAGAGGGAGACCTGCGACAAGAGGGTGCGAGCCTGAACGAGAGCGTGGTCAGCGGCCATTTTGGCGTCTCGAGCCCGCTCCAGCTGCTCGCGCAGCGCCTGCTCATTCAACCCTGACGACGAGGCTGGGTGTGTGGTGGCGGAGGCGGCGGCGAGGGCGGCCTCTGCAGACAGGAGCCGGTCGTGCAGAGCAAACTTGTCTTGCGTCACCACCTCGAGCTCGGCTTCTACCTGCCGAATGCGCTGTAGCAGCTCTGCTTCCCTTGCCTCCATGCTTGCTTGCCCTCCTTGCTCGTGCCCGCCTGTCGGCCACGGCATGTATCATGATTATGCATGGGATGGGCTTGATCCGCTTCGCCCGTTTGCTCACACAGGACAGAAGCGGCATGCAAGGTCGAGCAAGGGGGAGGATGGTGGAGGCGGCGAGGGAACCTAGGACCATGTCTTGATGGACCATGTCTTGATGCTGGTGCAGACGCTGCAGCTGCAAGCGCAGGGCCTCGGCCTCAGCCCGATGCAGCTCCTGTCGCTCTTCCCACTGCCCCCGTTCTCGCGCCAGCTCTCGCTCGACCTGCGCGTATTTGCGCCAACATGAATGAGGCGCATTGTGCATCGGCTCCAGGCAAGCCCAGTACACCGCGCCACACGAGGTAGCTCAACTGAAACTGGGGCCAACAGATGCGAGGAGAGATGGCAGGACACTGCAGCAACAGAATGCTGTGTGACATGCTGTGTGACATGCTGCAGATGCTTGAGCGCGGCGAGACGCGAGACTTGCAAGAAGCCAAGGCAAGAAGATGCCAAGACTCTGAGACAAGACAAGCAGATGCCAGCAGAAGAAGAAGCAAGCAGGCAAGAACCTGGAGCAGCGAGGCTTCCAGACCGGCGAGGTCGCCGTGCTGCGCGTGCGACTGTTTGTTCGAGTGCTCTAGCCAGAGCACCTCGTCCCGCGAAACCTGCAAGTCTGCCCCCAGGCGAGCCTGCTCCATGTGCAGCTCGCGCACCTCCCAGTCCCGCTCTTTCAAGCGCTCCTGCCGCACGAGCGCGCGAGATGGTAGCATGCAGCGAGGAGCTTGCATTCACGGACGATACACCACGCAAGCTTGGCCTCGGCGGCACGCGTGCCAGAGCGTGCGTCAGCACTGCTAGGTGATTCACACTGCAGTAGCACTGCTATGTGTATAACACTGTAGTAGCCCTCGCCTACACTATCGCCTACTGACCCTGTGCCCCGGGGCCAGCTCTGGCCCACAGGGTCAGTAGGCGCGTGGCACAGGGTCAGTAGGCGATAGTGTAGGCGAGGGCGTGCGGCGGTGCAAGGATGGAGAGGAAGAGACCTGGCACTCGATGAGGTCTACCTCGAGCTGCCGATGCATGCCGTGCTCCTGCCGCGCCTGCTCTTGTTGCTGCAGCAGCTTGTGCTGAGCGTGCGGTCGCACTCGGTCATCTTGAACGGAGACCCCGAGCCTACACTATCGCCTACTGACCCTGTGCCCCGCGCCTACTGACTCATCACCTCAGCTGTGTATGAATGCTGGGTGCAGGCACTGGTGGCGCGTAACAGCAACTGCAACGGTGGCGTGTGACAGCAACAAGCAGGACACAAGAGGGAGACATGCAGGGCGTCCAGTTCACGAGCAGAGTCAGAGAGCATCGCCTCCAACCGCAAGACCTGCTCGTGCGCCGCCGCCAGCTCCTGCTGGCTGTGCTGGTGCAAGCTCGTCTCCTCGCGCAGAGCCGCATGAGCTTGGTCCAGCGCCCTCTCTTGAGACTGCCCAGGCATTTACCGGCACCGCAATACAATACCTCAAAACCACTCAGAACTACAGTGCAAGCGCCGCTTCAGAGCCAGCACAGGCGGCCACACGGATGCAGGCTTTGCACGTGCTCTTGCTGGCCTTTTGCACATGCTTTTGCGCTCAGCCTTCTGAGGCCTTCTCCTGCACACCACCTTCCGCAAGGCAGAGCAACGGGCACGAGAAGGACCTCACCTCGAGCTGTAGCAAGGTTTCGGCAGGCGGCTGCGCGGAAAGCGATCTCTCTCCGCCCTCGCGCTGCCGCCGCGTGCACACGCAATCAGTGACTTGGTGCTTGCTCGCTGCTGCAGGCCTTGGTCTTTGCTCACAGCTCCTGCTCCTGCATCCTAGACATGGCTGAGCTCGCAAAGAGCAAGGAGGCGTACAAAGTACCTGGGCCTGCAGCGAGTCGAGCTGCTGCAGGAGAGCCACGTTGTGA
>Ga0115006_10001928_pt1 | contig 13350 bp, 10 predicted proteins | sample ArcOceMetagenome_3_FD_88943 | JGI IMG/M metagenome (GOLD analysis project Ga0115006, IMG submission 88943) | Marine eukaryotic phytoplankton communities from Arctic Ocean - Arctic Ocean- Svalbard ARC20M Metagenome | ecosystem: Environmental > Aquatic > Marine > Oceanic | place: Arctic Ocean...
AATGGGGTGTTGATTTTTTTTCAGTAAAAGCCAGGTGAGGGCAAGAAGTTGGGGGGGGGGAGGGGGGGGGGGGGGCATCAGAAAGAGAGAGGGTGTGCGGAGCACTACCCGTAGAATCCGTGAGGACAGACACGGCAATTGCGCCCTGATACTGAGCTCTCGCCTAGTACGTCTCCAAACTTGCCAGCCGGGCACAACATCTGGCATTCATTCTTGGAAGTCGCACCATAGCGCCCTGTCACGGGTTTGTCGTCCGGGCTGCTCAGGCCCAGGTCTTTTGATGTCAGATCCAGCACACAAGAAATCTTTGCAGAGACGCTGACCTTGCCTATAGAGTATCGACAAGACAGAGAAAGAACAAGCACATGCCCTCTTGCGTTCATCATACACACACACACACACACACACACACACACACACGACGTACCACGGCGCGCAAGCCGACTTGCCGCTTTCGTTTTGATACGAATACACGCTGCAGAGCGTGCAAACGCTCATGGAAGTATCCGGAGCAAAGGTTCCGGGCGGGCAATCCAAGCACCTTTCTGTGCCATTCACTGGCGCAAATTCTCCAAGGTCACAGTCAAAGCACACGGTGCTTCCAGCCAGACTTGATTTGCCATAGACGCAGAGTGTGCAATTGGCAGAGGCTGGCGTGTTGCTCAAGGTACCCGGGGGGCACTGGTGACACACGGAAGCCCCATCAAAGGAGTACGTGCCACTGGGGCAGGTCGAGCACGTAGAAGAACTAGTCATCGAGAAGCTTCCTGCATCGCAGGTTGGGCAGTCGAGAAAGACGGGATGTTCTCGCATCCTCAAATCGTAGCGCACGGAGTGCGGGTGCAAGGCGCTTTGATCGAAGGAATAGGACTGCACAGATTTGGAGGCGAGCGGCGAGAAGCTGCCCCCCTGGCATTGGAGGCACGGCGACCGACGGTCGACAGAATGATTCCCGGGAGTACAAAAGTCTCGATATGATTGCGCCAATGAGTGATCGGCAGTGGATCCGGCATCGAAGTCCAGGAAGGGCTGGTTGCTGTCGCCGAAGGGCGATTGAGCAACGACCTCTGGTTCAATGTTGGCGTTGGCTAGACCCAGGTTCTTCGTCGTGCGGAGGAGCTGCCCGCCAGAATTGATACCAAATGACCACCAGAGTTCGTCGTGTGTTTGCACAATCGAATGGTCCTTCGCCGTGATGATGGTGCGGATGGTCTTGCCGCCAAAAGGACATGCCACGCACGTGTCCTTGAGTCTCCACTGCCCCGATGGACAAGAGCATCCGGACACGGGAATGCCCGATGCAATCGCGGCTGGATCTCGGGGTGTGCAGCACGTCAAGTCTGGGGAAACGACTTGGACGCGTGGGCTCGAGGTGTATTGAGAACCTACGAGCTTCAAGACATACTGGCGGTACTCGTAGGCAGGATAATCAAGCGAGTTCGAGTCTTGCGAAATGTCGTTATCGTATCCGCACTGCCCATAGCTGTTACTTCCCGCGCACCATAGCCTGCCGTCAAGAGTCTCAAGGATCGTGTGAAATCCTCCTGCTCGGACCCGCACGATTTCCAGGTCTTTGTCGCCAACGTTGTTTGGGTCCGGAATAGTGACGGGGTGGGGAACATGATTGGACAGTGGTATCAAAGAGCTTTTATCGTTGGTCTCGTCATAAATGCTGCGGCAGGCTTTGATCATATCGCCAGCTCTGCACAATCCAGCGTTTTCCGAGCGCGTCAGTTGCCCATACTCGTTTGAGCCGAAGGAAAAGGCCGTGGTGTGGCCAAAATCGCCATCCGTCACAAGTACCATGCTGTGATGCGTTCCCAGCCTGAAGTCCGACACTAGCATGCTGCGTGCTTCGATCAACTCCCGCCCTGCATAGTTCCAGAGCAGGGGCTGCCAGTTGGCCGTGTTTACCCCAGAATTGTTCGAAACGCCCAATTGCCCATAACGGTTAGAACCAAAAACCCACAGGTCCCCGTCCTCGGTCAGCACCATGGAATGGTGTTCGCCTGCTTCAAAACGGACCGCTTTACGTCCACCATTCAACTCATCAAACCCGCTGACAAGGCGCGGTGCATTATTCGGCAGATCTGTGCCCGCGTTGACCTCGCTTCCCAGCTGTCCGTAGCGGTTGGAGCCGAATGCCCACAGGCGGGAGCGCCCCTGCGCGTCTTGGGTACGGACAAACGAATGTTGGCCTCCAGGTCTAAAGTCTTGCGGGTCTTGCCCCGATGCCTCCGTCATGGTTTCAACTGCTTTGAAGTTGTTGTTGTTGAGATTGCCCCTCGCAAATTCAGCAACAACGCTGTACCCTGACGAATTTGTTGGCCCTGATGCTGGGTACAGCTGACGTTGAAACCCCAAAAACTTTCCAATGCTGTCATCTTGCGTTATGCGGTGTTGTCTGCCCTCTTCTGATTGAGTAAAGCATTGATGCATGCAGTCAATATCTTCTTTTGTGACGCACGCTGCCGCGCAGTTGCTGCTGCACCAAGTCGCATTGCATGCACGTTCGTGGTCACTCATAAAAAGACGATTAAACCTTTCAAAGCTGATGGGGACATCAAAGTTTGTGAAATCTACTTGCAGACCCATTTCAGAAACAAAAATGATCACTTTATCGTCCTGTAGTCCAAAGAAGAAGGCATATTCACCTATGCCGGCGTCCCTCGTGAAGGTGCGTACTTCGGCATTCAACCTCTCCAACGTGTATAAACCATCCGGCAAGACGAGACTGTGGGTAGAGTATTGATTGCCACACGCTGGAGGTGACTCACACCACCTTCTGTAGCGAAATACATTATTGCCTGCCATATGACTCACTTCATTGACAGTGCCCTGCGGAGGAAATTGAGATCCATTTCCAAACCCGAAGTTCTCTCGCATAGTATTGTCTTGACGAAAGTCTGCTTGAAATCCAGGCTGTGTCACTGCGAAGATGATCCTTTGCGTCTCGTTTGAATAGGTGACCCGAAATACGTTAGGAGGATGTCCATGAAGAGACGCTGCCTTTCGTGATGCTGCATCTGCGAGATCTGCAGGCGTGTAAACGCCGTCGTCAATGCTGACACTGAACGGAATCCGGCTAGAAGAGCTGGTGTCCCAGACATTATAGTGAAACACATTGTTGGATAAGGCGTCAGAAATTTGGTTCCCATGAGGCAGACTCGGAAAAAGAATGCGTGGAAGCAAGTTTGGAATAGGATTGTATCCATTCAGGTCAAAATTGTGTGAGACTCCTAACTGCCCATGGCAGTTGCGACCAAACGTCCACAACGAAGTGCGGAACCTCAAGGGATGGGATGGCGTCCACTCAGCGGTTTGGACGATTGAATGATCCCCAGAAACATGAAACATGGCAACTTCCTCGCTCCCGAACAGGTCACAGGTTGCTAGGAAGGGCAAAATATCTGAGTACCAATCATTAATGGCTTCTTTGTCAATGTCCGAAAAGAGGGCTTGACCATAAGCGTTATCCCCCACTGCATACACTGGATAGGAGCCCAGTCGCCGAGGACTATTTAGGCATGTGAATTTGCTGTAGATTCTGCATGACGCCTCGCCCGAAGCGCCGGGCAGAATGGTGCGAGTCACGTTGACGACGCAGTCCTCATATTGAGAGCAGTTGCCGTCCATCGTGGGGCAAGGGCGGCATTCAGTAGACCCGCTTAGATTCTGCCACGTATCCAGAGGGCATTCGTGGCATGCAAGCGCGCCGAGAGTGTTTGAGAAGAAGCCGAGAGGACACGGAAAGCATGACGCTCGTTTGGAAAAGTTGTTGAAAGTGCCAACAGGGCACGGCCTGCAGGGGTTGCTTGGGCTGGCGACGCCATTGTCAGACCCATAGGTGCCGGCGGGACAAAAGCCGATGCAGTCACTTTGGCTTGCGGACGTCTCAAAGGCTGTGCTCTGCATCGGGCCGCACTGGGCGCAGGACAGGCGATGTGGCAAAGAATATCGGCCATATCCGCACACCTCGCACTCTTGCGCCCCCTCGTCAGGCATCGAGGTGCCAGACGGACATACGGAACAATTTGCAGTGCCTGCGTTCGCCGCAAATTTTCCTGGGCTGCACGCGGAGCAGGTTGAGCTACCAGCAGGCGAGGAAGAGCCGGCTCCACACAAGGCACACACCGTCATTCCTGCGTCCGATGCATAAGAACCTGATGCGCAATTCAAACAAATTGTGGAATAGTGGCTCGTCGAAATCGTTCCCTTGGCACAGCTGGCACATAGCTGATCGTCGGAATCCGAGAGCCCATTGATGCCAAACTGACCGGGCGCACAAATGTGCAGGCAGTCTGACAGACTCTGCGTGCCAGGCAATGTTGTGTTGAAGCCTTCCGGACATTGGTTGCACTCAGCCGTGCCCGCCCCCTGGGACCACGTGGACTGGGGACATTGCGTACAAGTAGTTGCACCTGACTTTGCTGCAAAGCCTGCAAAGCAAGACATGCAGACAGTAGAACCTTCTTGGAATGCAAAAGTGCCAGGGCCGCACGGAAAGCACGTATCGCTCTGAACTTGATCTGCGTACTCTCCAGGTGCGCACAAGGTGCATGATGATGCGTTTCCTGTCGAAAAGGAGCCCGCCTGGCACAAATCGCATTCCGTAAAACCCTGTGCGTCGCTGTACTTGCCTTTCGGACATTCAGAACACCTGGAGTCTCTGCCAACATCCGAAGAAAATGATCCTTTGGCGCATAGTACACAAAACGAGGCCCCGCTGTTCTTTTGAAATTTTCCTGCGGAGCACAGCTGGCACTCGGATCCCTGTGAACTAGCCGAGGATCCAGGCGCGCAGGCTGTGCAGGCAGTCGCCCCGGAGGCAGACGAGTATCCGGCGCTGCACGGCTGACAGGCTGCCGATGCCGATCTGTTTGCATACTCTCCAGGTGAACATGCCAGACAGCTTGCACTGGCTGGTCCGCTGTAGAATCCAGGTGGGCAGTCGAGGCAGCCCGTGGGCCATGCGCTGCCCGATGTTGTCTGAGACGCTGTGCCGGCTGGGCAAGCAGCACAGGGATTGTTCGCATCTATCAATCCATTCGAAGAATATGTGCCTTGTGCGCACAGCAGCGCGCAATCGCTTGATGACGTGGACCCCCGCATCGCTGTATTCAAGCCTGTACCGCACTGAGTACAGCTCGTGCTTCCATTGACATCTGAATAATAGCCTTGATCACAAAGGACACAGGAGCTCGAGTTGCTTCGGCTCTGATACTTCCCTGTTTGGCACTGGCGACACTGACCACTTTGCTCCAAAGAGAAGAAGCCGGCGGGACAAACGCTGCAATTCCTGCTAGCTTGGACCTCGGAGATGCACGCGCATCCGCATGATTGGTTGATCGGGGAGAATGTGATTGGGTTTGCGGGTGGGATGTCAGCAAAGCTCTGCACGGAAGGATTCAAGTACGCAATGCGATCACAAGAGCAGTTAGAGGATGAGCACTTGGATATCTCGATTGCTTTGCAAGCACACCCACAATCTTTTCCAATGGGCGAGTGCGTGACAGGTTCTGACGAAAAGGTCGCTAAGTCCGCATTACAGCTGCAGTTTTGCGTGGAGCAGGTGGCGTATTCCACAGGCAAGCATTTACACCCACAACTGTAGTTGAATGGAGAATGAGTGAACGTTCGAACATTTTCCGCATTTGCTGTTTGAGAGGCAATGCTATATGCGCAACTGCAATTTGTACTATCGCAGCGAGCACGGGATTCCACAACGCATTGACACCCGCACGAAGTTCCGATCAGACTGTCGGTTACGGCCGTCGCAATCACACCCAAGGCAGTTGATGTGGTGGCACATGAGCAATTGGCTGAATTCAAGCACCAATTGACAAGCATCAGTTTCAGCAAAGCTGGACAACAACAAAACAAGACAAGTGTCGATTTCAGCATAGCTCAACAACAACAAAAAGCGACAAGTGTCTGTTTGAGCAAGGACCAGCGTTCCTTCTATACACTGTGTAATACGAAGCATGATGTGGCGTTGTGCGCAAGCATCGGCACAGACAGCAGAATTCGACAAGCAAGACTACGAAAATCAGTCAAGACGCTTTGAAGCTGACCAAGCCAGAGAGCGATTCAAGAGTCGGGAATGCAATTACCAGAAGAGCAGTAGGCTCGCTGGGTCTCTTTGCAGCCACATCCACAGTCGAAGTTCTTCGGACTGTGTGTTGATGACTGTCCGCCGCCAACGCCTTGCGTGCAGCTGCAATTTTGGGCTCCACAGTATGCGCGTGATGCCTCTACGCACTTGCAGCCGCAAGATTCTCCGCTTGCGCTGTGCGTTATGGTCTGCACTGTGACGCCATGCGGCGTTGTGGTGGTCGCGCAACTGCTCGCGACATTTGATAGCATGTGAGAATATACGCTCCAATCAAGTGGGTAATAAAACAGGACTAGCTCGCACACGAGGCCCACCTACAGGCTCCTAGGGCACCTGCGAGCACATGGGAAGCAGATGGGGCTCAAAAAAGGGACGGGAAAAGCATAAGGACAACCTGCAGTTGATTGCGCTGCAACGTGGGTTCGACTCATCGTGCAGTGAATGCCACTCGTCAATATGCGACATCGAATCATTGTATGTGACTTCCCAGTGATGAGCATACGATATTGAAGCGTTGTGTATCGCTGTGTATGTACGTGGGTACGAGAGAGAGGAGTCGACACTCGAAGCATATGATGTCACGTAACTGAGGGACATATCGGCGATGGCCTCCCATTGTAAGCTGTATGACAGACTGGGATCGTGCTTTGAGACATAGGTGGTTGTTGGAGCTGAGTAGGTTCCCGCAGCACATTGGAGGCATTGTGTGAGACCACTCTGCGGCGCGTACAGTCCCGCTCCACACAAGCCGCAGGGCTCAACGCTTGTGGCGCTGACTGTGCCTGCCCTGCAAAACGGAATACAGAGGGAAGCGTTCGTTGAGCCACGCGCCTCCGTCCCGTGTCCGGCAGGGCACTGATCGCAGGTTGAGCGTCCCGTGACCTCCATGTAAGAATGAAAGTCACAAGGCTCGCAGACTTCCATTCTGCTTGAGGCACTGAAGTGACCGATAGCACACGGCAGACAAGCGCGGACCTCAGAGCCATTCACTATTTCCGACTCGGCAAGACCCGCCGCGCCAAAGAATCCAGGGCTGCAGATTTCGCGGCAAAGGTACCCATCTGCCGACGACTCATCTGCTGTGCTCTGGCCTTGCGGGCACAACTGGCAAGAGCTCGATCCATTGCGCTCCTGGTACGTGCCGCGCGGGCAATCTGAGCACCGCGAGGACTCCTTCAGGCTGAATGTGCCTGGCGCACAGACAGTGCACGGTCCGGCTCCCAGAGGACCCTCTGTACCAGGCTCACATGGCAATGTGCAATTCCTGATTGAAATCGAGCCCTTTTGCTTGGTGAATGACTGGGACGGTGGGCATGCTGTGCAAGCGTCCTGGCCCACGCGGTCGCTATATGACCCTCGATCACATTTAAAGCACTGCGTCATACCAAGAGGTGTATAATATCCTAGCGAGCATGCTATGCAACTCATGGCACCCCGCTCATTTGAGTACGTGCCAGCTTGGCAAGGATAGCACGGCTGCAGCCCGTCGTAAGAAAAGTAGGTTGGGAAGCAAGGTTGCTTGGCCGTTTGGAATATGGAATTCTCGCCTGCCGCCCAAATCCCGGTGATCGGCTGAGGGTCTAATCCGTCTGCTATGAACTGCGTGTTAGGTACCTCTCTGACCTCATTTGCGTTGGCATTTCCCAGGTTCTCCTCGCGAGCAAGCTGGCCTAGATCGTTGATACCAAAGCTCCACAGCTTGCCACTTCCAGTAAGAACTAGGTTGTGATCACCACCGCACGCGAACGTAGTGACGTCTTGCGAAGTGAACGACTCAAGTTCGCCTATGATTTCTCTTGCATAATTCAGATCGGACCCGACTTTGTACATTTGTGCTGTGGACGCTATCATTGTTGGTTTTCCTAGGACTCCGGCCTGACCGTAAGAATTGTGCCCGGTTGCCCATAGCTTATTGTCATCGTCGAGCAACAAGGTGTGGAAATTACCCGCACACCCCGTCACCCACGTATCATTACCGGGTGTCGCAATGCGGCGAGGAATAGGGTTTGAATGGGCAGTAAGTTGGCTCCCAGCTGAGCCTAGCTGCCCATGCTCATTGCTCCCAAAGCCCCACGCTTTCATGCCCGCCGACCATGACGGTGAGCTTCGATTCTTCAGGTTCCCAAAAACAATAGTGTGATCATACCCCAGGAAAATCATGCTGTATCTAGCAGATTCCTCTCCGAGAGACGTGAGGAGCCGTGGCGCAAAACTTGCCGCATGAGATCGGTTGAAGGCTGTGCCAGTCCCCAGTTGCCCATGAGAGTCGCTGCCAAAGAGGAAAACGCGTCCTGCTTGATCAAGGAGGGCCGAATGACGGTCGCCAGCTGCCATGTCCTGCACCAGCGCCGAGTCAAAGACACCCGTCGAATGAACTAAGCAGGGCACACCGCTTCCTTCATCCGTGTAGGCATTGAATTCACACCCAAGTTGCCCGTGCCGGTTGGACCCAAAAGCCCACACGCGTGTGAGTCGGTTGATGATGTTGTATGTCTGCACTATCGAGTGCCTACTGCCTGCTGCGGCCTTGATAATGTACTCCCCGGCCAAGTCCGCATGCCGTGTGATATTTGTGGCGAGAATCAGCGGATACGGCGCGCCTTGCAGCGACGAGGACACCAGGGTCGTTGGCTCCGTGAAGCGCCCTGTGTCCGGCAATGTTCCCCCAGAGAATCCTAGAAAGGGGGCGATAGTGCTTGCTGCGAGATCTAGCAGGAAACCCGGCTGCAAAATGTCTACTACCACGCTGTCACCTTGCACGGTAGGGTAAAATGCAATGCTCGCAGGCGGCAGCCCGTTCGCTTCGAAGTGCCCTCGAATAACTTCATTCACCTTCGCTACCGAATAAACTCCATCGGGCAAGGTGACTGTCAAATAGCATATGCAAACAAGGATTGTCAGAAAAACAGCCCAGCAAGAGAACAAATCGCTGGAGTCGGGTGAACAAAAACAACCGTTATTGTTGTCGACAACGCCCCATGAACTCGGTGCCTCGTACTCCACCCATTCACCGGCAGAGGAGCAGGAGCAGTTGCCGTCGGAGTCAGCATGCGGAAAGGCACTGCCATCCTGACATGTTGCATACTTCCTGCGGGAGCCAGGCAGATTGATGGCACGACACGTTTTTGGTTGTCAGCTTCGCGCTCATCTCACGCGAGCATGGAGCTACAGCACATGATGAGATCGAGCGCAAGATTGCTCACCCGTCTGCGCGACAAGCACATACGTGGCTGGCACTCCCACACGTTCCTTCAGCTGTTTGCAATGATGCGAGCGGCCGAGCCTGCGTCGCGCGCTTGCGTAGCACGCCAGTGCTCATCGCGCACCACACCAACCGCTGGATTTGAGTGCTGTTGCATTCCGCCTTGCTGCTGTTTACATCTGCAGCGCACGGCAAGCTGCGAGACGCACAAGGGAAGTCCTCTCGCGGAAGCCCTAAGTAATGCGCCAGTGAATTGGTGCGATTGGGCAACTGCGAAAAGAGAATTTGAAAGCCGTCCCGCGCAATTTCGAAAATGATGTGATGGTTCTCGTCGACATACAGCTTGAACGCGTCGGCAAAGTCAGGGTCGTGATTTTGAGCAAGCCCTGTCTGGATGGCGAGCTGAACTTGGTCGAGCGTCTTGATGCCGGTGCCGACATCGATCTCGAAATATTGCACCTCATCTGCTGCACTCGCCATGTATCTATAGTGCAGCAGGTTGGTGCCCGCGTGCACGCTCAACTCATTTGGGAGACCTGATTTAAAATATTGTTCGTCCATCGGAAGGTTGTCTGTAAATCCAAGACGCGCATTGATTAGACTGTTTTGCAGTAATATCCGGCCTTTGACCCGGGGTATTTGGACCCTGACCTTTTCCTCGACCGAGTCGGGATTCTTTGCTATTCTGAGAAGAGTGTCGTGCCCATTCCCAAGTGCCAGTGCATTAATCGTTGCCACAAGCTCCTCGGGAGAGTAGGCTCCGGCTGGAATCAAGAGGTGAAATGTATTTGACATTCCGTCGCCGGTGCTGAAGGCCAAATACTTGAAGTCCAAGTTCGAGTCGTCAATGTGAATCTTGCTAGAGAAGTATTTGTACACCAGCACATTGTTGCCCAGTCGCGAGCTCACCTCCTTGAACACGCCAGCGGCCGGAATTCGAAAGGGCCGAAAACCCAGCATTCTCGCGATGCCCGACGAGTGATTGCGAGTGCCCACCATCAAGTCGAGTTGGTAGCCGGGGCGCATTACCGCAACTTGGATCGTGTCATTGGCTGACAGGGTGATCGAGACGGTATTGGGCTCCACTCTTTCGTTCAAGCGATCTTCGAACAGATCCCAGCTCACGTACGCCTTTGGCGGAATCGACACGTTGATCCGAAGGAAGCATGCGCAAGAATCATCCCACTTGGACAAAGCAAAATGACCTGCACCCTCCACCACCTCATTCCCATCCGCGACGGGAGGAAACAGAGCGCGAGACAAGAGTCTCGGCACGTCGCCTCGGTCGGCGGGACCTCTTCGCCCTCCTCCAAGCTGTCCATGCGAGTTGCTGCCCCACACCCACGCTTTTCGCAAGGGGTGAGTCCTAGTTTCTCCCTTGCTGTACGCGGTCCGCAGCGTGACATCGGCCATTGTCGCGTTTCGTTTTGTTTGCACTATCGTGTGTCCCCGACTCGAGCTTACGGACACAACTTCCTCGTGAGAAAAGCTGCTCTCCGCCAACTGCCACGTCCGTTCGGCGCCAAGTCAGTATGCGCTACGGCGTTGCGTGCCTCCAAGCGCTCCAACGCACAGCGAGTACAGACACTACTGGGGGCGCTGTAAACGAAGCAGTCGGTGGTGCCCTGTTGTTACCCGGATAGGTGTCGCGCTTGGAGACGGCAAACTAGGCCCAGAGGAGTATCCAAGCTGCCCCTCTGCACAAGGGCGACAACATTCAGCAATCGCCCCGAGTGCGCTCCTCCCAGCGCGAGTGAGCGCATTTGCAGACATGAGCCGCGCTCTCAGTCAAGTACACCCTCCTTGCCGTGCCTGAGTTGCTGCCGACGGTCCACAGGGGAAAATTGAAGTCGGCCGTCGACGCGGGTAGCAGCAGCAGGACAAAGGCCCAACAGAGCGTGCGGCTACAGTGCGCTCGAGACTTGTATGTCAGCGTTCCGTCTCCAGACACCTCACGGGCGCTGCCGCGCCGGTGCGCACCACGCGCACCATATGCCTGCCGGCGCGTCTGCGGCCCAGGCACACATGCTAGCGCCAGAGCGCAGGCAAAGGATCTGCGCGCCCCTCGGCTCTGCATTGCTGTTCACTGCCAAGGGGTAGCTCAACCCAAAAAAATCTAACAAGACCGTTACGGGGCGCGCCCTAGCGCTAGGACGTGGATTTGGCACCAGTGCGGATATTGCAGTATGGGTGCGGCAGGGTCGCGGGAAGATAAACCGGGGGGCTTGCTGGGGGAATGCTGCAGCAGCAAGCACGATAAGCCCGACAGAAATGACTCGGCGATACGCAGCGACCTCGTGCAACTTCATCACGCTACCATCGAAGGGGACGAGCAGTCAGTCCCCGACCCGTCTGTGAAGCCCGCGCTTGCAGCGTCTCGCTTGCAGGCTCGCCCTGCCCTCTGACTAAGCGTGCTCGCGGGCGCAGGCTGGTGACAAAAATGCTCACGGAGCGCCCGCGCGTTGTCAACTCCAAAGATAGCAAAGGCCGCACGTGTCTTCACCATGCGGTACTTCCAGACACACAGCGTCAGTGCCTTTCGTCCCCACTGATGTGCGGACGCGCTCCTGATCACGAATGCCCCGATACTGCTGCTCCCCGACAGGCGGCAAAAGGGCACGCCGGAATTACACGCATCCTTCTCCTGCACGGGGCTAATCCCTCTCTGAAGGTCGTTTCTGCAGACCGCACCCTGGCGCAGACTGAGTTGCACAGTGGTCGTGTGCACGAGCTATACCCTGGAGATCTCCACGCACTGTGCCCGCGCGGCACCCTTTGATCTGCACGCAGTTGATGCTTGCGCATACGCACGCATACGGGCGCTGTAGAGAATGACTTGCATGCTTGTGGGCGTCTCAGAATGCGAATGGTCAGACGCCAATACAGATCGCGTTGCTGGGGCAGAATCAAGAGGTTGCCGAGATCCTGATGACAACTTCTGCCAGTCCCTCTGCCCCTGTGAGACCGCCCGACGAGTGTGTCTCCCTGCGTGTCATGCACGCACACCTTCACACACCATGCCCCTCACGCCGCAAGATGTGCACACTTGTCCGCATTCTGCCATGTGCTCGAAACGGCGTCGTTTCGAGTCGCGTGGGCACACCCATGCACTGACTGCGTGTACATGACTTTGAAGCGCGGTCTCGCCCTTCCCACACAGCTCAACGGGCCATCCAACGGACCTCCCTATGCGCAATACGGAAATGGAAATGGCACAGGGCCTGGCCAAGGACAAGGAGTGGCCATGTACCCCCCCCACACCCTGGAAGTGGGTGCGGGGTCAAGGCTGGGAGCCCACAATGAGATGCCGTCCAAGGTAGCAGTGCAGCAGCCTAGGGCGCCTGTTCGCCTTGGAACAGCCGTGCCCTCACACTCCTATTCAAAAGGTTTGTATATGTATATGTATTGTATGTATTGGCATATGTATATGTATGTATGTATGTATGTATGTATGTATTTATTTGTGTATGTATATCTAGGGCGCCTGTTCGTCTTGGAACAGCCTTGCCCTCAAACGCCTATTCAAAAGATTTGTCACAGTGGACTTGCGTCAGCAGCATCAGGCTGCCGTGCTCAATATTCATGTATGTATATATGTATATGTATATGTATGTATATGTGTATGTGTATGTGTATGCATGTGTATATGTATATGTATACGTGTATGTTTCTGTATGTGTATGTATGTATGTATGTATGTATGTATGTATGTATGTATGAACTCTCTCTCTCACACACACGCACTCTCTCTCTCTCTCTCTCTCCCTCTCCCTCTGTCTCTCTGTCACACACAGGAGCGCCGACGCAACAGCTTGTCGCTCCCCAGCTCCCACCAAACGCGCCAATCATCCAGGTACATACGCCATACGTCAAAGACTTTCATTGTATGTATGCATGTATGCATGTATGCATGTATGTATGTATGCATGTATGTATGTATGTATGTATGTATGTATGTATGTATGTATGTATATATGTATGTATGTATGTATGTATGTATGTATGTATGTATGTATGTATGTATGTATGTATG
>Ga0115006_10001929_pt1 | contig 13344 bp, 17 predicted proteins | sample ArcOceMetagenome_3_FD_88943 | JGI IMG/M metagenome (GOLD analysis project Ga0115006, IMG submission 88943) | Marine eukaryotic phytoplankton communities from Arctic Ocean - Arctic Ocean- Svalbard ARC20M Metagenome | ecosystem: Environmental > Aquatic > Marine > Oceanic | place: Arctic Ocean...
GTGGAGAAGGACGTGAGGGCCGCGGTGGCGGCCGTCGCCGCCGCCGCGGACGCCCGAGACGACGACGACGCGCATCATCTCTCACTCCCAGCGACGGGGGGTAGCATTCCCGACGAGCTCTTCTCGCAGCCGGGCGCTCTCCGGACGCCAGCCTCACGCACCGATACGACGCGAGCGCTGGTGGAGGACATCGACCGGATCGTCACGGAACTCGCGGAGACGATGCTCGGGGGATGGAAAGGCACGCCGATCGTACACGGCCAACGGGAGGATCCTCGCAGGTCCATTCATGCGGACGGAAAAGACGCTGACGTCAGTCTAACTGCCCATACAATAGAAGACCCGCTGGATATCGAATTTATACACTGGGCTTCAATCGCCGCCGAGGACTTCGCCGAGAGGCTCTGTGATCCAGATGCGACGCTCACGATGCGCGAGTGCGTGGATCACCTGCTCACGCCCGTCGCCGTCGCGCTCGCCAACGCCGCGGCACGACGCGCGACAAGAAGAACCATCGACGGCCCGTCTTCATCTACGTCAAACGAAAATCGCAACGCCTGGATTGATTTACCGCCGAGGTGCGCAGTAGCCGCCGCGGACTGCTGCGAACGCGTGCACGGCATCGCGACCGATTTCCACCGGGAGGACTTCCGGAAAGCTTCTAGAAAAAAAGATACAGCTGTGTTCGGGTTTGGGATCGCGTCGCTCACGGGCGTCGACATATTTCCGGGCGGAGGAGGAGGCTCATCAACCGACGTGAATTCATCGCGAGAAGTCGCCGCCTCGAGCGGTTTAGGAGCGGCGGCGTTGCGCAAGGCGTGCGCCGAGGGTATCGTGGCCGCCGAGCTGCTCGCCGCGCAGAGAACCTCCTACGCCGCCGCGGTCGCGGACGCCGCTAAAAGAGGAATCACGCCCGGATTAACGCCAATTAGGTCCAACCCGCGGCCTGTTAATAGAGACGGAAACGAAAAAGAGGTTCGATACGCCGCGATGGGCACTGTGCGCCGGTGTGAAACGTCACAGCTGTGCAGACGAACGCTGGCGAACGCGCGAATCGTATCTGCACTGTCACCGATGGAAACGACGAAAGATAAAGGATCCCGGGGGAGGCACGAGGCTCATTTATACGCCGGTTCAATCGGAGGTTCCATCGTGGAGGGGAGTCAGGTGGCTAAGGATTTCACCAGGGAGGGCTCCGGTTTATCGATCGCGGTGGGTTTGGATGCTCCGTTTGAAACGGTCGCGACCGGGCCGTTTCACGCGCACTTCGTCGCCGCGTGCGGCGCCGTCGAACGCGCCCTTCGATCGTCCGGAACACTTACGACGTCAACGAAGGACTCCGAATCGAAGGACTTCATCCAAAGTTCTTCGTTGAATTCAAACGCTGATGAAAAAAAGAAATCTCGGTGGATGTCGCCGCCGACGTCGCCCGGGTCGAAGAAGAAGAGAACCATCGACGCGAGTGATGACGTGGACCGATGCTCCGCCGCCGCCGCCGCGAGGGTCATGCTCGCGGCGTCCAGGACCGTCCGAGGCGGCGACGCTCTCGAGTTCGTCCTAACAATGTTCCCGCCTGAAGATGGTGAGTTTATTTTGATTATCATATAGGCAATTATATATGCTGACGACGTGTTTTGTTTACAGATTTCGTCGTCGTCGGCGTTCAACCGACAGACGTCGCGAGGTTCTATGAGATACCGGCGATGTACCGACCGGTGGAGGTCGTGGTGACGCGAGATTTCGTGACGGTGAGTGAACTTATTTTTTGCCCTCTAACTGTTTGCCCGTACGAACTTTGTGTGTTTGCAGGTCACGGCGAGGGACGGCTTTCACGTCCGCAGGGTAAACGCCGGTGGCCACGCGGAGGACTGGTGCGCGGTTTGCGTCAAATGCGCGCAGGTGTTGGAACGCAGGGTGAATGCCCGTACGGATCCGTCGTTTAATCACGGTAAGGGAGTGGCCTCTAACTACTCGTTGGAGTTGGCGAGGACGTCCATCGGGCTAGACCCGGACGCGAACCGGAGACTCATGGACACTTATCCTAACACTTGAACCCTTTAGACTCTAGCTAGGCACGAGTAGTTAGACTATCTTGGTAGTACTATGAATACAATTAGCCAAATACCACGGTAATAAACAGTCGCCGCCCCTCTCGTGTGCCGTAGCCGACGCATCGGTCGGGATCACAGCATCTGCCGAAACTCCGGTTTCATCGCCGCCGCGACGTCGTGCTTGTCGTACCGAGGCCGCAGACGCACTGTGAACAAAACACGACTTCATAAGCCTTCTAATTGCCCATACAAAGATAAAAAGATGAACTCACCTGGAACGCAGAGCACTTCGCGCCACCCGCTCTTTTCAACCTCCACGCACGGCTTTCCGTCGGGACCCGGCTTGCCGTTGTCCCACCACCTGTGCAATTGGTACGTGGTTGACTCAGTGATTGGTCGGTAATTGGGTATTTGAGTATCCGAAACGGGGACTGTTCGGTAGCACTAGCGCCGAGGGGATACGCACCAGATTAAATCGGGGTGCGGCGGAGGATACCCCGGGATGAACGCGGCGCTTCCCATTCCCATCAGTGTCGATTCATCTTCCGTATCGTCCGTATCGTTTCCACCTTCTCCTTCGCCGACCCACACCTGCCGCGGGCTCGCGCCGTCGCCGTCGGCGTCTGTTTCGTCCCCGAGCCCCGATTTCTTTTTAATACGTTTCATACGAGTGTTCACCCTATGTCTCGTTCCTATTAGTGGTTTCGCCCCGAGCCTCTCCTTCGTGGTGACGTCCATGCACAGCCAGCACAGCGTGCTCACACCGAACGGCAGTAACGTCAGCCCACCCCACGTGAGAAATAACGAGTACACCAGGAGCACCCAGAGCTCCCAACCCTGTACAAAAATAAATCACGACGTCAGTCGAATTGCCTATACAAGTACGAAGGTATTGAATTAAACTCACCTTGGTGCACTCGGCTCCGTCGCCGATTGAAGCGTCGCACACTTGCGTTATCCTAACCACGGATGCCGCCGCGTAGGACGCGCACGCCAGCTATGGACGGAAAGGAGGGTGGTTAGGTCGTCAATTGGTTGGTAATTGGGTATTTGTATTTGGATCTTGTATGTGATTCTGACTCACCCCGGCGTACATGAGAAACGTCGCGAACCACCGCATGTTTTTCGCCGCGATGCAAGTTCCTGTAAACACAAATAAAACACGTCGTCTTTACAATTGCCCATACGTAAGATTAAAATGAGTTATAAAATAAACGTACCGAGCACCGGGCAGTGGTGATCGAAACGTTCCATGCAGTAGCCGCACTGCCTGCAGTGGCTCGCCCGTGGCGGCCGCCACACGTCGCACGTGGTGCAGTAGGTGTTGGTGACGCATCGAGCTGTAAACAAAACAACACGTCAGTCTAATTGCCCATACGGGAATGAAAAGAAACTCACCGTCGAACTCTGGGGTTCGTCCGTCGTACAGGCACGGTCCTTCCGGATCTTCGTGATGGAGAAACTGTGTTGGTGGGGGGAGGTTGGTCAGGATTGGGTGGTAATTGGGTGGTGATTCGGTATTTGAGTATGGAAGGGACGCTGCGTAGCACTCACCGCGGCTGGGAAGATGGATCGTATGGGTTGGCCGCGCCAGTCTTTGGCGTACCGCACCGCGAGCGCGATGAACTTCTTCATACGGCGCCGCCGACGACGATCATCACTGTCGGTATCGTCGGTATCGTCGGTGTCGTCGTTCGGGTCCGTGCCGTCGGATCTCAGCCGCTTGACGTCTGTGATGAACAAAACACACGCCGTCGTCAGTCCAATTGCCTATAGCACACTACGAAAATAAAAATAAACTCAAATAAAAAGAAACTCACAGACTGGTCGCCCCATGGAGAGATACTCCGCGACCGCCGGATCCACACCGTGCGGGTTGGGTTTGATCACCCCCGGGTCGGTGTAGTGCACGAGCGCCAGGCCGAGGCACACACCGCCCGCGAGCGCGATGGACCCCGCGCGCCACGACGTCTCAGATATCCATGAAGTCTCGCCCGTCCAATCCATCCGCTGTAAAATAAACAAAACCGGTGACGACGTCAGTACTCTAATTGCGCGTACGGGAGTTACGGGAATTATTAAAAATAAACTCACCCGGGTGACGCAAAATTCCTGCAGCACGTACGCGACGGCGACCCAGGCGGCGATGGAGAGGCATCCCGTCGGTTTGTCGGTCCACTTGACGAGCTTGGCGGGGTCCGGGGATGTCTGCGAGGGGATCACGCGCGCGACGTCGGTGGGCGCCATCGCGTCGTCGTCGTCGGTGGTGGTGGTGGTGATGGTCGGTGACACACGCGCGATCGACAACTGGGCACCTTCGTCATCTTTGACCAGTTGAGAAACTTCTCAACCCACAGCAACTCGGATTGTTAAATTTTTTTCTAAAAGTTAACGGCCACAGCTCCGTCCGGGGCATGCGTGCGACGGCGATGACGACGGTCACGCGATCCGACTCCGATCGGCCGCCGCGCGCCGATGTCAACAACGTGGAGGCGCGTCACGAGGACGACAAGGAAAACGGTGCCGTGAATACTGCGGGTGTGAAGCGCTCTCACTAACTGAACTAGCGGGAGGCGAGGCGAAGAGCCTCGTTATTCGACTCTCCATGAGTGTTGAGTGTTTACCGGGGCGAAGCCAGCGCGAGTACGAATCAACGAGGACGGCGGCGACGCAAGCCGCGACAAAGACGTCGCGGTAGCAATATGCTCCGCCGAGATTCAACAGAAAAGGTAATAATGCCTCGAAACTAACGGACTGCTTCGTTGCGCCGGAACTACGGGTGATTTCTCCGAAGTGGACTTCTCCGAGAGCGAGGACGATGATGAAGACGATGATGAAGACGAGGACGATCACGATGATGAAGAAGAGAACGATCACGATGATGAAGACGATGATGAAGATGAGGACGATGGCGGTAACGATGGCGATGAACCAACGGGTGCCTTCGATGGCGTTGCCGTTAGTCAGGTATACTTCAACTATGCACCGGATATTGAAAACTGGAATGTTGAATCATACGGTTGACGATCCACAGTATCCTTTCGCGTAAATGCTTTCGTCGTTTGTAATCGTATGACAACTCCTCTAGGCGCGCCCGCATGTCTTCACGCTGTGTCCGCACTCCCCGCACGCCTTGCACCTGTACACCCGCTTGGCCGCCCTCTCCGTCGTTCCCTCCGTCTCTCCCAACGCGGGTGGTGACTCACCGGACACCTTCCTGTTCTTCGAGCCCTTCGGTCTGCCGCGGCCCCGCTTGACGACACCCGCCTCGGCCGGAGGAGGAGGCTCGACGTTTTCTTTCTCCTCATCCTTAGCCTCACCATCAGCCTCACCCTTAGCCCCAGCCATAGTCTCGACCTCAGCCATAGGCTCGACCTCAGCCATAGTCTCGACCTCAGCCATAGCCGCATCCTTAGTCTCGACCTCAGCCATAGTCTCGACCTCGACCTCAGCCTTAGCCTCAGCCTTAGCCTCAGCCTCCGAGCGCCGCTCCCTCATCAGCGTCCTCTTGTTCTTGGATCCCTTCGGTCGCCCCCGCCGGCGCTTGACGACCTGCGCCGTCTCCGCGGGCACCTCGACGTTAACCTTCAACTCCTTTTCCACCTCCATCACTTCTTCCATCTCAATCTCCATCTCCATCTCCATCTCCTCATCCTCATCCTCTTCCTCGAAGACGATGTCGACGCCCACTGTGAACAAAACAAGACGTCATACTAATTGCCCATACGGAAATAAAAAGAAACTCACCCTCTTCGAAATCTTCGTCGGATTCATCGATCGCCTTTCGTTTGTGTCCGGACAAATGTGGCCGTCCCCGCCGCTTCTTCCGTTCAACCCCCACAGGAATCGAACCCACGGCCTCGCCGACGCTCCCGGGCGACTTACCGGCCGGGATGACGGGCGACGACGATCGCGACAACGACCGCGCGCGTTCCTCCACAGCCTCCGTCGCGAGCGTCTCCAAACCGGGCGAGCTCGGAATCTTAAACTTGTTGAACTCGTTGAACTTGTTGAACTCCGTCGGCGTCACATCGTCATCCTTTGAATCCTTTGACAGGTCCTTTGAAAGGTCCTTCTCCGATGATGGATCGATCAGGATGACGCCGCCGCTGACGGCTTCGGCGTCGCCGAGGCTGAATCGCGGCGGCGGGTTCTTCTGGCAGATCCGTTTGGGCCTGTTAACAAAACACGACGTCATTCGAATTGCCGATACCACACGTAAATAAAAATAAACTCACCGCTTGTGCGATCCGTTCCCGGCGGCTCCGGTGCTCGGGACGGATCTCGGCTGAGATGCCGATTTGACCCCCGTGTCGCAGCTGTCCTTGCCGTCGCTGCTCATTCCAGTGCTCATTCCGAGGATGCGTTCGCCGGATGACCCGCCAGAGCCTCCAGATGACCCGAGGTGTCTGTCTTCTTCATCCGGCCTGCCGTCGATCGATCCCTGGACGGCGCCGCCGCGGCGTGCGTACGCGTCCCCCGCCGTCAATCGATCCCTAGCCGGCGCCGCGGGCGTGTACGGGAGCATCGCGCGCACGGGCGTCACCGCGACCGTCATCACGGACTGGGACGACGACTCCGTTGCTTTGCGCTTCAGATCTTCAACTTCGACGCGAAGCTTCGCCTCGGCAGCTTCGGCGTCCGCGAGTTTGCGTTTGAGTGTGTCGATCTGGTACTGCGTCATGTGCTTCTCCGCGTCGAGCTCGGCGGATCGCGCCGCGGCGGATGAGAGCGCGGCGTCGCGCTCGGTCTCGATCGCGGCGAGCCTGTCCACGTGCATGGTGACGACGCCTCTGTACTTGGAATTCTCGTGTTGCGCGATGGCGAGAGGTTCGTGCGTGGGATCCGTCGTCGTCGCGCGGTGGTTGTGTTTGGAGGCGACCATCGCCGCGTTCCGCGCGCGAGTGGCGTCCAGCTCCGCCTTCATCCAGCTCTTTCCCTTCGGCATGGATGTGATCCGGAGCCCGGTGCGTGCGCGCGCCGGGGGTGATGTTGCGCGCCGGTTATTTGAATTTGAAGTTGAAGTGAAGTTCAAAAATCGCATTGACAGTTCCGAGAAATAATTCCCCGTGCGAAGCAGTCAAGCGTGCTGAAATAAGAGGTATACAAATGCGGCGAGCTTATTTTAATGTTCGTATAGGCAATTAGTATCACGGCGTGTTTTTTTGCTCATCTCGTGACGAGCGAGGCACGATTATAAAAAAAGAAAGTTCGTATCTCTCGCCCTCATCAGAGTGAGCCGCGCGCGCGGGGCGGGATGCCGCCGGACAACCCGCTGGCGCGCATGTGGGCGAACAAGCTCACCGCCGCCTCCGCTCCCCCCATCGATGACCCGCCACCTCCTCCGTCCCCCACCGGCGCCGACTACGAGCGCGAAAGGGACGCGCGCGTCGCACGCAACCGCGCCATCATGCAAGAGCTCGGCATAAACAACCTCGCCGCCTCCATCACGGTTCCATCACGCGCCGAACCCAAGCGTAAACGACGAACGACGGACGCGTCCAACACAGCTGTGCGGCGAGGGTCGGCACCCACCTCGGCACCCACGCGACGATCCACGCGGTCCACGCGGCACACCGGACCGTTCGTCGACGAAGTAAACGCCGACGCACTGCGCGCATCTGGACTGCAACCGCGGGGTGCCCAGGTGGGTGCCCACCCCCGCACAGCTGTGCCGTCCCATACCACCACGAACGGAAACCACGAAGATGACGAGGAGGATCCGGAGGAGAAAGAAACGTTCGACGACAGCGGGGTGCTCCGATATACCGCGTGGACATCCACCGAAGAAGGACCATTCTCGGTGAGTTTATTTCTATTTCAAGTTTATTTTTATTACCGTACGGGCAATTGTACTGACGCCGTGTTTTATTTCCAATCACATCGTGCACAGATCTCGGCTACTGATCGTCGCGACGACGACGCGGAAAACGACGCCGACGCCGGTCAAAAACGGTCAAAAAAACGGCCGCCGCTGCTCGGGTTCGCCGAACGCCCCGTGCGCTTCATCGACGGCACGTGCAAGAAAGGTTTCTACTCCATCGACACCACTCGTCACGGTAAATACTCTGTGCAAACGAAGAAGATCGGTGACGAGTCGCCCGGCGCCGGAGCGATGACGCCGAGCCCTCGACCGGCGCTGCTGGCGGCGGGAGGCGACGGCGGACGATGCGCGGTGTTCGCGCTCGGTACCAGAGGTCGGAGGTTCGAATCCCACGGGGGGCGAACAACGAACCACCCACACCGTCCAATGGCACCCAGCGGTACAGACAAAGTCGAAGTCGAATGTGACGAAGATGACGATTGGTGAGTTTATTTTAATTCCCGTCGTATGGGCAATTTGTATGACGTCGTCGTGTTTTGTTCACACAGGGAAACGGACGAAGAGACGGGACGAAGAATCTCGTACAAATCGCCGCTGCTGTCGTGGACCGCGCACCGAGGCTGGTGTTCGCAAACGCAGTTTCCCCACCACCGGTTACCACGATTAGCATCCAAAGACGACACCGCTTCGCGTACCGGTACGTCCGCCGGGAACGCTAATACTAATTCGTATTTGCTCACCGCGGGCGGTATGGACGGTACCGTGTGTTCGTGGGACTTGTCCGGTGAGTTTATTTTTACTTTCGTATGGGCAATTGGACTGACGTCGTGTTTTGTGTACAGTCAAGTCCAACGCGACGGGCGCTCCGAGGTTAGCGTGGAGGCTCGACGCCGGCCGAGGCTCCGGAGTCTTCTCGATGCACCACTGGAACGACGAGCTTCTCGTGGGATGCAAAGACTGGACCGTGCGGCAGGTGAGAGTTCATTCTTTTATTCATGACGTAGGCGCGATTTATAGAATGACGATGTTTTGTTCACAGTGGAGTTTACCGGAGGATGCCGTCCGGGGCGCGAAGGTCGGCGGTTCGAACCCACCCGGTGCCAAATTCGATGCACACGTCCGCGAGTACGACGATCTGCACCGCGGCGTGGTTCGATGCGTTCGATGGAACACGCCCGACGTCGACGACGTGATTAACGATGAATCAACGATGAATAACAGCAACGGACTCGGCGGCGCTTTGTTCGCGTCGTGCGGCAACGACGGGTGCGTCGCGGTGGTGGACACGCGGCTCCCGACGAACCGCGCGAAGGTCGCGGGCGTGGACGGCGCGCACGGGGGCCGAGCGGTCAACTTTGTCGAGTGGGGACGCGGAGCCGGATCCGCTTTTTCGCCGGGGGGGGAAATAAAAAACACAAAATCTCTTTTCCATTCGTCGCCGACGTTGCTGACGTCGGGCGCGGATGCCTACGTCCGGCTCTGGGACCTCCGAGCCCTGGCCGCACCTTTGGACGAGGCACTGCACCAAAAAAGTAACGGCCAAAGTAACGCACCGTTGGAAATGTTCCGCGAGTTCACCGGGCACCACCGAGCCGGGACGACAAAGCCGAAGACGATCACGCGAGCCGTCTTCGTGTTCGACTCCGCCGACGACTCTGTACGCGAAGCCGAGTCGACCCGGAGTGCTAATTGTGGTATAGATTTAAATAGCGGAAATAGCGACGGCGGCGGCGTGTACGTGGTGACACCCGGGGAGCGGTCCCGCGCGGTGTCGCTGTACAAGGTCAGAGACGGCTCGGCTGGGAATGATATACGTACTTGTGTGGGTAATGAGGCGGGCGACTGCGTGAGTCGGGGCGAGGTCGGATTTGATCCCACCGCGGTGTTCGCGCGTGGTTCGTTGAGCGACGAAGACGCGGGGTTCGGGTGGAGCCTGGCGCTGGCGAACAAGGGGGAGGTGAGGGTGTACGGAGCGGTGCGCGAGGGCGGCGGATCGGCGGGGCGATGAAGGTCACGACGAAGATCACGATGAAGGTTACGATGAAGGTTACGCGCGAAAAGGTGCTTCGGAAATGGGTCGTTAGCTCGAGTCCTTCTAGCTAGATGATACATCAGATTCGAATGAAACACGCCGGCCGCTACCGCCGGAGCATTCGCCACACCGCCAGCAGCAAAATAACCACCGCCGACGCTCCGACCGCCAAATCCCCGTCCACCACGCCAACCGACGATCCTTTTCTACCGTTTTCCACCCCGCCTGTAAACAAAACACACACGACGTCGTCAGTCGAATTGCCCATACACGAATTAAAAATAAACGTACCAAGCCCGGGTGAAAACGAGAACCAATAGGCATTTGGGTCACCCGGCGCGTTATCCTCCGGCCTGTTCGGCGACGTCACCCAGTGCACCACCGGCGTCCCGGGCGGCATCTCGTCGCTTTCCATACCCCAATTAGCGTCCCCGCCCGACACCGCTTCGCCGTACGCGTCCTCGACGGCGGCGTCGCATTTACGCAACTCGCGCGTGGAGAACCAACGCGAGCGCTCGTTGACCATCCGCTCGATCTTTGACACGTCTTCGTACGCGTATCCAGTCACGATGACGGGCGCGCCGGATACGTCGTCGAACCTGCCCACGGTCCTCGACCCGTCAATCAGATCCAACCTCGGCGACAACAGATTAAGCATCGTCCTGTTAAAACAAAACACGACGTCAATCAAATTGCCCATGTGAGAATTATAAAATACACTCACCTTCGCCATTGGCATCCCCACGCGTCTGCGTTGAATAGGATGACCATGTCCGGTAAGCGCTCGCGCGGATCGTCCAACCCTCGTTCGAGGTTCGCGGGTACGTACGCGCCGCGGACGAACCGCGTGTCGCATCCGTCGACGTGATCTTTCGGCGGATCTTCGTCCGGCATCTCCCTGCCGACCAGGACCATCGTCGTTTTATCTGTAAATGTTAAACAAAACACGTCGTCAGTCCGATTGCCCGTACGGAGACAAAAATAATATTCTGTAATGTAAAATAAATACAAATAAACATACCGCACGCGTGATGGCCTGCGTATGGCCACGCGACTCTGCCCTCGATCTTCGGCACGGACCCGACGACGTGGACGATGAACCGGCCGTCGCCCGCGAGCGAACGGCGGTGGACCCTGACCGCGGACTGCAGGGTCGTGAGGAAGGACCGGGACGGAGCCGCGAGGTCTTTTTGCCTGCGGTGGGCAGAGTCATCGCCGCTGGCGAGGAGGACGGCGCCGTCGGTGCGCGCCCAGTCTGATCGCCCATACGAGTTGGGACGCGGCGCGAGAAGGAGCGTGAGAAGGAGGAGGAGGATGGCCGACGCGCGGGTCATCGTCGCTGGCTCTCGAAGATAGTTTGCGCCCCTCGGAGTGATGTGGGGGCTGAGAGGTGTGGGGGCTGATGACATCGAGATATACTGAAACTTTGTTTCCTCCGAGAAGGCACTGGCGCGCGAAAGTTCCGTTCGTCAACGCCGCCTCGCCACACCGCCACACCGTCTCACGGGCGAGCGCATCGCCGAATAACCCACCGAGCCGCGCGCGCATGCGTCTCGATAGCCCATCCCCCCGCCGATAACGACACGCTCCGACCCGCGGTAGCCCGAGTGCCGGCGCAGGCCGCCGAGGGGGTGCAACCAAGTCAAATCAAAAGGCGCTCTTTTTCTAATAAGCGACTCACGGACCCCACCCATGTCTCCGTCGGAAGGCGGCGGCATCGGGCGACGCACGAGCGGGGGCTCGCACCTCGAGCGGATGGCGTCCCTCGTGGACTACAGCAGCAGCGACGAATCGGAAGGCGACGCGTGGCATCCAAACCCCGGCGACCCCCATCATCATCACACGAACGCCGGCGACGACCGCTTCGATGAAGTCCCGCGCACGTCCGCGTCCGCTTCGCCAAACCCGCCCCGTTCCCACCCGTTCCCGCCTTTCGCCGCGCGGATGGAACGATCGGGGTCACCGATGGACGTCGGATCCCCGCCGCGATCTCCGGCCCAGACGCACGCGTCCGCGTCCAACGAAGGCATCCCACCCGTCGGCACCATGAGGTGAGAGTTTATTTTAATCATTACCTACACGGGAAATTTCACTGACGACGTGTTTTGTTTACTTGTACATACAGCTTCAACCTGGGATCTCATTCGTCGACCTCGCCGCTGGGCCCTTCACCGTCGGGATCCGGGTCGCACCGACGCCGACCCACCGCGACGAGCGCCGCGCGCTCACCCACCGGGTCACTCGGCGCGTCGTCGGCGTCCAGGCTGGCGTCCAGGCGCGCCGCGAACAGACGCGCAGCCACCGGCGGAGCCGCCAACCCATCATCTTCAACTTCGTTTTCGACCGTTCCATCCTTCGGGACTCCGTCGATGGACACGCCGGATTCGCCCCCGCCCTTCGACTTCTTCTCCCCGAACGGCGTGGAAACGACGACGACGGGTGGGGGGTCGGGTGGTCGTCGACGACGCGGGTCAGCGGCCGTTGGGTTCCCACCGGCTTCACCAAGTCCAATGCCAATGCCAAACACAAATCCATCGCCAAACACAAATCCATCGCCAAATCCAATGCCAATGCCAAACACAAATCCAATGCCATCGCCGAACGCAAACGCAAACGCGTCGTTCGCGTCGGACGTCTCGAGCGGAACACCGCTGGGCGGCACGTTCGCGATGGGCGCGTCGACCCCATCGTCCAATCGACGCACTTCCCGTCCCGCGGGGACCAACAGCGCCAAAAGCGCATCCGCAGAGAGGACGTTTGAGGTGCGTATCTTTCAATTCTCGTATAAGAGTATATACATGGGAAATTGCAATTAGTGGCTGACGCATTGTTTTGTGTACAGTTTACGCCGCCGCCGCCGCCGCCGTTCGCGGCTGCGACGCCCGTGCCCGGGTCCGCGCCGCCGGTGCGTTTCTTTTCATCTTCGTACGGGCAATTAGAGCGACTGACGGGAAAGTGTTTTTCTATTTTTTTTTTCACAGCCGGTGACGATGCCGGACATTCCGAGCTTCGCGGGGTTCAACCTCGGCTCGTCGCGTAGCCCAGCCAAGGGGGGCGGGGGCAAGTCCAGGTCAAACTCCAGGTCAAACTCCAATCGGCAAACTGCATCCAACCGAAGGTACGTTCTTTTTAATTCACGTATACATGGGCAATTCGTATGACGTCGTCGTGTTTTTGTTTACAGATCCAACGCCGGCGATTCGAGTCGGTCGCCGAAGACGAAGCCCGCGCCGGTCGTCGACGCGTCACCGCCGTCGTCCCCGGACGTAGGGTCCGCGTCGCCAAACCCGGCGGACTACGGCGCCGATCGCGGCCCCATCAGACGAGCGCAGCGGCCGCGCAACAACAACAGCCCCGCCGGATCTAACAACAACGCCGATAATCGTAACGACTCGAGGCCGAGGGTTAACGTTCGATGGGAATCGACTTTACCGCGA
>Ga0115006_10001932_pt1 | contig 13335 bp, 13 predicted proteins | sample ArcOceMetagenome_3_FD_88943 | JGI IMG/M metagenome (GOLD analysis project Ga0115006, IMG submission 88943) | Marine eukaryotic phytoplankton communities from Arctic Ocean - Arctic Ocean- Svalbard ARC20M Metagenome | ecosystem: Environmental > Aquatic > Marine > Oceanic | place: Arctic Ocean...
TCTTCAACTGTTCTGTGAAGACCTTGAATTTGTTGCTCGTCGTATACGCGACGACAGAGAGTCCGCCCTTTGGTACGTTGTGCTGGACGAGGAGTTTTCCGTGCATTTTAAACATCAAATCAACATTGTAAGAGGACAGGGGAAGGGCAATCTTTGCCAGTTCGAGGTTCTGCTCGTTAGGTTTTAGGTAGTTCCTGTCCGCCAGTGCGTTGAAGAAGTCATATGCCACATTTTCCTGCCAGCACTTTTCTGGAACGAGGGAATTTGCCAGACACATGGCAGCCTCGTCTGGATTGTCAATGTCACAGCTTGTCAAACGATCCGAGTGGAACGCTTCAGCGCAGTCGGCAATGTGGTTCTTGAAATAATCGACGTGATCTTGAGTGACATCGTCACAAGATGTCAGGTTCGTGATGGTGGCAATGTAGTTTGGAATGCTCCTGCTTTTGCAGCATGAAGTTTTCTCATATTCCCAGTTCCCGAAAGAATCCATATTGCCAAACACCTTGACCTTGCAAAGATTGGGGTTGTATGCTTGGGGGGAACCAGAGCTATCTGTTGACGTAGTTCGAATATCTTTGTCGATCAAACACATTGTTTGTATGTTTTCGAGGGACATCAAATCATCACCGTCGGAGGCTTTCATTACGATTTCCACCGGGGCGGTGCTGTCGACTTCTGCGACCAACCCTGTGCAGTAAACTTCGTCCCTTGTGGCTAGAAGTGAACGGCCAAGTTCGTCTTCCTGAAGTTCTTGCTGAAGATAATCATAAGGGTGGGCGTCAGGAACGTTAAGATTGACGGAGATGTCGATGGGGTTGTTCTGTCGTGGGAGGGTGCCCTCATTGAAACGAAAACCGTCGACGTAATCACTGATAGGGGAGTAGTAAGCGTTAGGAGGGCGAACCTGCGCAGGTCCAATGTCGTCCTCCTCCCCTGACAACGCTCTGCGAGTGTTATTTTTCCTCCATAGCCACGCATCGTAGTTGCAGAATTCGGCATCCAAGTCCCCGTCAAAGTCGAAGTCATAGTGGTTCGCCACATCGTCGTCTGAAGTGCCCCCACCCCACGTGTGCCAGCTTCGTTTCTGGTAGGGAAAGGATGAAACCAATCCTTCGCACTGAGCGGTCAGAAGGTGCCTTTCGTAGGCGCGGGCGGCCCCGCTAATCTCGGTTCCCCTTGGCTCGAATCCCTTGTCTGCCTTGTCGAACTGGGGATAGTCGTCTCTCACAATAAAGCCGAGGGCGGCCATTAGGAGCATGAGAGAACAAGAAAGGAAGTAGCAAGAGATTGGGTTCTCTGTGATAAAAATTGAGTAGACAAGAACGCGGCGGGAAGGTTTGACGTCGGACTCTTCGAAGCCGCCAATGGAAAGCCTCCTCTTCTTTCCCTTGCCTCCCTTGCCTCCCTTGCCTCCCTTCCCCCCCTTGACCGTGGCCCGCTTCTTCTTCCTCTTCTGTCCGGCTTCTCCCTTCACCCTGTGGTCCTTCGCGTTTCTACTCCTCATCTCGATCCCGGATCCTGGGGGGGCAAGAGGAGCACAAGGAGGAGCAGGGGGGGGAGCAGGAGGAGGTTTGCCACTCTTCACGGGGGGCTTGTCATCGAACTCGTCCTCGGAATCGTCGTCGAACTCGTCGCCTGAGTCGCTGTCTGGGGCTATGACCGGGGGTTTAGGCGCCGAGGCCATTTTCTCCTTGGATTTTAGGTCCCTCACAGATCCAAATTGTACCTTGGACGTTCGCTTGCTTGAAACAGCGTTCAAGCCTCTGCCCCTCCCCGCAACAGGCGCCTTGTTAGCTCCTCTACCTGCTCCTCCCCTCCCTGCTTCTCCCCTCCATGCTCCTCCCCTCCCTGCTCTTCCCCTCCCTGTACCCCTTTCAGCCCCTCTCCCGGCACCCCTCCCGGCAGTAACTTTCGGCTTCGGAGCAGGAGGAGGGGGGACAGATCCTTCTGAGTCTTCTGACGGTAGAGGGGGGCGAGGTGGCGGGGCTACTAGACTGGACGCGGCAGGATGAGGTGGTGGTGGGACATCGTCGTCTGAATCATCAACAACAGGAGGGGAAGGAGCAACGCTGTTCTGGGCGGCTGGATCCACAAAGTCTGGAGGCTTTTCCCATTGAGACGTTCCAGTGATGTAATTCTCGTAGTAAGGGTAACCCTCCGCGGTGTGCAATAGATTCCACACCATGTCGATAAACTAGGCGTGTAAAAGGCTCAAAGAGTATGGTGCACCCTGGGAGTTATTTCAGAGGATAAATTTGGAACGTTGAAATTTAGATGTCATCGTTTGTGCCTCAGCGCGCTGGTGATGTGAGAGAGTCTGATGATGATGCTTTGCTGATGGCCAAGGCGAAGGAGCTCCAAGAGAGGGCGAGGTGTAAGGCAGAATCGCTGGAGAAGTTTGAGAAAAGCTCCAAGAACAGGCAGGAGTACAGGTGAGGGGGTCATTTCCGGACAGTGTGGAGTCAACCTCGTAGCTAACACGTCTGCAACAGGGTGAAGACGCTCCACAATGCCTGTACTCATAACGGTCTCACAGACGATGTCTCTAACATTCTTATGATGGTCCAAGATGGCGTTGACATCGATGGGGAGTGGCTTAATAGGGGTTACGAAGAAGCTCCGTCGACGGCGATCTACCGTGCTTCAAGGACGGGACACACGAGAGCAATCCAATGCCTCATACAGCACGGTGCAGATTTTGAACGAGAGCGTCCCGACGGCAACCGCCCTTTACACGTGGCTGCGGCCTTCGGACATTTCGAAGCGATGGACTATCTCGTTTCTCAGGGGGCTGACTTCACCGCTAGGAACAAGGCTTCGCAAAGCCCCTGGCTCTTGGCTTTCGAACGTCACGATGACAAGGGAAAGAAATGCCTAGCTTCTCTCGAGAAGGAGGGCGCTGAAGTTGAGGAGAAAGAAAAGTGTATCGTACAATAAATAAGCTCCATATTCAATATTAGAAAACCTGGTTTCGTATATAATGGGCAGGTTGGCGAAATTTTGAGATGTCGTTCCCAACACTACCAAAGGCTTTCCGTAGCGGACTTGACTACTCCAGATAAGGGAAGACGTACTTCTCGTAGATTTCCTTGGTGTTGAACCACTGGTTGTGTGTAACCCCGTCAACAACGTTGAAAATCAAATCACCCCTCTCGTTCATAGTCTTCAATCCGAAAGTATCGTCAATGTAGACAGATTGGTCCTTCATCTCAACAAACTCGCCAGTAGTGTTGTAGTAGGAGAAGACAGCTGCCTGCCACGGGCCTATACCCCCGTCGTACGTAACACCGTCGGCCTGGGATCCGACAACAAAGATGGCCTTGTTGAGACTAAGGAAGTTCTCCTTGAACTCGTCCTTCTTGTCGTGGTCAATGAGACCGTTGTACTTGGGAAGGAAGGTATTCTTGGAAAGGTAATCGTCAACATGGTAAGGGTCACTCCACATGTTTGCTACGCTCAAGGAAAGCTGCATGGGTGAGGTGTAAGCTAGGTGATAAATTTCCTCTAAGGTGAGCTTTTCGATACTGTCCGGAAAAAATTCGAAAAAGGCCTCGTCGTAGACTCCCATCTGGGGTCCAGCCATGCTAATCAAAGTGTCAATGTTGTGGTCGGACATGTACTCTGTAAGGCAGCGACAGATGAGAGCCCCCTGAGAGTGGCATACCAAGTGATAGCCGTCCTTGTAGGTGTCGGGATCGTCTGCGGCTATCTTCTCAATGTCCTTGGCAATGTGCTCCACCTGATAGTTCAAGTTTGGAAGAGATCCAGGGATGTCCTCGAAGACTGCCAGGGCAGTTGCCACGGTCCCAGGGTGATCGGCCATCTGGAGGGGCGGGAGGGGGGAGAAGGTTAGACGAGTTGCTGACGGGACCACAATGAAGGGGGGGGGGCCATTTGGGGGGAGAGAATAATGGCCATTAGGAGTGATCGGCACGCCGACGGCCTGAGAATTCTAATTCACTTACAAGGTCAGCGACGAAGTTCTTGTACTGGTTAGCATCGCCACTGATCCCGTGGAGAACCAAAACTGGCTTGTACGCCGCCACTGTCGCGAGAAGAGCCAATAACTTCCACATCGTTTTCTGAACGTTTGAGACAGTGAGTTACAGGTAAATTAGTCAATGGAAAGAAACAGAGGACGTGGTCGTTATGCCCCCTCCAGCGATGGGGATGCAATGCGCGGAGTTTTTGGTGGAATGCCTTCGGGTGTACAATATAACAGTGAGAAGAGGGCGAGTTTGGATGGCCTCCAGGCAAGACAACAGGCGGTGGCACTGGCATTTGAGAGGCAGCAGAGGGAGAAGGCGCTGATGGCCGAAAAGAGCAGGCTCGCGAGGAACAGAGGGGGCAATCCCTCCAACCCCGCCGTGCCTGAGAGCTCCATATTCCCCAGTATCAGCCCCAGGAACGCGGCCCCACCCTATCCGCCGGCAGTTGGTGGGAGGTATGGAGCGAGGCCGCCTGTTCAGCAACCCCCTCAACAGGCCAGTTCGAGGTATCAAGCGCAAGATGATGCTCCCGAAGCTCTGAGGAGCGTCCCTTCCTCCGAGGGGGACAACAGTAAACTTTACGAGCTCTTGTCCTCAATTTCCTCCAGGCTCAACAACAACGACGACATCGTTTCGACCGTTCAGACTCATCTTTCTAGTCTACATAATGGCCAAAGCAGCATGGAGATGAAGGTTTCGTCGCTTCCGACGATGAACCAGCTTGCTGACCTGAAGCAGCAACTTGAGAGCAACACTGTGCTCATGAATGAGGCCGCCAAGAAGAGTAACGAGGCAATGATGGAGGCCAATAAGTTAGGATTGCAGCTCTTTGAGCAGAACGCGCAGCTGAATCAGCTGTCGGAGCTCGGCAAGGATTTCGAAAAGTCCTCCATGCTCCTCGACGCCCTGAGGCTGAACGTGGACGAGATTAAGTCTTCACAACCCATGATCAAGTCGATTGACAACGAAATTTCCAACTTCAGGAGGGAGTTCCACACTCGCCTTGCGGACGAATCCGAGTTCAGGGACTCGGTCAACAAGAAGAACCAGGTTCTCTTCAACGAGCTTGTTAGGCTCGGGGAGGGAGTCGAGAAGGACCGAGGGAGCAACAGGAGCGAAATCGCAGAGATGGCAAGTATTCTCTCTGGAATGGAGAAGAGAATGAAGAACGCCGAGGAGGGCTTGGATAGAACAGCCAAGGCTCACGGGGGGAAATTGGTGAACATTGATGCCAGCGTGAACAACCTCGAGAACGCGATCCAGAGCTTCGGGAGGGACGTCCAGCAGATTGCTGGCAGCCTCGGGGAGGAGAAAAAGTCCAGAAAGAACGCCGTGGACAACTTGACTTCTGCCTTGGACGAAGTTAGGGGCGCTGTCTCGGACAGGCTCCAGGGCGTGGTGGCGAACATCGACGGTAAAATGTCGACTGTTGAGGAGCACATCAGGAGCACCGTTGATTCCGTGCGGTCTGAGGGAGAAAGGGGGAGGTCTATGATTATTGAGGAGCTCAGGGCCGTGGCTAAGTCTGTCGGAGATGAAGGCGCGAACAGGACCGCCTTGGGCTCAACTCTTGGTATCCAGATCAATACCGTCGGGGAAAGCGCGAAAGATGACATCGCTAGGCTTCGTTCCGATATGCACGGCCAGATTGACAAGTTGAAGGCAGAGGAGAGTGAGTTGGCAAGCCAGAACATGAAGCAGCAGGAGGAGCTCAGGTCCCTCGTTGCGCAGCTGGAGAGGGAAGTTTTCGAGACACACGGAGCGACCAACGCAAGGGTGGACAGGACGAGGGCGGCACTTGAGGAAGTGCTAAGGGCGGAGATTCAATCGAGGCAAAGTAATTTCTCCAGCCTGGAGGGAAGGGTAAGAGAGATCGTGACGGACTGCATGACGAGTTTGGACTCGGTCAGCAAGGAGTCGAGGATGGCGGTCGATGCGCTTGTGAACAGGGTGAACACTTTGGAGGTTAGCATGACTTCTGTGATTGAAGGGAAGATCATGGTCGTTGAGGAGGCCGTTGCGGCTAGACAGAACGAACAGGAGAACGTCAATACCAGCATACACAATGATATTGCCTCCATACGCGTGTACGAGGAGGAGGAGCACAGCACGAGGGTGCTGAAGGAGACGGAGATTGTTGGGAGAGTCACCGTTGTTGAGGAGAGGGTGGAGGGTGAAATCGACGACGTCAGGCAAAGAGTCGAAAGGGCCAGGACGGAAACTGCCGAGCAGGTCAGGACACTAGAGGACGCGGTCACTAAGAGGTGCGACAATGCGGAGGAGAAGGTCATTGAGGTGAAGAACATGACGGAGGAGAACGAGATCACCATTGAAAGCCTGACCGCCACGACCAACAACAACTTCAAGATGGTCAGGGAGGATGCTGTGAAGAGCAAGGGCATGATTAAGATGCTCGAGAATGATGTTAGGGATGTGGACGATAAGGTGAGGCTGAGGGAAGGAGCGCAGAGAGCACAACGAGCGTAGAGAGCGCAACAAGCGTAGCGAGTCACAAGCACATAAGTTTAAAAATGGCGTGAGATTTCGAGAGAGATAAGCTAACCCTCGTACTCGTCGCTTTGCTGCTCGCAGATTTCGGTGAACAATGTGATCACCACTGGGATCGACCTTGTGGTGGGGGGCATCGAGAAGGAAGAAAAGGAGAATGACGAGATGAAGATGAAGTGTTACTTCGAGGAGTACGTGAGGGAAAGCGAGAAAAAGCTAGTGGCGAAGGAGGAGGAGAGGGAGAGGCTCATGGAGCAGCAGTTCCAGGATAAAATGAAGAAGATGGAGGAGGACCACATGAAGAGCATGGAAGTCATGCAGAACAAGTTCCATGAGGAACTCGCAGAGGAGAAGAGGCTTGAGGCCGAGGCGAACAAGACCATCAAGAGGGAACTATTTGAAGCTGTGGAGAATGACAGGGTCATGAGCGTGGTAGGGTTGGTCTTATCAGACACCGTGGGGAAGGTCGTGGAGATTGCAAAGGACGAGGAGATGGCGGAGGCCATGGAGATTGCCAAGAAGGAGAGGGAAAGGCTCGGGGCGGACTTGGCCTTGGAGAGGGAAAGGGCGACCAAGGTGGGGAAGAAGTTGGAGAAGCTGGAGGACATCGTCGAGGAGAGGGAGAAGCTTGAGAAACTGGAGTGGGACAGGATACTGGAGGGCAGCTTCGTAGGAGCTGAGGGGGGTGGAGGGGAGGGGAGGGAGGGAGGGGGCATCGGAGAGCCCACCTTGTTGGGCGGACTTGATTTTCCCGTTGAGGGTAATTGAGGTGTAACTTTCACATTTTCTCAAAATGAAACGCATCTTTTACACTACTACACGAAGCACACGGTATTGTCTCCCGTCGACCCTTAAACTTCAACGTTGATGATCTTAACCTTCTTGTCGATCCTCTTCATGATCCCTGCGACGACCTTGCCGGGTCCAAGCTCAAAGCCCTGCTCGAAGCCCCTCTGGAGGACACTAGCGCAGGTGTTCTCCCAGAGTACGGGGGAAGTGACCTGGGTGGTGAGGATCTTCTTGATGACCTCAGGGTCCGAGTGGGGCTTGGCATCGACGTTAGAGATGACGGGAATCCGGGGCTTCTTGATGTCTACGTCCTTGAGGACGTCCGCGAGCTTGGAGACGGCAGGCTCCATGAAGTCGGTGTGGAAGGCTCCGGCGACGGCAAGGGGCACAGTCATCCTGTGGGGGTGAGGGGTGGGGAGGGGAGGAGCGACGAGGAACGGGGTCAGATATGTAGTGGGAGAGGCGAGTGACGAAATCTGGTCGTCGCTTCGTTTCTCTTGAATCCTCACCTGGCCCCGAAGTCAGGCTTGGCAATGGAAGCAACAACCTCGCAAGCCTTCTTGCTGCCACTGACGGCGTAGTTTCCGTTGCAAAGGTAGTTGGCGATGGCAATCTTCTCCCCACTGATCTCGGTGGCTTTCTCACAAAGCTCGGAGGTCTTGGTTGAGTCAAGACCAATGACTGACACCATGCCAGAGTCGACGGCGTCGCTGGCAGCCTGCATGGCCTCGCCCCTTACCTTGATGATCTTGACACCGTCCTCGAAGCTGATGGCGCCCGCGAAGCAGAGCGCGGAGTACTCTCCAAGGGAAAGACCCATGGCGCAAGTAACATCGTCGACGGAAGATTCGCCATTCTGGGTGGGTAAGGAGGGGCATCAGGGAGATTGTAAGTTGGGGGGGAAGGGAGGAGGGGGGGGGTCGATCGCAGTCATGGTTGTGCTATTGTTGCTTCGCTCGCTCCTCCCTTCAACCCTCCCTTCACCCTTCCCTCACCGCCCCCCCAACCTCACCTCCATCTTGTACTTCTCAACAGCAGCCATGGAAGCGACGAAAATAGCAGGCTGGGAGACCTCAGTGGAATCGAGGAGCTCCTTGGGTCCTTCCGTGCATCTAGCGAGAAGGTCGTAACCAAGAATATCGGAAGCCTTCTTGAAAAGGTCGGCAGCGGGTGGGCACTGTGGGAGGTGGAAGGAGGGAGGGTGAGGAGAAAAATGGGACTCGGGTTGGCAATAGAAATCACCGAGTTGTCGTAAAAACGTCACAATAATCATCCAGAACTTCACCAGTCATTCCAGCCAGCCAGCAAGGCAATCGCGAAACCCGTGTTGGTGGCAAGTTTACCCTCAATCCAGAATCAATTTAATTTCCTCACCTCGTCCACAACTTTCTTTGCCATCCCTACGACCTGCGCCCCCTGACCTGGAAAGAAAAAAGACTTAGAAGACTTGAAATCAGCAAAGTCAGAATCAGTGGCGGATGTTTCTAGTGTGGCAGCCCTGTGGACCATACGGAAAGCGGGACGTGCTACAGGTGTGAATGCAAAGCCTCTCTGAAGAAAGAGAATAGTCATTGCAAGCGATACTTTTAACATGTGAGGTATATAAATGTGAAAAACTTTGCCACGGAGGAATCGATTCCAGAGACAGGAAGGTCAATTCTTAAAGATGGGTAATCGGTCGTCTTCGCTACCTCCGGTAAGTTTTTAGTGTCGTCCGATGCTTTGGAATCCTCTATCTGTCACTTTTTAAATAATATTATAGCTAACTCCCAAAAATAAATGAATTATCCCTTCAAAAACGAAAGGGGCTCCTTTTCCAAATTGGGGACTATTTCGCCGGGGATCTTGAAGAAATGGTGAATGTTATGTGTCTGAACCGTTATTTTCGTGACCTCTTCTCCACGGATGAGGCTTTCCGTCGCTACCTTAACAGGCTGCACATTGAAAAGGGCCTTTATTCCAATCCTGGTTTGGGTGCAGGGGACTCAAGCAAGGATTTGTTCGTTGCACTTTGGAGCAGGCGCGGTCTGTGGTTTGCGCCCGAAGGTAGAGTTGAAGAAGAGCCTCAAAGCAACGATGATGATGCGCCTCTCCCCGTCTGGAGGCTTCCTGCTCGCCCTGCCACCACTGAGAACTTTAAGATCAGTGTTTCGGCCCGCTTCAAGCCCAAGGAGGAGGTCAATGGTGCAGATGAGGGAGGGGATAAGAATGCGAAGGTCACTTTGCCGCTCCACCAGAGAATCCAGCTCATAAAGATGTCTAGGAGGTTCAAGAAGGTGAGAATGGACAAGGAGCGAGGCGAGACGCTCAACGCAGATCGTCGCACATCGCATACTAACATGCTTCTCTTTTACTAACCCATGTATCTCTCTTTTCCTTGCTCCGCTCGCTCGCTGTAGACTTCGGACGCTCTTAACGTCCTGAAGAACGAAGGAGCCTGGTTTAGCGACAAGTGGCAGACGATCGAGGGGAACAATATGGATAAGGAGAACACACCCGGGGGCGAGGCTCCGGCAAAGCAGCACCTGTCGACCGGCGTTCACAAGATTGACAACATGAATTCGAGGATTGTCATGGTCGACCCGACTAAGGGCCTGAGAGAATTTGAGTTCGACTCCGTGGTCCCCCCCACCTCCTCACAGAAGTCGGTGTACGACTCCTCCGCCAAGCCCCTGGTTGCCGACTTCATCAACGGTTTCAATGCCACCATCCTCGTTTACGGACAGACTGGAAGTGGGAAGACTTACACAATGTTCGGGCCCGACGGAGCGACGAGCAGGGACAGGGGGGTTGTTCCCAGGGCCTGCGCTGAGGTTCTGGCTGCCATCGAATACAGGAGGGAGAATCTTAAGCTCCCGATTCAGGCCAGGTTGAGCATGAGTTACGTGGAGATTTACGGCAATGAAGTCACCGATTTGCTCAAGGACGGTGCTCCCTGCGGTCACAGTAAGGTCGCCGCCCAGGAGCATGTCCTCTCCGGAGCGGCCAACCACGAGATCAACGGGATTGAGGATGTTACGAAATGCCTGAAGACTGGCGACGCTACCAAGAGGAGGGCAGCAACGGCCATGAACGAAAGAAGCTCCAGGGCGCACTCCCTAATGATCCTTACGCTCGAGCAGCAAAACATCGACTCTGGGGTCAGCTGCAAGAGCAGGCTCTTCCTCGCTGATCTTGGAGGAAGTGAACAGATCAAGAAGAGTAAAGTCAATGTGGGCCAGAGTAACCACCTTTCTAAGCTGAAGGAGGAGACCATGGGAGAGGCGGGTGGTTTTTTGAAGAAGCAGGAGAAGACTGCGGTAGCGGACGGGGACAATGAGAATCCTGAGACCACGCCATCATCAGATGAGACCGAGCCCTCTCCCTTCTCCACTGGATTCCAGCAGTCAGATAGGCTTCGCGAGGCCGTGTATATCAATTTGGGCCTACTCGCGCTCAAGAAGTGCGTCCAGAGCCTCAATGACACTGAGTCCATCTCCGTACACGTCCCCTACCAGGACAGCAAGCTGACCCTTCTCCTCTCTTCCGGCCTTGGAGGAGACAGTAAGAGTTCGGTCGTCGTTTGCGCCGCTCAGGAGTCCAAGCACAGCAGTGAGACGACGTCTGCCCTCCTCTTCGGGCAGGCTTGCAGGAAGATCACCAAGACTGCGAGGAGTGGAGCCAACATGTTGGCGGAGCTCATCAACAAGATCGACTCCCAGATTAAGGAGACCGAGGCACAAATCAAGGCGAAAGAGAGGTGGGAGGTCATCGAGGAAAAGAGGAAGGACACACTGGCGGAAGAGGGCACCATGGAGGCCATGGGATTCGGCGGGGTTGAGGTGAAGAAGATCACCGTGCTGGTTGGAGCTGAGGAGGAGAGGACCAAACTTAACAAGCTCTTGAAGGAGCGTGCGCAGCTGACCGGAACCACGCTAGAGAGTGAGATTGGAGGGGACAAGTACGGAGGAGGGGTGAGCTTCGGAAAGACTTTCTCCTCGGCCTACGGGCTCGGAAAGTCGGTCGATAACGACCAGGATGTTTATAGGTTCAAGGACGAGGTCGATACTGAAAATATCCCCGACGTACTGAAGAAGAAGGGAAAGGTGGGCGGATGGAAGGGAATGAAGGATGCCGACGATCCAAAGACTTTGGAAAAAATGGCCAAGAAGGCCAACAGGAGGAAAATGGCCTACGCGGGCGTCTCTGCATAATTACGAACAAATGGTTGCATGTAAAGTGTATCTCATTTTATTATGATTGACTGAGGGCAGCTTGAGCCGTGACAACGTACTTCTGGTTCCTCACATTAGTAATAACAGTGGAAGCCTTATTGAGCCTATCCTCAATGCCACCGTCTATAAGGATCTTTGCGCCTGTGGGGTTACCCTGCGCGAGCACCTCCACGAGCAGGCATCCATACTCCATGAGTGTCTCCTCACCCTCCTCGTGCTCTGTCATGGCTTTCACTATCAACTCGACATTATCTGGAGTTGTAAAGGACACCGCCGAACCTTCCTGCTTAGCGACGTTCTTAATCACAGCCAAAATGACCTCCACGACACTGGGCTCCTCCATGAATACCTTCAGGCAACCACTGAGGAGAGGAAGAGATGAAGTAAGGTGGGAAGCTATGGATTGCGTAGCAGACATACGAAGAAGTACGTCAAGAGCTTCCTCTGCCGCAGCTGAGGGGAGAATGGGGTGAGAGGGAGGGAGAATGAGGGTGAGAGGGAGGGGAGGATGCCGGTCTGGACTGGAAACTTACTCTCATCAACCTCGTTGAGAGCTATCGTAAGATAGGTTGAGACGATCTTCGTTGCACCCTCCTCTCCCTGCGTCTCAAGAACCTCAAGGTCTAAATAGTCGTCAGCTTTCTCCATAGCCCAAAGTGGTCCTCACCAGGGGCAAATAATTCAGTGAGTTAGAATACAGCGTTGCTAAGTACGTATCTACATCGTTGTAAATCCTGTGTAATTGGCGTCTGATGAAAGGACAACATCTACAACTCATTCTTATGCTCCTATTTACGAGTCGTTTTCGTGTGTGTCGGGCTTTTGCATTCTCCTTGCGGCCTATTGCGACTCATCATTCTCCAACGTCTGTCTACTCGCTTCCTGAAAACTCTTATAAGCCGTTCAGTCTTGATGACGATAAGGTCCTTTACGAGAATCGTCGATTATCTTCGAAAGAATTGTCTGAGCTGCTGGGGAGAGGAGAGCGCAGCGTTGAGAAGCGACTGGAGCACCTTAAGGACGTCAATACGAACGGTTATCGGCGTTTGTTCTGCAGTTCAGCCCGGGGGGATGGTGATGATGATGATGATGATGAGGTTGCGAGAACAACAACGAAGCTCACGAAATGTTCTGACGTCCTGAGTAGGATTAAGTTCGATTACGGGCTGGATTCTTCTATGTTTGGCGTTGATGTGTATGATCGCGTTGAGGGTGTCATGGAGAGGGTTGCTTATGATAAGGAGAACATCAGCGTGAGCGGGAAGGAGCGGCAGTTTGTGTTTGCTATACCTGAGCATCGTATCACTGCTGTCTATTATAGGGAGCGATTAGTTTGGGGGAGGAAGGAACGCGTGGATTTGATTTCGTCCATATATGATGTGATTGGTACTTACGAAGAGTGGGAGGAGGAGAGACGGAGGAAAATGTTGGAGCTGCAAAGTGGGGTTGATGAAGCATCCTTCATCGTAGGATTGGAGGCTGGTAAGGACCTGTGGGAGTCTTGGGCGGGTGGAATAACAGAATTGGCATCGACCATGGCGGAGAAGGGGGACACATTCCGAAAGGCGGAGCTGGAGAAGTTTGTTGATGATCTTCTTGAAATCGTTAGTTTTCCAAAGTCGATGGCGAACTACCTTTCTAGCGTGGCGAAGCTTACCGATGTGGAGGGGGGGGGCGGCAAGGGGGGGGCGTATTTGAAAATCGCCATGGAGGTCCGGAGGCGTGTGGCCAGTGAAGATAACCTTCCCTCTATGCAGCAGGCCGGGACGATAAAGCAGGTGGAATTGGATGAGAAGGATATCGAGGAGTCATTTGTGAGGGGTGGAGGTGCA